>Ga0308167_1000616_pt1 | contig 58320 bp, 53 predicted proteins | sample PhyCR1_2_FD_202138 | JGI IMG/M metagenome (GOLD analysis project Ga0308167, IMG submission 202138) | Phyllosphere microbial communities from UC Gill Tract Community Farm, Albany, California, United States - DLSLRC.R1 | ecosystem: Host-associated > Plants > Phyllosphere > Unclassified | place... | reverse complement strand
CTGTGCCAAAGCTGGCGCTGGAGGCAGGCAGGGCACAGGCTGCATAACCCAGCGAGGGCAACAACAGCAGGCAAAGGAGTAGCATCAGGTTTTTCATGGCGTCATTCCGGCGGTAGCGTTATCAGGACTGGGCACCGGTGCACCTTTGGGCAGCGGCGGTAGGGGGCAGGTCAGCGGCCCGTAGGTTTTTAATGCCTGCGGTTGACCGCCAGGCAGTGTCAGATCGGTTTCACAGGTTCGGCCATCGGGGGCGATGACCTTGATAGGGTTGTGCTCGCTGAGGTCGTCCAGCCAGGCGATGCCGTCCCAGCCAACGTAGCCGTTTGCCTGTCCCGGACGGATCACCTGGCTGGATACCGGCAGCGGCTGGTTATTGCCATCAAACAGAATCACGCTGGCGGCGCGTAAACGTTCAACCGGAAAATCCAGTAAAAATCCACTCTGACGCTTCACGGCAAAACGCTGCTCCACTTTGGGCGTGGTCATATCGGCAGGCAGATCGAGCGTATCAATGTCGTATTTGGCTGCGTAGTAGCTGCTGATTGACGGCACCAGCAGGTAGCCCTTGCTGTCGGTGCGTCCCATCGACTGATTTTCATAGCGGACATTCACGTCCGGGTAATTAGTTTTGACCACCACAAACGCATCGTTAATGGTGTTGGCGGCAAACACCTGATTATCCATCAACACCAACGAGCCGGATAAATCTGCCCACTGCGTCGTGTTGTCATCATCCCCATAAAAGCCGGCGGAGGTATCGATCTTATTGTTGCGGTAGCGCAGGCTGCCCTGACGATAATCGCCGCTGTTGCCGCCCTGATTCGCCCAGGATGCATCCCAGGCAACTCCCCCATCGCTGGGCATGGCGCGGGACAAATAGGCCCGCTGATTATTTTGGCCTTGCTGATCGCGCTCAAGGCTCAGGGAGGCATTACTGTTTTCACCAAACGGGATCACCAGCGAGACGGCACCGCTCCATTCGCCCTGTTGCCTGTCACGGCTGGCGGAAATGTACAGGCTGGCATTGCCCCACAGATTTTTACTCCACGACAGGTTCCACAGGCTGGTACGCTGGTTATCGCCGCTGGAGATATCGATATAAGCTGCACCCAGACTGCCATAACGATTGAGCGATATGCTGGCGCTGTACTGCGCGGTCCGTCGCGCCAGGCTGTAACGGTTGTCAGCATAGGCACTGTTGCGCTGGTTGCTCAGCAGGGCCAGATTACCAAAGCCGGCGTTGCGGACGGTGTGCTGGGTGCCCAGGCTGAAACGGCTGTTGTTGTACTGATAGCCCCAGCTGTACTGCGCACCCGACTGACCCTCCAGACGACTCTGCGCCGCTGCGCCGTTAATCACGCCCCAACTGCCCACTTTGAACTGCGCGCCCGCGCCGCCCATTCCCAGCTCATTACTGCCTTCCGCGTGGGTTTCCAGCGTGAGCCAGTCCGTCATGCCATAGCGCCACGAGCCGCTCAGGGCTGCCGCACCGTAATCGGCATTTTTGATGCCGTAATTTTGACGTATCGCACCCGCTGAAAAGGCGTAATCGGACAGGCCGGGCTTGAGCAGATTACTGGAAACATAAAACGGCAGCGTGGTGACGACCTGGCGACCGACGGCATCCGTGGTGGTAATGACGGCGTTCCCTGCGCCATTTACAAAGGGCACGTTGGTCAGCGACCAGGGACCGGGCTGGACGTTGGCCTGGGTGGATCGATAGCCGTTAACAAACAGGTCAACCGTCGAGGGCACCGCCGCCTGACCGGAAAAGGCAGGCAGGGGATAGGTAACCAGATCCGGTCGTACGCTGAAATCGCGCGCAACCTGTATGCCGCCAAGCCGGACGCTGCTGGTCCATGCCAGCGCATCGGTAGTGAGGTCGCCAACACGCCAGCTCAGGATGGCGTTTTCATTCTCATTGCTCCACCAGGTGTCATAGCGGATATAGCCCTCATCCTGGTAGCGATTTTGCCCTTCCAACTGCTGTTGCCAGACGCCATTACTGGAGAAATGCCCTGCCTCACCAAACAGACGCAGTTCATTCCAGGCCGCCAGCCGTGTGCCCGCCACGTCGGTGCGCGTGACGTAGAGATCGTAATTGATCAGGGCACCGTTACTGACGCGTCCAGGAAAGCGCGGCCCGTTGTTGCTCTCACCTAACGTCTGGGCTGGCAGCCAACCGGGCGGAACGGTCAGCAGCAAGCGCTGACGGCGATCGTCATAATCCACTTTCACCTCCGCCAGTTGATTGACATCAACCTGCTGCTGCCCCTGATATTTTTCGGCAGGGATTCCGGCACGCTGGAGATCGCCCGCCCGCACCAGAAAATGGCCGTTTTGCTGCTCGACCGGCACGATATCGCCCCGCGCCTGCTGGTTCACTACCAGCTCTAACATGTAACGCTGGCCGGTAGGGCGGTTATCCACCGACGGAGGGGGCGGTAGCGACGTAAAGGTTTCAGCCCAGAGATAACCGGGCGTCAGACAACACAGTCCCGCGATAGCCAGCGCGACGGGATGCGGCGAAAACTGCATCATTGCAACTTACTGAGCCGCAGCGCTGCGCCACTGCCCGTTATTGGTCTCTGCGCTCAGTTCACCGCTTACGGAGGACGTTAACGGAAAGCGCTGCGTGCTGTTGGCCAGCACATAGCCATAAAGTCCGTTTCCAAGTCGCTGACCGCCAACGGTGACATTACTGAGTCGTGCATGGCCGTTGCCGCGATTCGTCAGTTCCAGATAGCGTTGGCCGCTCGCGTTGACCTGACGCCAGCTGAGTGCCGACTTCGCGTCATCGCGGCTCAGACCGGAGCCATAGACAAAGAGCGGAACCGAATAACGCATCTGAAAATTCAGCCCGGCCTGGTTGTCGCTGACCGATCGCGGGGTAGGGATTTCATCCAGCACCACGCGGTAGGCCACCTCTTTACCTGCGGCAGGCGGTAGCTGTTTAATCAGGCGGACGAGCTGCTTCTGACCGGGTTCGATGCGCACCAGTGGCGGGCTGGCGACGACCTGCTGCTGAGTTTGATACTGCTCCTGGCTGTTGGTCTGCTGCCAGGCGAAGATGCGCACCTGCATAAGCGTCGTGCTGCTGCCACGGTTTTCCAGCCACAGTTCGCTGGCTTTCTCCTCCGGGTTTATCGCCGGGTCGATGGGCCAAATCATGACAGAGTTAGCGCCCTGCGCCTGTGGCAACAACACGAGTGTGAACAGAAAAAACAGGGCGCGCAGGGATGGCATGGTAAAGCTCCTTTGTACTTTTTATCACCAGGTCAGCGTGACGCTGAGCGTGTCGGAATAAACCCCGGCGCGCGTCGGGCCGGGTAACTGCAGCACGCCGTAAATCGGTAACGTGATGTTATTGGCATTGCTGTAGCTCAGCGGCACTGCCGTATTCACCGGAATCGGGGTAGTGCGTGCTGCATTGCTAAAGAGGTAATAGGGAATCGTGTTGGTATTGTTCGCCAGCTTCAGGTTGCGGGTCGCGGTATAGTTACTGCCACCGTTGATGGTCATGCTCAGGGTGGTGCCGGGTGTACAGGCGAGGTTAATCGTTGAACTTTGCACATAGCTGGCGCTGACACTGCTGTTTGCCAGCCCGGACTGGGTGCCAAAATTAAGCGTGCCAAAGATCCCCGTATTGGTCCCGGAGATCACACAACCTGCAACGATTGACGCTGAAACCTGAAATGTCGTGGAGCTGGTCGTAATGCTCCACCCATTCACACTCACCAGGAACAGTAACCCGCCAGCGGTGATCGAACCAGGTGACCAGGTTGCTGTCATCTGCCGCTACTCAAACACGGGCGCTTAGTAGTTCACGGCAACGTTAATGGTATCGGTGTAAGTGCCAGCCGGAATCACAGGGTTAAAGCCGCCGCCCACCACGCGTCCGTAAATCGCGTAATTGGTACCAAGCGTGGGATCGGTCGTGCCGCTTGGCGCAATATTGGTGTTATTCGCAATGGCGGTGCTAAAGGAGGCGTCGCTGTAGAGGGTATAAGCGATGCCCTGGGTGTTATCCGCGCCCAGCACCAGATAGCGCGGTGCAGATGACACGGTGCCGTAGACGGTTCCCGGTGCCGCATTACTGCTGGTCACCTGGACGTTAAACGTTTGCCCGGTAGTACAACGCACGTAGATACCGTTTCCTGCCGCGCCCACCAGGGTGGCATTCAGGGTATCGAAGGTGGCGGCACTGCTACCAAAGTTCAACGAACCAAAGTTTACGCCCGTGGTGGCTGACTGGCCGTTCACCAGACAACCTGTGGTTAATGTCAGCGTAGCGTTAATTGCACCCGTGGTGGTGGCAGCAAACGTCACGGACGGCAGCGCCGTGGTGAAACTGACAGCTAACAGAAAAAGCTTGAATTTCATAATCATTCCTTACCGATTATTCAGGACTTGTGCTTTTTCACCTGATGGCGTAATACAAAAAAACCAGAGAAAAGAAAACCTAACCGTAGAGTGTCAGCATCCTGCCGTTGTTTTTCCCGACAATCCAGAAAACAGGTAAGTCGATTTATATTAATTTTTTTTACTATACATCAGCCTGGCCGTTGTAGCGAAACCCGACGATAAATTTTTTATTAATTTGTTACATTCGTGCCCCCGGACACCCTTCATGGCCGCTCATTCTCGGTAAATGAAAATAAAAACAGGGGCATATTTTGCGCACCGTGACCCTTTCGAATCAGGTGGGATAGTCTTGCGCCGGTCAGAAACGGTTTCAGAATAATCGTCTAAGATAAGCAGATGTGGACAGAGGCGAGCAGACGAGTTGGCGGTATGTTTAATTATAATTTATTGGAATAGCAGTCTTTTTTAATTTTCCCTGCGTTTCTGTGCCTGTCGTTTCATGCCGGGAGAGCGGTAATTGCCTGGATAGCGCCCTGCGGACAACGACAGATTTCCTCGTTCGGCAGACCAGGTTGATTGGTCCGGACGCTCGGAAGCATTGGGAACCTCTATTAAAAAAGCCTAATTTAGTCTTTTTTCGCGCCGATAACCGGTAAATAAGACAAAACATCTTTTCAACGTCAACATCACAGCTGCGCGCTCGGCGCTGTTCGGATAAACACTATGCTAGTGGCCTCATATAACGCATTCATCGTCGTCATTTCGGTATTAGTGGCGATGCTGGCTTCCTTTACCGCGCTGGATATGGCGGGACGTGTAGCCACTTCAACCGGTAAGGTCGCACTCGTGTGGCTGTTTGGCGGTGGCTTTGCCATGGGCATTGGTATTTGGGCCATGCACTTTATTGGCATGCTTTCCATGGACCTGGACATGATGATGAGTTATGACGCATCCCTGACGGCGCTGTCTGCCGGTATTGCGGTGTGTGCATCCATTTTCGCCCTGTGGCTGGTCTGTCAGGGGGACCTGCCTCTGCCGCGCTTAGCCGGCGGTGCTGTTGTCCTCGGCAGCGGCATTGTCGCTATGCATTACACCGGCATGGCCGCCCTGGTGCTTTCGGCCCGTATCATCTGGAACTGGGGCTGGGTGCTGATTTCGGTGATCATCGCGCTGGCCGCCTCCGTTGCTGCCCTGTGGCTGGCGTTTAAGCTGCGTGAAGGGCATCAGGGACGCGTCGCGACACTGCGGCTGTGTGCATCGGTGGTGATGGGCGCCGCGATTGCCGGTATGCACTACACCGGCATGATGGCGGCTTCATTCCCTGCAGGCAGCCATACCATGTCTTCGGGCGTTAACAGCAACTGGTTAGCCATTGTGGTCACCGTAGTGACCATCGCCATACTCGGTATCACCCTGCTGGTTTCCATGCTGGATGCGCGCATGCAGGCACGTACGTCTATCCTGGCCAGTTCACTGGCTGAGGCCAATCGTGAACTGGCCCAGCTGGCGCTCCACGATAATCTGACCCGACTGCCAAACCGCATCCTGCTGGAAGACCGCCTTGAACAGGCGATGAATAAAGCCAATCGTGAGAGCAGCCAGTTTGCTCTGATGTTTATGGATCTCGATGGGTTTAAAGCGGTCAACGATGCCTTTGGTCACCACATTGGCGACAGTTTGTTGGTCAGCGTCACGGAAAGAATGAGTGAACAGATGAAAGGCTACTACACGCTGGCGCGTCTGGGTGGCGATGAATTTGTCCTGCTGATTGAAATCACCGAGCCAAATGATGCGGCGGCGGTCGCCGATCAACTGGTAAAAGCGGTGGTTCGCCCGTTCTCGATTTCCCGTTACGAGTTAGTGGTCTCCTTGAGCATCGGCATTGTGGTATATCCCGGTGACGGCGAGGATGAGCGCGAGCTGATGTTCAATGCGGATGCCGCGATGTACCACACCAAAAATAACGGCCGCAACGGTTATACCTTTTTCCAGCCCTCCATGAATCTGCTGGCGCAAAGTCAGTTACAGCTGAATAACGATCTGTGGCATGCGCTGGATAACAACGAGCTGCGGCTGTTTTACCAACCCAAATACTGTGCACCACACGGCCCGATTATGGGCTTTGAAGCCCTGCTGCGCTGGCAGCATCCGAAACACGGCTTGCTGACGCCGGACTGCTTTCTGCCGATGGCGGAAAAAACCGGCATGATAGTGAATATCGGTAACTGGGTGATTAACGAAGCCTGCCGTCAATTGCATCAGTGGCACCTGCAGGGCCATCTGGCATGGTCCGTGGCGGTCAACCTGTCGGCGCTGCAGTTTGAGCAGAGTAACCTGGTCGAAACGGTTAAAGAGGCGCTGGCGCTGCACCATATTCCCGCCACGCAGTTAACGCTGGAGGTGACGGAAACGACGGCAATGCGTAATCCCGATGAAAGCGTCCGTATTCTGACCGAACTGACGGAGCTCGGCGTCAAAGCCTCGATTGACGATTTTGGAACCGGCTATTCCAGTTTGTTGTATCTCAAACGCCTGCCAGCCAGTGAGCTGAAGATCGATCGGGCCTTCGTGAACGAGCTTCAGCACCAGTCGGAAGATGCGACCATCGTCTCGGCGATTGTGGCGCTGGCGCAGTCTTTACAGTTAAAAGTCGTGGCTGAAGGCGTCGAAACGCCCGAGCAGCAGGCCTTTCTGACCCAGCTTGGCTGCAACACGCTACAGGGATATCTGTTGGGTCGCCCCCTTCCACCGGAACGTATCGAAGAGCTTAACGAGTTTGTGGGCACTGAAGCAGACAAACCCGCAGCGCTGGAGTGCTAAGGCGTTAACCGCCACGGCTTTTTTTGTTACAGGTGATCAACATGATAAAGTGACGCCTCAGCATCAGGAGCGACATGCCGTGGCGAAATATCAGCAGTTAATGGATGACATTCAGCAGCAAATCGAAGCCGGTATCTGGCCACCGGGCACCCGTTTGCCTTCGCTGCGCCAGCAGGTCGCCCGGCAGGGGCTGAGCCTGATGACCGTGCTGCATGCTTATGAATTGCTGGAAAGTCAGGGATGGATTGTGTCGCGCCCGCAGTCCGGTTATTACGTCGCGCCACGGGCGCTGGCAGCCGCACCGCTCAGCGTGGCTATCAGCGAGCGGGTGGATATTAATGACTTTGTGTTCGACGTTCTGCAGGCCACGCGCGATCCGGCCATTGTGCCGTTTGGTTCGGCATTCCCCGACCCGGCTTTGTTTCCCCAGCGTCAGCTGATGCGTTCGCTGGCGAACGTCTCACACCAGCTGACGCCCACCGATGCATTGCATAATCTGCCCCCCGGCAACGCCACGCTGCGCCAGCTGCTGGCGCAGCGTTACGCCCGTCAGGGCATCACCTTATCTCCCGATGAAATCGTGATTACCAGCGGGGCGCTGGAAGCGCTGAATCTCAGTCTGCAATCCCTTACCGAACCCGGCGACTACGTGGTGATTGAACAGCCCAGTTTCTATGGCGCACTGCAGGCGATTGAACGGCTTAAGCTCAAGGCGCTGGCTATTCCCGTCGACACGCAGAACGGCATTGATTTACAGCAGCTTGAGGACGCGCTTCAGCGCTGGCCTGTTAAAGCCTGTTGGCTAATGACGACCCTGCAAAATCCCTCAGGTGCAACGCTGACCCCCGAGCGTAAACAGCAACTGGTGGAATTGCTTGCCCGTCATCGGGTGCCGCTGATCGAAGATGATGTATACGCTGAGCTGTCGGGTGAGGGCGCGCCGCCCCTGCCGGCAAAAGCCTGGGACAGCCATGGCAATGTGCTGCACTGCGGTTCTTTTTCAAAATCGCTGGTGGCGGGGTTTCGTGTGGGATGGGTCGCTGCGGGCCAGCATGCTCAACGTATTCAACGCCTGCAGTTGATGAGTACGCTTTCGACCAGTGCACCGATGCAGTTGGCACTGGCGGATTTTCTGGCGACCCGCCGCTACGATAATCATCTGAAACGGCTTCGGCAAAGTCTGGCAAAGCGCCAGCAACTGGCGCGTCAGGCACTGATGAAGGTGCTGCCCGCACCGTCCACGGTGACCGACGCCGCCGGGGGCTACTTTTTGTGGGTGACGCTACCGGACAGTATTAATACCACCCAGCTTTACCAGCGCGCGCTGGCAAAAGGTATCAGTATTGCACCGGGGCAGTTGTTTGCCGCTGGCGAACAGTTCAGCCACTGTTTTCGGCTTAACACCGCCTGGCCCTGGGATTCGCGAGCCGAGGCGGCGGTCGTCACCCTGGGTGAGATCATGGCCGACATGGCGCGCGGTTAAACCTGCGCAGCCTGGCGGTGCCCCCAGGTCAGGTAATAAACGTCGTAAAAGTCCACTTCCCCTTTCTGCTTCAGCAAACGGTCAATCCCTGTTTTGACGCGCTCTGGCGCATCCGGCAAAGACATAATGCGCGATACCGCCTGTTCAGGCACCGGCTGCACGTAATACCATTCGCCGTTGTAGCAAACCCGCAGATCCAGCGCATCGATATCTTCAAAACGGTATTTGGGATTGATATCCAGCAACATCAGAAAGCTCATCACCAGTACAAAGGCGGTCGCGAACCAGAAGGCTGGCCAGCCCAACATCTCAGTGGAAAAAATCAGTGCCACGCACAGGCCGTAGCACAGGTACATCACTGCCCACAGTCCGGGATGTTTTTTCAAAAAAGAGAAGCTGAAGCGCGGCAGGTTATCCCGGCGTTCTTCACGGTTGAGCGTATTAATTTCGTCGATCAAGATCTGTTTAATGGCGTCCATCGTTCCCCTCACTTTCAACTGATAGCTATTAGAACAGATAACAGTCAAGGCGTTCAGACACAGATTAGGCCATTTTTTATATAACAGTTTCGCGTTTGCTGACCGACTGCGCCGCCACCCGCGCCAGGGCGCGCGGTGCCAACTGTGTAAAATAGTCGACAGCGGGCCCCAGCATGGCTTCATCGGGATTAAACGCCGGATGATGCAGGCCATATTCGCTGGCACTGCCAATATTCACAAAGGCCCCCGGCACCTGTTGCAGATAAAAGGCAAAATCTTCACCGCCCATTAGCGGCGTAACGGCCTGTTCAGCGCGATAACCGCTTTGGGCGGCCTGATCGAGGGCCATTTCTGCCCATTCTGGCGTGTTTATCAGGGCAGGCGGCCCCGCTATCCATTCCAGCCCGGCGCGAGCGCCAAAGCCCGATGCGATTCCCTGAATCAGCGCCGTCATACGTTCAGGGATTTGCTGACGCAGCGCAGCATGGTGAGTGCGGACCGTGCCTTCCAGTTCCACTTCCTGCGGAAGCACGTTCCAGGTATTACCCGCCGTGAAACGGGTGACGCTCAGCACGACCGTTTCCAGGGCGCTAAACACCCGCGCAGGTAACGTCTGTAATGCCGTCACGATGTGGCTGGCAATCACAATGGCATCAATACCTTCCTGAGGCCGGGCGGCATGTGCGCCCTTGCCGTGCACCCGAATAATAAAGCGGTCGACATTGGCGTAAAACGCGCCAGGCCGGGTTCGCAGCGTACCCAGTGGCAGATCCGGCGCGTTGTGCATACCAAATATGGCCTGCACGCCGTCCAGCGCGCCTGCGGCAAGCAGCTGTCGGGCACCTTCAAACGTCTCTTCTGCGGGCTGAAAAAGAATACGTACCCGGCCCGGAAGCGTGGCTTCACGCTGCTTAAGCTGATGGGCCACGCCGAGCATTACCGACGTATGAATATCGTGTCCGCAGGCGTGCATCACGCCGGGTTGTTGGGACATCCAGGCAGAACGCACTTCCTCGTTGACAGGCAGTGCATCAATATCGGCGCGCAGGGCAATAAGGGGTTCGCCCTGGCCGATTTCCGCGACCACGCCGGTCGTCAATGGCAAGGGCAGCAAACGAATATCGCCCTGCTGCAACCAGCGCGTAATACGTTCTGTGGTGGCAAACTCCTGATTTGAGCGTTCAGGATGTTGGTGCAGTTCACGACGCCACTGCACCAGTCGTTCCAGTAAAAATGAAGTCATGAGTCTCCTTGTTCAAACAGTCCAACGCAATCTCGGCTATTCCTGCTTAGCCGTTACAGGTTATTGGGTTGCCAGGGGTAATCGGGCAATTGCGTCAGGGCATGATCCTGGGTTGATAACACCGATACCGACGTCGAGTACGCATCATAATGATGATTTTCATTCTCTCTGCCTGAATAATCGCGGGTGGATAATTCTCTGTCAGACGCAGAGCAAGCACCTGCACGGGGCTTTTTTACGGGACTACGCTGGCAAGCCGCCTCGCTGTTATGTGGGAACAGCATTTGTAATAAGCTACTGACTTTTAACATACTTTATCCCTCTCTCTCACCTGTTTGACCCGATGGATCATCATCGGGCAATACCGTGAGTCGATAAAGTAAGGAATTAATCAAAGCTTAGCGAAAATTAGCAAATACAGCATGGTTAAACGCGGAATTAATATCGATTCTGGCGGGGTTGGCAGGAAGGTAATAAATAATGCCATCGCGGAATGCGTTTATTCATTTAATTCTATTGCCACTTTTTAACTTCATATTGTCATATTTATTGTTTTACGAAATATACCCGCATCGCCACACTGAGCCTTAACGGAAATGAGTGAGGACAGGTGAATGGCATATCAATTAAGTCTGTTAGATAAATCGCCCGTGGCAGAAGGTGAAACACCGGCGGCGGCGCTTCAGCGCACGTTGCAGCTGGCGAAACAGGCTGAGAAATGGGGCTATCACCGTTTTTGGCTGGCGGAACATCACAATATTGAACAGCTGGCGAGCCCGTCACCTGAAGTTTTAATCGCCTGGCTTGTGGCGCAAACCCAGCATATTCGTATTGGCTCTGGCGGGGTGATGTTACAGCACTACAGCCCCTATAAAGTGGCGGAAAATTTTAATTTGCTGGCGTCGCTGGCACCGGGGCGGATCGATCTGGGTATCGGTAAAGCGCCTGGCGGCCTGCCGCTTTCAACCCGGGCATTACAGCTTGGGGTGCATCAGGATGAAAAGGGCAGTTTTGCCGAGCAGCTTCAGCAACTGGACAAGTGGCTGCAACCTGAGGTGGAACGGCACGACGACGAAAGGCTACGGGCCACGCCCTTGCCCGCGCGTCCGGCGCAGCAGTTTCTGTTGGGGGGGAGCGAGCAGAGCGCCCAGCTGGCGGCGCAGTTGGGCTGGCAGTTTGTATTTGCCGCGCACATCAATGGCGATCGCCAGCGTCTTGAGCGATCCCTGCAGGCCTATTCACGGCAGGCACAGGGTAAAAGGGCGCTGGTAGCGGTGCAGGTCGTGGTCGCTGATTCGCCAGCGCAGGCCGATTTGCTGGTTGCCGATCTCAAACATTTCCACGTGCAGGTGAAAGGCGGCCCGGGCGTCAACGTTGCCAGCCTGGAACAGGCGGAACGCTATGTTCGTCAGGGCGGCTTTACCGATTATCTGATTGAGCCGCGCACGCCATCCCTGCTGAAAGGCACCGCGTCCCAGGTTCATGCCCAGCTCGACGCGCTACAGCATAACTTCGGCATTGATGAGTTTGTTATCGACACGCCGATTGCCGATGCCCGCGCGCGTTACCGGTCGCTGGAGTTACTGGCAACCCATCAGTGGGTCGCCGCCTGAGCATGATGTGTTAGCCGAGGTACACCATGAGTCTGAACGAAGCACAGTTAATTGCGTGGCGACGCGAGCTGCATACCTGGCCCGAACTCTCCGGCCAGGAGTTTGCCACCACCGCACGGTTGCGCCAGTGGCTCCAGAACGCCGGTATCCGCTTGCTCGACTACCCGCTTGAAACCGGCGTGGTCGCGGAAATCGGCAACGGTGAAAACCTGATTGCGTTGCGTGCCGATATTGATGCGCTGCCGATCCATGAGGCCAGCGGCGTCAGTTTTCACTCTCGCCAGCCAGGCGTGATGCACGCCTGTGGTCACGATCTGCACAGTGCCGTGATGCTGGGCGCGGCCCTTGAACTGCAGGCACAGCAGCAGCAACTGCGCGGTCGGGTACGCATCTTATTTCAGCCCGCCGAAGAGATTGCACGCGGTGCCAGACAGTTTATCCAGGCCGGCGTACTGGATCAGGTACAGGCTATTTTTGGCATGCATAACGAACCCGGCCTGCCGAGCGGGACCTTTGCCACGCGTGACGGGGCGTTTTATGCCAACGCCGATAAGTTTGTTATCCACGTGACAGGTAAGGGCGCGCACGTGGCGCATCCAGAGCAGGGCGTGGATGCCATCGTGGTCGCCAGCCAGATTATTCAGGCACTCCAGACGCTGACCAGTCGCAGCTTTAACACGCTCGACAGCCTGGTGCTCAGTATCACCCGCATTGACGGCGGTAAAACCTGGAATGTGCTGCCGGGAACGGTGGAGTTTGGCGGCACCGCCCGCACTCACGATCTGCACCTGCGCGCCGAACTGGAAAAACGCGTACGCACGCTGGTGGAGAACATCGCGCAGGCCAATGGCGCGCAGGCCAGCCTGAGCTGGCACGCCGGGCCGCCCGTGCTGATCAATGACGCGCGCTGGGCGCAGTTCAGCAGTGAGGTGGCTCGCCAGGTGGGCTATCGGGTACAGACTGCCGATTTACATCTGGGGGGCGAGGATTTTGCCTTCTACCTGCAGCAGGTACCGGGCGCGTTTGTCAGCATTGGCAGCGCCAGCGACTTTGGCCTGCATCATGCCGGTTTTACGCCCGACGAATCCTCGATAGCGCCCGCCGCCCACTACTTTGCACAGCTCGCCCGGCAGGCGTTGCACCATCTTCACGACCGATGTCGTGAACCCGCCCTGAATTAAGTTCAACTTTCTGACTTGCCTGAGCGGCTGTCCCGGACAACCGCCTGGCATCCTGACGCATAAAAGAGAGCACATCATGACCACAAGACAGCTTCGACTGGGTACCATTTTGCATGGCGCGTCCGGAAATATGTCGGCCTGGCGCCACCCGGCCGCCCAGGCGGACGCCAGCATCAGCTTTGACTACGCGAAAAAAATCGCGCGGAAAGCCGAGGAGGGCAAACTGGATTTTCTGTTTGTCGCCGACGGCTTATTTATTAATGAAAAATCGATCCCCCACTTTTTGAACCGGTTTGAACCCTTAACGCTGCTGTCGGCGCTGGCCGGTGTCACCGAACATTTAGGGCTGGTGGGCACGGTCTCGACCTCCTACAGCGAACCCTTCACCGTGGCACGACAGTTTGCCAGTCTGGATCACCTGAGCGGAGGACGTGCCGGCTGGAACGTAGTGACCTCACCGCTGGAAGGATCGGCCAAGAATTTCTCACGGCAGCAGCATCCGGAACATGCACTGCGTTATCGCATTGCGGATGAGTACCTTGAGGTGGTGAAAGGATTATGGGATTCCTGGGAACAGGACGCGTTTGTCCGCAATAAAGACAGCGGCCAGTTTTTTGACCCCGCTAAGCTGCACACCCTTAACCATCACGGCGATTTCTTCCAGGTGCAGGGACCGCTCAATATTTCACGCACGCCACAGGGCCGACCGATCATTTTTCAGGCGGGTGCCTCTGACGACGGTAAAAAGCTGGCGGCCCGTCATGCCGATGCCATCTTTACGCATCAGCCGACGCGCGAGGAAGCCCAGGCATTTTATCGTGACGTCAAAGCGCTACAGGTGAAAAATGGCCGTCAGCCGCAGGATCTGCATATTTTCCAGGGCGTGAGCGTCATCGTTGGCAACGATGCTGAGGACGTGGAGCAGCAATATCAAACCACCGCCGCGCTGGTTTCCATTCACGATGCGCTCAACTATCTTGGCCGCTTCTTCGACCATCACGACTTTTCCCAGTACCCGCTCGATGCGCCTTTCCCCGATATTGGCGACATCGGCCAGAACAGTTTCCGCAGTACCACCGACGAGATTAAACACAAAGCGCGTGAGCAGGGTCATTCACTGCGCCAGGCGGCACTGGAAGCGGCAACGCCGCGTCCGCTGTTTCATGGCACGCCCGAGCAGGTCGCCGACGGTCTGCAACTGTGGTTTGAGAGCGAGGCCGCAGACGGTTTCATTATCAATGGCGGTACGCCAGACACCTTTGAGCGTTTTGTTGACCAGGTGGTGCCTGTGCTACAGGCGCGCGGTTTAGCGCGCCGTCACTATCCGGGCTCCACGCTGCGTGACAGCTTTGCCCTGTCGCAACCGGTTAATCAATTCACATCACAATAAGAGCCTTTGCTATGCAGAAAAATATGCTTATCGCCTTGCTGATGCTGACCGCCAGCGGTAGCAGCCTTGCGGAAGGAACCCGTGTTGCCGTGAATGGTCAGCGCGTCAGTCTTGAGGCCAATAAAACCCCCATCCACACCGTTAAAAATGCGCAAGCCGTGGCGCAGCTGCCTGCCCACTATCGCTTCGCCGTACCGGGCGCGTTTACCGTGGCGGTGGCGGCCCTGAACTCACCGCCGCTGACCGTTTTCTCTGATGACAATAAAACGTTGTTGGGCAGCGAAGTCGATATTGCCCGGCTGGTGGCGGACAGCCTGGGGCTGAAACTTAACGTCGTGCCGGCTTCCTGGGAAGACTGGCCGCTTGGTGTGGCATCGGGGAAATATGATGCCGCTATCACCAACATCACCGTGACGAAGGCGCGCAAAGAGAAGTTCGATTTCGCCACCTACCGAAAAGATTCTCTGGGGTTTTATGTGAAAACCAGCAGCCCCATTCAGTCGCTGACCAAAGCCGAAGATATCGCCGGGCTGCGCATCATTGTCGGTTCCGGGACCAACCAGGAGGCCATTTTACTGGCCTGGGATAAAGAAAATCAGGCCAAAGGCCGTAAGCCGTTTACGCCGATTTATACCAAGGATGACGCCGCTCAAACGCTGGCGCTGCAGGCGGGACGTGCGGATGCCTATTTTGGTCCAAACGTGATTGGGGCCTGGAAGGCGTCACTGAACGGCAAAACCCGCCTGGTCGGCAGTGTGGATGGCGGCTGGCCTAACGCCGCGCATATCGCCGTCACGGTCAAAAAAGGCAGCGGATTAGCGGAACCCATCAGCACGGCCCTGAATGGCGTCATGCAAAATGGTGACTACCAGAAGGTGCTGGATCGCTGGGGAGAAGGCGTTGAACGCATCGATCATTCCGAGATTAATCCACCGGGTCTGGGTGACTGAGGAGCGCACAATGAGTGAACTGCAATTTCGCGAGCTGTCACCGGATGCGCCTGAACTGGTGCCGATCCTGACCGGTTTGTTCGGTGAGTATGCGGCCCGCTATGGCGATTATTTTAGCCGCCACCAGGAACAGGAGCGGGCCGAATGGTATCTGCCCCCGCACGGCTTATTTATTGTGCTGGAGCGTGACGACGAGATTATTGCCATGGGCGCGTACAAACCTTATGACGCACAAACCGCCGAACTAAAACGGATCTGGACGCGTGGCGATCTGCGCCGCCAGGGATTAGCGCTGGTGGTGCTGAAAGAGCTGGAGCGGCGAGCAAAACGGGCGGGTTATCAGCGTCTGTTTTTGACCACCGGCTTTCGCCAGCCCGAGGCCGTGCGCCTGTATATCGGCCACGGTTATCAGCCGCAGTTCGACCTGAATGGCGATCTGGAACGTTTTGGTCAGCCGCCACACGATGGTCGCCTGCGTTTTATCAAAATTATCGATGTGCACAGCGTTGCGCAGGCAAGCTAAGGATCGCTCATGAGTCATCATCAACAGTTACAGGTGGTGCCCGCCCGCTATCCAGCCCGAACGCTGGGTGCCGTGGTGGCGCTGTTTATTCTGGCAGGCGTTGTACAGTCGGTGGCGTTTAATCCCCGCTGGGAATGGGGCGTATTTGCCCGCTGGTTCTTCGACCCGGTGATCTTGCATGGCCTGGGGCAGACACTGCTGTTGACCCTGCTGGGCACGGTGTTCAGCCTGCTGTTAGGCGGTTTGCTGGCGCTGGCGCGGCTCTCCTCTTCCTGGCTGTTAAGCAGTCTGGCATGGGGATACATCTGGCTGTTTCGATCGCTGCCGTTGATTGTCGTGCTGATCATTCTCTACAACTTCTCCTATCTCTACGACACGTTGTCCGTTGGGGTGCCATTTACCCACCTGTCATGGGGCCACTTTCAGACGATTAACGTGCTGGGGCAGTTTCCCGCAGCGGTGATTGGTCTGACGCTGGTTCAGGCGGCGTACAGTGCCGAGATCATTCGCGGCGGCTTTTTGGGCGTCGATCACGGTCAGGTGGAGGCGGCCTCTGCCCTGGGGCTGTCGGCCTCGCGGCGTACTTTTCGCATCATTTTGCCCCAGGCCTTACGCGCTATTATTCCGACCGCCTTTAACGAAATTATCAGTCTCGCGAAGGGCACGGCGATGGTCTATGTGCTGGCGATGCCGGAGCTGTTTTACACCATTCAGATGATCTACAACCGCAATCAGGAAGTGATCCCCTTACTGATGGTCGGCGCAGCCTGGTATCTGATTATCACCACCGTTCTGTCAGTGATTCAGCACAGCGTTGAACGCTGGCTGGCTCGCAGCGTCAGCCGTGAACCGCAACCGTCGCGCTGGCGACAATGGCGCACGCGCGTCGCACCGCTTAATCCTGTTGAGGAGATCAGCCATGTCCGAAGCCATTGATTACCGTTTATCCCCTGCGCAGGGGGCCATTAGCATGACCGGCGTCAGCAAACGTTTCGGCAAGCTCAAGGCGCTGGACGATGTCTCCCTGGCGCTGGAGCCGGGTTCCGTCACGGTAATTCTTGGCCCCTCCGGGTCAGGAAAATCGACCCTGCTGCGGACCATTAACCATCTGGAGCGGGTAGACGAAGGATTTATCCAGATTGACGGGGAGTACATTGGCTATCAGCGCCGGGGTGACCGGTTGTATGAACTAAAGGAGCGGGCGATTCTGCGTCAGCGCATTAACGTTGGCTATGTCTTTCAGAACTTCAACCTGTTTCCCCATCTCACGGTGCTGGAAAATTTAATCGAAGCGCCCATCGCCCATCGCCAGCTCTCAAAGCGCGAGGCGATAACCCGGGCGGGCGAGCTCCTGGATATTGTGGGCCTGCGCCATAAAGCCGATGCCTGGCCTCGTCATCTGTCTGGCGGTCAGCAGCAGCGCATAGCGATTGCCCGGGCCTTGATGCTGCAACCGCGTGTCATGCTGTTCGATGAGCCGACGTCAGCGCTGGACCCCGAACTGGTGGGGGAGGTGCTGGACGTGATTAAAAAGCTCGCCCGGTCAGGTACGACGCTGGTGATCGTCACGCATGAAGTGGGCTTTGCCCGGGAGGTGGCTGACAACGTGGTGTTCATGGTGGACGGTAAAATTGTGGAGCAGGGCAGCAGTACGCAAGTGTTAAACCATCCACGTCATGAGAGAACGCGCCGCTTTCTGGCTCGCGTATTATAAGAGGCCGAGATGAAATATGCGTATCTGACGCTGTTGGCGATGCTGGTGAGCGGCGCGGTGTTTGCCGGGGAAAAACGGGATGCCGCCAACAATGAACAGCCGATTCATGCGCCGGTGAATCCCGACGCGGTAAAAAAAATCCCGGCGGATTTTCATTTTGTTGAGCCGGGCACCTTAACCGTGGCGACCTCTGCCACCAATTCGCCCCCGCTGGCGCTGCTGGCGTCGGATAACCTGACCCGCATTGGCAGCGATCCTGACATTGCCCGCCTGCTGGCGGACAGTCTGGGGCTGAAACTTAAGCTGGTGCCCGCGTCCTGGGAGGACTGGCCGCTGGGGATTCGCGCCGGACGCTACGACGTGGCCATGTTTAACATTGCGGTCACCGAAGAGCGGAAAAAGAAGTTTGATTTTGCCACCTATCGCGCCGATAACCACGCCTTTGTCGTCAAAGCGGACAGTCCTGTCAGCACGATCAACTCACCGGCAGACGTGGCGGGCAAGCGCATCATCGTGGCATCAGGCACCAATCAGGAGCGCATTTTACTCAGTTGGGACGCGCAGAACCGGGCCAAAGGGTTGCCCCCTGTCCAACCCATCTACCTGACGGATGATGCCTCGGCGACGCTCTCTCTGCTCTCCGGGCGGGCCGATGCGCTGTTTGGCCCGCATTCTACGGCGGCATGGAAAGTGGCGTCGCGCGGGCAAACGAAAATAGTCGGCGAGGGGCCGTTCCGCGCCTGGGTGGCGGTGACCACCAAAAAGGGCAACGGGCTGGCGGCGGCGCTGCAAACCGCGCTGGATGGCACCATTGCCGGCGGGCAGTATCAGCAGGTTCTCCAGCGTTGGGGCGAAGAGGATGAAGCGGTCGCCCATTCCACCGTCAATCCACCCGGCATTGTTTACTGAGTCAGGCGAGCCTGAAAATGGCGTCAGCCACAGGCCATCACCGCGCATCGACCCGCCAGCCCTGGCGGGTTTTTTTTGTCGCCGCGAAACAGATTAATGCCTTGTCATCGGCCCGTCATTTTCTGGGGTTATTAGCCTTAATCTTCACTTTGACGGCTGCGCAGCGACTGCCGGTTCAGCGTGCAACCACGGGCGTTGTCTCTTTTACAGATTAATCCTACCACGTAAAAGAGACTTACTTACTTAGGGTGAAATTGTTAACAACTAATTTGGCTTTGGTTAGCGAGTTAGGGTGGTTGTGTAAATTGTGATGCATAGCGCACATTACAAACCCTGCGACCTTTGTCACACTAAAGAAAAAAGGAGACATTGTATGACTGCCCAAACTTCCAGTCTGATGTTGCTGATGTCTTTCGCAGCAGGAACATTTTCAGCCGGGGCATCAGATAACCCTCAGCATTTGATGTTCGCCAGTCCGTCTGGCGGCGTGCCGAATAATCCGTTACCGCTCATTATCTGGCCGCGCGTGGTGCCAGAGGATGAAGAGTATATCGCCGCCTGGTTCGAGCAGACGTTTGAAAAAAATGGCTGGCCACCCGACTGGCGCGATCAGCTGTTCCCTTACATGCATTACCATCCCAACACGCATGAGCTCCTCGGCGTGGCTGAAGGCTGGGCGGAAGTGCTGTTTGGTGGCGACAGTGGTCGTATGATTACTCTGCGGGCAGGCGATGCCGTGCTGATCCCTGCCGGTGTCGGACATCGACAGGTGTCTGCCAGCGAAGACTTCCTGGCGGTGGGTGCCTATCCGGAAGGCCTGAAGCCTGAAATCCTGCGCGATGAAATTGCCCATTTGAAGCTGTCGCAGGAAAAAGTAAAAACAGTAGCGCTGCCGAAACGGGACCCGTTCACCGGTAAAGCGGGCGCGATGACCGAGATCTGGCTCCCGGTTGCGACCATGATGCACAACCAGTAACGCGACACGGGACCGGCTGCTCAGGATTAATGACAGTGCCGCTGCCGACAAACCGGCAGCGGAAACCGGTTCCGCCTTTTCTTGTCAAGCGGTGGCGAACGGGTACGAATGCCGTTATCGCCAGCAGTATTAAGATTTTTCATGTCCCGACACCGTATCACCCCGGTGAAATATCCTGCCTTATCCCTCTGTTTTTTATGGCTAAAAACCTGATGCGGCACCCATGTGTCGCTGACTGCGCCAACATATTTGTCTCTCGACCACTCGTTATTCATAAAAGTGCAAACAATGCGACTTACTTTCGCTGTATCTCCGGGACAGGCACGAAAGGTTAACTATGTTTTCAGTCGATCAGGTTATTGAGCGTTTCTGGCCCAACCAGCATCCCGCCAACTGGCAGAAACGGATTCTGAAGTGGATCTTACGTGAAGATGAATTCCAGCGATTTGCCGCGCGCTATCCTCACCTGAAAGGCCTGGATATGGTCGAGCAGGTGCTGGAGCACCTCGATGTACGTTGCGAGCTTAGCGAGCGCGATCTGGAGCAGATCCCCCCACGTGGGCCGGTGGTCATTGTGGCCAACCATCCACTGGGAACCATTGACGGCATGGCGTTACTGCATGCGATATCACAGGTGCGCCCCGACGTGAAAATTGTGGCGAACCGGTTGATTATGCTGCTGGAACCGCTCAACAGCCTGATGTTGCCCGTCGACAATATTGGGAACCGCACCAGCCGCCAGCAGTTGCAGAGCATGCAGCAGCATCTTAGCAATCAGGGCGTGCTGATTATCTTCCCGGCGGGTGAAGTGTCCCGTCTTAGCAGTGCGGGCGTGCGTGACCGTGAATGGCATCACAGCTTCCTGCGTCTTGCGGCGAAAGCGCGGGCACCGCTGGTGCCGGTGCACGTTGAGGGCCGAAACAGCTGGCTGTTCTATGCTACCGCCAAAGTCGCACCGCCTGTGGCAATGTTAATGCTGGTGCGGGAAATGTTTAAACAGCGCGGAATGCGCATCAAACTGCGTATCGGTGCACAGATTCCGTTTGCGCACTGGCACGACGGCCATACGCCAGGCAAAGAGCTGGCAAAGCGCGTGCGTAAACATGTCTATCGTCTGGGGCAGGGAAAAAAGGGCCTTTTTCAGACTGAATCCGCAATTGCGCTGGCGGAAGATCGTGCCGACCTGAAAAAAGCGCTGCTGCAAAGCGAACTGTTGGGGAATACCCCGGATGGCAAGCAGATCTATCTGTGGCGACGTAACGGGGCCACCTCGGTGCCGATACTGCGTGAGCTGGGCCGACTGCGGGAGATTGCCTTTCGTGCCGTGGGCGAGGGCAGCGGCCGCCGACGTGATTTAGACAGCTACGATGATGACTACTATCACCTGATCCTGTGGGACGATGCAGAGCTGGAAATCGTCGGTGCCTATCGGTTTATTCCCGGTGGCGAACAGTTGGAACGCCGCGGCATGGAAGGACTCTACAGTCACAGCCTGTTTCATTACGACGAACGCATGATCCCTATCCTGCGTCAGGGCATCGAACTGGGACGCAGCTTTATCCAGCCTGCTTACTGGGGCAAACGCGGGCTGGATTATCTCTGGCTGGGCATCGGAGCCTACGTCGCCAGATACCCTGAGGTGCGCTATCTGTTCGGACCGGTCTCTATCTCTGGCACTATGCCGCTGGCGGCACGTGATTTGCTGGTGGCCTTCTACCGCATCTATTTTCCGACGGACTTCCCCCTGGCCACGTCGCGCTGTCCTTATCCGGCCTCGCTGCCTGACGTGCTGGCCCAGTTCAGCGGCAATGATTACAAAGAGGATCTCCAGCGGCTGAAGCAGTTGCTCAGCAACCTCGGCGTGGCGATCCCGACGCTTTACAAACAGTATTGCGAAGTGTACGAACCCGGCGGCGTGCAGTTTATTGATTTTGGCAGCGACCCCGACTTCAACAACTGTATTGACGGGCTGGTTCTGGCGGATCTCACCAAAATTAAGCCGTCGCGCTATGAGCGCTACGTGGCGGTCCATCTGCCGAAGTAGCCTGCTGTCACGGTGTTGTCATCAATGTGTCGTAACGTTTTGCATAGAACGTTTATGGCACAGGCGACGTAATCATGGCCGCAATTTCACTCTCCGGGCTGCATAAAGCCTTCGCGGCGCAGCCGGTTCTTAACGCGGTATCGCTGGAGATCCAGCAGGGTGAATTTATCGCCGTGCTGGGTCCCTCGGGCTGCGGCAAGACAACCTTACTCCGCTTGATCGCCGGATTCGAAACCCTGGATCGCGGTGAGATCTGGGTAGGCGACACCTTGTTTGCCACTCAGGGTTTTCATCTTCCCCCCGAAAGTCGCGATCTTGGCGTGGTATTTCAAAACTACGCGCTCTGGCCGCACATGACGGTAGCCGAAAACGTGGGCTACAGCCTGAAAGTCAACGGCGTGAACCGTACAGAGCGGGCGGATCGTATCCGGCAAGCCCTGACGCTGGTCGATCTGCTGCCCTTTGCCGATCGTCGCCCGGCCGATCTGTCCGGCGGCCAACGTCAGCGCGTGGCGCTGGCCCGCTGCCTGGTGGCAAAGCCCAGGCTGGTCCTGCTTGATGAACCTCTGGCTAACCTTGACGTGCATTTGCGTAGCGCGATGGAAGAGGAGTTTCGCCGCTTTCATCGTCACAGCGGGGCAACGCTGGTCTACATCACTCACGATCAGCGCGAAGCGATGGCGCTGGCCGATCGCGTTGTGGTGCTGAATGCGGGGCAGGTCATGCAGTTTGCTTCGCCCCAAACGCTGTGGCGCGAGCCCGCCAACGAGAGGGTCGCCACCTTCATTGATGAGGGACGGGTTCTGCCGGTACAGGATATTGAGCCAGTGGGACAGGGGCAGGCATCGGTCATGCTGTTCGGCGCACGACTGCTGCTGCGCTGCTCAGCGCAGCAGGCAACGTTACCCCACGGCAAAGCCAGCTTTCATCGTGCCAGTTTCCGCCTGATGCCTGTTAATCGCGGTCAGTTTAACGCGCAGGTTGAACGCATTATCTACCGTGGCGGTCATTACGACATTCACCTGTGCCCGCTGGCGCAGCCGGATGTCTCTTTCACCCTGGCCCTTGATGATGTTTCTGCGCTTGCGGTGAACGACACCGTAAGTATTGCTGTTAATGACGGCTGGATTCTTCCCGCATAAAGGACTTCAGACAATATGAAAAAGGTCATTCTTACCTCGCTACTGTTCACGGCTGCGCTGACAGGTTCAACGCTGGCGCAGGCGGCTGACAAGCCCAGCGGCAAGCTGGTGGTGTACACCTCGCAGGCACCGGAAATTGCGCAGCAAACCATGGATGCGTTCAAAGCCGCTTATCCCGCGATTCAGGTGGAATGGACGCGCAACGGCACCACGCAGTTAATGAATGTCCTGCACACGGAAATGATGAGCGGCAAGGTCAAGCCTGACGTGCTGCTGGTGGCGGATGCCATCAACCTCGGCGCGCTGAAGAAAGAGAAGCAGCTGTATGCGTATCAGGATGCGCCTGTAGATCACCTGAAGCCTGCGTTTTATGACCGTGATAAAACCTTTTTTGGTACCAAAATCATCGCCACCGTGATTGCCTATAACACACAACGTGCCAAACCGGTCAACAGCTGGAAAGCGTTGCTCAATGCTGATAACAAAGGGCAAATAGCCGTACCCAGCCCGCTTTACTCCGGGGCGGCCCTGTATAAACTGCACACCGATATTACGACGCCGGACATCGGCTGGAACTTCTATAAGCAGTTGGCGGCGCTGGGTATTGCGCCGCAGGGCGGCAACGGTCCGGCTTTAAAAGCCGTGGCCAGCGGGATGGATAAATATGGCGTGATTACCGATGCTGACATCATCCGGGCCAAAAAACAGGGTTCGCCCATCGACCTGGTTTATCCCGAAGAAGGGGTTTCTTACGTCACCGAACCGGTTGCCATTATGAAATCGGTACATAACCTGCCTGCCGCCAAAGCCTTTGTGGACTTTTTACTCTCCGAACAGGGGCAGAAACTGGTGGTGCAGCAGGGTAACCGGCCGGTCGATGACCGCGTTGCCGCGCCTGAAGGATTTGTCCCTGTCGACCAGATCAAACTCCTGACGCCGGACGTTGAGAAGGCGGTCGCGGACGATGCGCAGGTGCGGGAGCAGTTTACCGCGCTGTTTGGTGGCTGAACATGAGCGTGCTGAGTAACGACTGTCGGCCCCGCCGTTTGCAGCCCGCGCGCTGGCGTTTCCGCGCCGAGCCGTGGGTGCTGGGGCTGCTGGTGCTGACGATCGGACTGCTCTCTGTCGCGCCCTTTGGGCGGCTGATCTGGACAGCGGTGGCGCCGCAGGGCGTGCCGGATCTGGCCCGGCTGACGCAGTTGCTGGTCAGCCGTCGGGTGCTCAGCGCCACGCTAAATACCTTAAGCGTCGGGCTGAGTGCCACCCTGCTGTCGCTGCTGCTCGGTACATTTGCCGCCTGGCTGGTCGCGCTGAGCGATATGCGCGCCAAAGCGGCCTGGGTCTTTGCGTTTATCTTACCGTTAATGATTCCGCCGCAGGTGACGGCGCTCGCCTGGCTCCAGGCACTGGCACCGGGTAGCCTGCTGGCATCGCTGTTTCAGCGGCTGGGTTTACCCTGGTTCGCGCCGGGTGAGCAGCCGCTCTGTTCGTGGGGCGGAATTGTGTTGCTGCTGGGTTTGCACAATGCGCCGCTGGTGTTTCTGACGGTGCGAGCCGGTCTGCGACGTTTACCCGCCGAACTGGTGGAGGCGGCACAGATCAGCGGTGCATCGCACGGGCAAATTCTGCGCACCATCATTTTGCCGCTGGCGCGCCCCGCTATTTTTGCCGGGGCGGCGCTGGCATTTGTGGCGGCCGTCGGTAATTTTGGTATTCAGGCGATGCTGGGCATTCCGGCGCGTTTACCGACCTTAATTACCCTGGTCTATCAACAGCTCAACGCCATCGGCCCCAGCGCGTTGCCGGATACCGCCGTCTATTCCTTGCTGATTGCGCTGATCACGCTGACCGGCATGATGCTAAGCGCCTGGCTGGGCGGTCGGCAGGATGTCCGGGTCAGTGGCTCGCCGCGCCCGTTCCATCAACCGCTAAAAGGCGCTCGCCTGCACATGGAAGTCATGGCCTGGCTGTGGATGGCCGCCACGCTCATCATGCCCGTCAGCGCGCTGCTGACCACGGCGCTGACGCGGGGTTTTGGTCAGGCCTTAACGTGGCAAACCCTGACGCTGGAGAACATTTATCAGGCGCTGTGGGGCTATCCTGCAATCCGTCATGCTTTCGCGACCAGCCTGTGGCTGACCTCCCTGGCGACGCTGATCCTGACCACCATGGCGCTGTTTCTGGCTTTTTTCCTGAGCTGGCAGCGCACCCGGCTGGTTCGCGGCCTGTGGTTTGCCAGTGAACTGACGTACGCGCTGCCCGGCATTGTGACAGGCGTGGCGGCCATACTGTTCTTTCTGCCGCCGCTTCCGCTGCTGGAGGTGTCGATTTACGGCACGGTCTGGATCATTCTTGCTGCCTATCTGTCCAACTTTCTGGCTTTAGTCTTGCGGCCCACGCTGGCAGGCTTCGCACAAATTGAGCCGTCGCTGGACGAAGCCGCCCGTCTGTGCGGGGCTGGTTTTATGCGTCGCATGCGCGATATTTTACTGCCGCTGGCGGCACCGTCGGCGCTGGCGGGAAGCCTGTTGGTGTTTCTGACCGCGCTAAATGAAATTCAGGTATCGGTGCTGCTGGTGACGTCTGACACACAAACCCTGGGGCCTACCATCATCTTTCTCGATGAAGGCGGTTCCGCCCCGCTGGCTGCCGCCGTGGGATGCCTGATGATTCTGGTTGTTCTGACCTTAATGCTGCTGGCAACGCGTCTGACGCGCCGCCTGCCGCAGGGAGTATTGCCATGGCAAGCCTGACGGTGGTGAGCGGCGTGGGCGGTAAATTGCCCGCCGCTTTCCTGCTTGAGATCCAGGGATATCGCCTGTTGTGGGACCTGGGCGCAGGGCCTGAACCGGGCGTAAAGCCGGATCTGACTAAGACAGGCCAGGTTGATGCGATTTGTCTTACCCACTCCCACGGCGACCATGCCGGTGCGCTCGACAGCTGGCAACAGCTGGGATCGCCGCCGGTTTATGCTACGGAGCTGACCTGGCAGCAGTTGGCCGCTTGCCCGGTGCCCGCCCGCTGGCGGCATTCTCTGCCGTTGCACGGGCAGTGCGCGATGGGGCCGCTTAACCTGTTTACCGGCCGGAGCGGCCACTCGCCCGGCTCCGTCTGGTTTCATCTGCCGGTCGCGGGCGGGATTACCTATATGGGAGACTGGAGCTGTGAGTCGCTGCTGCTGCCTTTTGACCGGCCGCCACGGGCGCGCTGGCTGATTACCGATGCATCCTACGGCGACCGCAATCAGCGTCTGAATCAGCAGGTTGATGCCCTGGTTCAGGCAGCCCGAAAAGGCGCGGTGGTCACGGCGCCGTTGCATGGCAGAGGCCCGGAGATGGCATTACGGCTGCGTAGCCAGGGTTTACCTGTCGTGCTTTGCCCGCAGGTACGTGAGGAGGTGTCACAGCTGCTGGCGCAAAATACATTACCTGCCGCTACCGCGCTGGCGTTACTGCCGCTACTGCGCGAGCCGACGCCAACGCAATGGCGGCCTGACAGCATTATTGTCGCAGCCGATGCGGTGGCAGACAGTGGCCTGGCTGCCACGCTGAGCCAGCGACCCGAATTCAATCTGATTTTTAGTAGCCATGTGGCACGCGGCACGCGGGCCTTCGAGATGCTGCAAAACGGGTTGGCGCAGTGGCTACCCTGGAATGTTCACCCACCGCTGGACGATCAACTGGCGCTGATCCAACACAGCGGGGCGGAACAGGTGATCCCCGCTTTTGTCGAGCCGGCGCTGTGTCAGCAGTTAATCGCCCGAACGCCCGCGACGCTGAACTGGCAGCGTCATTTCACGCTGTCATCCCGCTGGGAAAGCTTTGCCTGAGCGCGCGATGCCTCCTTAGCTGTAAAGCCCGTGTTGCTGCACCGAGGCATGGCCCGGATTATCCCGGATGCGGCGGACAGAGTCGCGTACCACCAGCTTGCCGTTCAGCAGCAGATTGCCGGGTGGCAGGTCCGGGTCTAAACGCAGGGCCTGAAGGACTTTGACCGCGGCTTCTCCCAGCTCATCCCGCGGCACCTGCACCGAGGTTAACGGAATCTCCTGTACGGTCGCCAGATTAAAACCATCCATGCTCATGACGGACACATCCTGCGGCACCCGCAGGCCGGCCTGTTGTAATGCCTGCACGGTTCCCGCCGCAATATAATCCCCACTTGCCAGAATCGCCGTGGGCCGCTGTGCCTGAGGACAATGACGCAGATATTCACCCAGACAGGCGCTGGCTTCGCTGCTGCTAAAGCTGTTGAGCGTAATCAGGTGCTGACGGCTGTCGAAGCGCAGATTCATGGCATGCCAGGCATCGCGCACTCCCTGCAGCCGCTGCTCCATGGTGTAACGCCGCAGGCAGTGCAGCGACAGAATTTGCCGGTGACCCTGTTCAAACAAATAGCGCGCCGAAAACTCCCCAATGAGCTGATGATCGGGCGATACCGAGGGCAGCCGCATTCGGCGATCGCGGGCATTGATCAGCACGCAGGGCTTATTCATTTCGGCTGCCAACTGATGGATGTGCTCGTCGTCGATACCGATTAACAGCGCCGCCTCCGTCTGCTGCATCTTGTCGATAAACAGGGCGGCATCGCTTTCCACCTCTTCCAGCGGACAGTAGCGCAGCCGGACATCGTGCGGTTTGACGGCCTCGCTGATGCCCTGGATCACCTTGTAATAAAAGATATCCGTGCGGATATCAAACGCCCGCGGTGGTGCAAACACCATCAGATCATTAAGCAGCAGCCGCCCATGATGAAGGTTGTCCAGTACGCCTTGCTGTTGGGCAATGCGCAGGACTTTATCGCGCGTGGCGGTGCGGATATTGGCTTTCCCGGCCAGGACGCGAGAAACCGTGCTGACTGACACGCCGCTCAGGGCGGCAATCTCGCTCACTTTTAAGCTTTGTTTCATTCTGTGATCGCCCTCAAATCTGCAAATGAAAAAATTTTCATAACGTGCTGAATCGTGTCCCTACTGGTCTGAGAGGGGTTTTTTGTTATTTCCAGATAGTGTCATGAAAAGAGTTGCAAAAAATGGGCTGTGCCCACGTTTTGCGCTTTTTTAAGGTCGGATCAGACAAAAAGGTTTGCTTTGCGGCAACGCGGTTATTACTGGCTACAGGAGTTTCATCATGAGTCTCGACTCGACCACCCGCACCAGCGCGTCGCGCACGGTGCGGGTTATTAAAAATCTGCGCTGGTGGATGCTGGGTATGTTCCTGCTGGGCGTGACGGTGAACTACATCACCCGTAACTCCCTGGGCATTTTGGCCCCCGAACTGAAAAACACCCTGAATATGACTACGGAGCAATATTCCTGGGTGGTAGCCGCCTTTCAGCTGGCCTATACGCTGTTTCAGCCTCTTTGCGGTTGGTTAATCGATATTATCGGTCTGAAGATGGGCTTTTTAATCTGCGCCGTTATCTGGTCCATTACCTGTCTGCTGCACGCCGGAGCCGGAAGCTGGCTGCATCTGGCGCTACTGCGCTTTGTGATGGGGGCATCCGAGGCCGCAGCCACGCCTGCGAATGCCAAAGCCATTGGGGAATGGTTTCCGAAAAAGGAACGGCCGGTGGCAGCAGGCTGGGCTGGCGTGGGTTTCTCCATTGGCGCGATGCTGGCGCCGCCCATTATTTATGTCGCGCATATCTCGTTTGGCTGGCAGGGCGCATTTCTGCTGACCGGTGGGCTGGGCCTGATCTGGGTCGCGCTCTGGTGGTGGGGTTATCACTCACCTGAACATCATCCGCGTCTGTCGGAGGAAGAACGGGCGTTTATCACCCAGGACAAAGAAGTCATCGGCGAAAAGCTGCCGTTTTTCACCGCCATGAAAGAGATTGGTAAAGAGAAGAAATTTTACGGTATTGCCATTCCGGCCTTTCTGGCTGAACCCGCCTGGGCGGTACTGAGCTTCTGGGTGCCGCTCTACCTGGCCAACGAACGCGGCATGGATCTGAAACAGATCGTGATGTTTGCCTGGCTACCCTTCCTGGCTGCGGATCTGGGCAGCATCGCCAGTGGTTATCTGACCAAACTCTATGTGCGCTGGTTTGGCTGCTCCCGCGTCAACTCTATCGTTGCCAGTTCTGTGACCGGGGCTGCCCTGATGATCTCTCTGGCACTAATGACGCTGGTTAAAGATCCCTATCTGGCCATCGCCCTGATCTCCATCGGCGGGTTCGGTCACCAGGTGATCTCCTGCATGTTGAGTGCGCTGGTGGTCGAGCGTTTTGATCGCCGCCAGATGGCAACGGTTAACGGGATGCGCGGCTCCTGTGCCTGGATCGCCAGCTTTATTTTCTCGCTGATTATCGGCGTCACGGCCGACACCATTGGCTTTAATCCCCTGTTTATTGCCATGGGCTTTTTTGACCTGATTGGCGCGGTTTTCCTGGTGATGTTTATCGCCGAACGCCGCCAACGTACTGCTAAAAATTGAGGGTAACCTGATGAAAACGCTTAAGACATGGACGCTTCATCACCAGGCGGCGAATTTCGTCGAACTGAAAGTCGAGCAACGTCACTTTTTACGTATTTACGTATTAGAAAATGGCCTGATGCGCGTGCTGCTGAAACGCGATGGGGAGCTGGCGCTTAATCGCACCTGGAGCATTGCTCCCCAGGAGGATGTGCCATGGGAGGGACGCGATCGCGAATCGCTGGAAGGCTTTACACTGCCCGCTTTTACCGTTGAGCAGGAGGCGCAGCAAATCCGCCTGGCCACTGACCGGCTGCGCGTCACCGTGCATTATCCGTTGTGTCTCAGTTGGGAACATTTTGACGGCACTGGCTGGCAACCGCTGGCGGTCGATCGCCATACCGGGGCTTACCTGCTGAACATGCATGGCGATGGCGTGGAACATTATCAGCGCCGCCAGCCGCAGGATCGGGTTTACGGCCTGGGTGAAAAAAGCGGCGACCTCAACCGGGTTAACCGTCGTTATGAAATGCGTAACCTGGATGCCATGGGCTATAACGCGGCCAGTACCGATCCGCTCTACAAGCATATTCCCTTCACGCTGACCCAGCGTGACGGCGTCAGCTTTGGCCTGTTTTACGATAACCTCAGCAGCAGCTGGCTGGATCTGGGCAATGAGTTAGATAATTACCATCTGCCTTATCGTCGCTACCGTGCGGAGGCGGGCGATCTGGATTACTACATGATGCTGGGTCCGACGCTGCTGGACGTCACCAAGGCCTTTGTTCGCCTTACCGGTCGTACCCTGTTTCAGCCGAAGTGGAGCCTGGGCTATAGCGGTTCCACCATGCACTACACGGATGCGCCTGATGCGCAGCAGCAACTCCTGTCCTTTATCCAGCTGTGCCGCGAGCATGAAATTCCCTGCGATTCGTTTCAGCTGTCGTCGGGTTACACCTCCATTAACAACAAGCGCTACGTGTTTAACTGGAACTACGACAAGGTGCCGAACCCGGAGGGGATGAGCGCTTCTTTCCATCAGGCCGGGATGAAGCTGGCAGCCAATATCAAGCCTTGTCTGCTGCAGGATCATCCACGTTACAAAGAAGTGGCAGACCAGGGACTGTTTATCCGCGATTCGGAACATGACCGGCCTGAACGCTCGGTGTTCTGGGATGACGAAGGCTCGCATCTGGATTTTACCCATCCACAAACCGTGGCGTGGTGGCAGCAAAACGTCACTGAGCAGTTGCTGAAAAAAGGCATCGATTCAACCTGGAACGACAATAACGAATATGAAGTCTGGGACGGCGAAGCGCGCTGCTATGGCTTTGGTCAGCCCATCGCCATCAAGCATATTCGTCCGGTGATGCCGCTACTGATGATGCGGGCCTCGATGGAAGCTCAGCAGCGCTTTGCCCCAGACAAGCGGCCGTATCTGATCTCGCGCTCTGGCTGTGCAGGGATGCAGCGCTATGTGCAGACCTGGAGCGGCGACAACCGGACAAACTGGCAAACCCTGCGCTACAACATCCGCATGGGATTAGGGATGAGCCTGTCAGGCCTGTTTAACGTGGGGCACGATGTGGGCGGCTTTGCCGGGGATAAACCCGATCCGGAGCTGTTTGTACGCTGGGTGCAGAATGGCGTGATGCATCCACGGTTTACCATTCACTCCTGGAATGACGATCATACGGTGAACGAGCCATGGATGTATCCGGAAGCCACACCGATGATCCGCGAGGCGATCCGCCTGCGTTATCGTCTGATGCCTTATCTGTATACGCTTGCCTGGCAGGCCAGCGAGCAGGATGAACCCATGCTGCGGCCGACCTTCCTCGATCATGAGGACGATCCCCGTACGTACGACGAGTGCGATGATTTTATGCTGGGACGCGATCTGCTGGTGGCCAGCGTGGTGGAGCAGGGCGCACGCCAGCGCCAGGTTTATCTGCCGGAAAATACCCACGGCTGGTATGACTGGCACACCGGCAACTGGCTGGCGGGCGGACAAACCGTGACGCTGGATGCGCCGCTGGATCGGTTGCCGTTGCTGGTCCGTGCCGGGGCCGCTATCCCACTGGGACAGTGCGAAACCACCACCGATGCGCAACGTGATAACGTGCGTGAGCTGCAGATTTGGCCTGTGCCGGGCGATGCCACCACCCAGGGTGAGGTGTTCGATGACGACGGCGAAACCCACGGTTGGCAGAAAGGCAATGCGTTATGGTTGAACTGGTCTTTAACCAGTAGCGCGTCACGGCTGGATCTGACCATTGAAAAGCGCGGCGATTATCTGCCGGCGTGGCGTGAGATAGCGATTATGTTGCCGCCGGGTGAGCAGCGTTCGCTGTGGATCAACGGTGAAAGGACGTCATGTTATCGGCTGGCGTAAGCGATAGCGCATCAGGCTGTCGTCATCCGCAATCCTGATAACCGGCCCACCTGCGTGGGCCGGTTTATGTTCAGGCTGAGTGGTTTTCGGTGCTCATGCGTCCAAGGTCTTTATCGACCAGGAACAGACCGTTACCGCTGTCGCCCACCATCGCCAGTTTATCCAGCACGGTTTTAAACAGTTTCTCTTCTTCATGCTGTTCTGCAACATACCACTGCAGGAAGTTGAAGGTTGAATAGTCCTGCGTCGTCATGGCAGAGTGCGCCAGTTCGTTGATTTTGCTGGTGATCAGCTTTTCGTGATCCAGCGCCTGAATCAACACTTCGTTCAGCGAATTGTAAGCAACGGGCGGTGCAGCAATGCTGCCCAGCACCGGCATACCACCTGTATCACTCAGATAGTCGAACAGGCGCTGCATGTGTTGCATCTCTTCACGCGAATGCATTTTCAGGAAGGACGCTGCGCCCTCGTAGCCTTTATCGCTGCACCACGCACTCATTTGTAAATAGAGATTGGCGGAGAAGAATTCCAGGTTCAGCTGGTCGTTTAAACGTCCAGTCATTTCAGCAGTCAGCATGGCCGCGTCCTTTTGATTGTCATTAAATTAGTGGTGAATTATGCAACAGTCTGGTAACGAATGGGAAGCCTTTTGTTGAAAAAGTTGCAATTTATCTGATTGATTTAAAAAGAATTATTTCAACTGTTGAATGCGAGCGATTATCATTGTGGTCTGCTTTTCGCGCGGTCAATTTTCTCCCTGAATGTTAACCTGGCGGGGCGTGCGCCGATCCTCTTCGATGTTGCGGAGGGCTGAGGCGCAGTCTGTATGCGGCCTGGGGAGGCGACAGAGGAAAATCAGGTACGCGATCGGACCGCGCGTTTTTTTGCCCGCCACGCTGAACAGACATGTTCGATGACGGTTCATGAGGCAAAATGTGAAGGGTGATCGTCAGAAGGTTCCGCCGCGAAAAAATCGCATAAGCTTTTGGTAAAATGCCACCATTAACCGATAAGGGTGAATATGCAACGTATCGACAGTCACGCTGAATTTTATGATACCCATTTTTCAAAAGAGGATTTCACCGGTCTGACCATCGCTGAAACCCATTTTGAAGACTGCGACTTTAGTAACGTCAACTTCACCTCTGCGCAGTTTACCGCCTGTAAGTTCATTAACTGCACTTTCAGGCACTGTAATCTGAGCCTGTTGGATGCGCCGAATACCCGCTTTTATGGCCTGCAGTTCACGGAGTGCAAGCTGACCGGCATCGACTGGACAAAAGCCTACTGGCCTGATTTTCATCTGGATCATGAGCTGTATTTTGTGAACTGCATGCTGACCAGCGCGTCCTTTTATGGCCTTAAGCTTCAGGGGCTAAAAATGGAGGCGTGCAGAGTGGCGGAGGTTGACTTCAGAGAGTGCGATCTGACTGGCGCAACGTTCAGCGGATCGGAGCTGACAGGCAGCTTATTCAATCACACGCTGTTGCGGGGCGCCGATTTTACCGACGCATGGAATTACAGCATTGATGTCTTAAACAATACGGTCACTAAAGCCAAATTTTCGCGCCTTGAGGCGGTGTCTCTGCTGGAAAGCTTAGGGATTGAATTGGTGGATTAACCGGCACAGGGCCGCAGTGACGTGGGGGTTTTCACTTTCACAGCCGTGGCTGGCGGCGGGATGACTGCGCCGTGCGCCTGGGCCGCCGCATCCGTGCTAAGCCTCGTTGAGCGGAGTTTCAGGCCGACGTGACTTTCTCTTCGGTACGCTGTAGGCCATTAGCACAAAATATTGTATGCTATGCCGCCTTAAAGTTGACCAGGTAACCGGAAGCACGCCAATGTAACTTTGCGCTCACCCCGCGACGACATAAAGTCGCATTTGGCACCGTTTACCTGCCGGTAAGGTTCTGCCGGCCACCGTGATTTATCTGCTGCGCCTGTTAGTGCGTGGCTACGTTGAGAAGAATTCACTCATGTCTAATCCCTTTTTAGAAGAGGTGGCACGCCGCCGCACCTTCGCAATTATCTCGCACCCGGATGCCGGTAAAACCACCATTACCGAAAAAGTCCTGCTGTTCGGACAGGCAATTCAGACCGCCGGAACGGTAAAAGGCCGTGGCTCTAACCAGCATGCTAAGTCTGACTGGATGGAGATGGAAAAGCAGCGTGGTATTTCGATTACGACGTCGGTTATGCAGTTTCCCTATCGTGACAGCCTGGTAAACCTGCTGGATACGCCGGGGCACGAAGACTTTTCTGAAGATACCTACCGTACGCTGACTGCCGTTGACTGCTGTCTGATGGTGATCGATGCGGCAAAAGGCGTTGAAGATCGTACCCGCAAGCTGATGGAAGTCACCCGTCTGCGTGATACGCCCATCCTCACCTTTATGAACAAACTCGACCGTGACATCCGCGATCCGATGGAAGTGCTGGATGAAGTGGAAAGCGAGTTAAAAATTGCCTGTGCGCCCATCACCTGGCCGATAGGCTGCGGTAAGTTGTTTAAAGGGGTTTATCACCTTTATAAAGATGAAACCTATCTCTATCAGACCGGTAAAGGGCACACCATTCAGGAAGTCCGCACCGTCAAAGGCCTGGATAACCCAGAGCTCGACGCGGCGGTAGGCGAAGAGCTGGCCGCTCAGTTGCGTGACGAGCTGGAGCTGGTGCAGGGTGCTTCAAACGAATTTGATGAAGAGGCATTTCTTAGCGGTCAGCTCTCTCCGGTGTTCTTTGGAACCGCTCTGGGTAACTTCGGCGTAGATCATATGCTGGATGGCCTGGTGGCGTGGGCGCCACGTCCCATGCCGCGCGATACCGATACCCGCAAGGTTGAAGCCAAAGAAGAGAAATTCACCGGCTTCGTGTTTAAGATTCAGGCCAACATGGACCCTAAACACCGTGACCGGGTGGCGTTTATGCGCGTGGTTTCCGGCCGCTATGAAAAAGGCATGAAGCTGCGCCAGGTGCGCACCGGCAAAGACGTGGTGATTTCTGATGCCCTGACCTTTATGGCAGGCGACCGTTCGCATGTGGAAGAAGCCTATCCGGGCGATATCATCGGCCTGCACAACCACGGCACCATTCAGATTGGCGACACCTTTACTCAGGGTGAGAACATGAAGTTCACCGGGATTCCGAACTTCGCCCCAGAACTGTTCCGCCGTATCCGTCTGCGCGATCCGTTGAAGCAAAAGCAGCTGCTGAAAGGGCTGGTACAGCTGTCGGAAGAGGGTGCGGTGCAGGTGTTCCGCCCGGTGCATAACAATGACCTGATTGTGGGCGCCGTGGGTGTACTGCAGTTTGACGTGGTCGTTGCGCGTCTGAAAAGCGAGTACAACGTTGAAGCCATCTATGAGGCAATTAACGTCTCTACGGCGCGTTGGGTCGAGTGCAGTGACGCCAAAAAATTTGAAGATTTTCAGCGTAAAAACGAGGTTAACCTCGCGCTGGATGGCGGTGATAACCTGACCTATATCGCGCCGACGATGGTGAATCTGAACATTACGCAGGAACGCTATCCTGATGTGACGTTCCGCAAAACCCGCGAGCATTAATCCGCGCCTGCAGGGCCATTCCAGCGCGGGATGGCCCTGTTTTAACCGATACAGAACCCTCCTAAAACACGCTTTTTCCTCGCTTTTGACGCACGATCAACCAGTTACCCAAGCAAATCTCTAAATCCCGACTATGATTACTTCATCGGACGGTTAAAGAGACTTATTTCTCCCTGCGTCCAGTGCCGCAGCAGCACTGTTTGCTGCTCTTGCGCCCACAGTTTTGGGCGAGTTAACAGATAGAAGGATGATATCGATGCACACAACGAAGATTACTAAAACATTGATGGCTGCGATGATCGGTACTGCTCTGCTGAGCGGAAGCGCATTTGCAGAGGAATCCGCGTCTCAGAAAGCGTCACAGACGGCTGACAGCGCCGGTTCTAAAATCGACAGCTCAATGAAATCAGTGGGCGGCTTTATGGATGACAGCGCCGTGACCGCCAAAGCGAAAGCGGCCCTGGTTGATGACGACTCCATCAAAAGCACCGACATTTCTGTCAAAACCCATAAGGGCGTGGTGACGTTGAGCGGTTTTGTCACTTCACAAGACCAGGCTGAAAAAGCCGTGGCCGTGGTGAAAAAAGTGGAAGGCGTGAAATCCGTCAGCGACAAACTGCACGTGAAAGACGCAAAAAACCAGTCAATGAAAGGTTATGCCGGTGACGCTGCTACAACCAGCGAAATTAAAGCTAAGCTATTAGCTGATGACATGGTTCCTTCACGTAACGTGAAAGTTGAAACCACCGATGGTGTGGTTCAGCTCTCAGGTGAAGTGGCGAATCAGGCACAGTCTGACCGTGCTGAGAGCATCGCTAAAGCTATCGAAGGCGTAAAAAGTGTTAAAAATGACCTGAAGGTCAAGTCTTAACACGACCCGGTGCGGCTTCCTCGCGAGGCCGCACTGATAAAAATACCCATCGTTGGGATGAAACAAGCAGTTCAATATTAAATGGTGAAGGAGAGGCTTATGTTTCGTTGGGGCATTATTTTTCTGGTGATTGCACTGATCGCTGCTGCATTAGGTTTTGGTGGCCTGGCCGGTACCGCAGCCTGGGCCGCTAAAGTGGTCTTCGTGGTGGGTATTATTCTGTTCCTCATCAGCTTGTTCACTGGCCGTAAAAAGCTATAGCGATGATCCAGACAGTTTAATGCTGGCGTAGCCAGTATTAAACGGAGACCAGTTATTTGTAGCGAATGTTATTGTGAAGCAAAGGATGCTTCATATTCGCAACGATGTGTTAAACGGCGCAACGCCAATAGCACAATTTATGGACACCATAGCTGGTTCTCCGTGCTAGTATCGACCCACAATTCTACTCCCTGCATTCCCTACATTTGTCTATCGGGAACCCAATCTGAGGTCGGTACATTGGGTATACGTATTCCCGTGACGCTGGGGGCGATTGAACCCCTTGCTCTCACACCTTTTAAAGCCAGGAAAATCGCCTTAGTCTGCGAGGGCGGCGGTCAACGCGGCATCTTTACCGCTGGCGTTTTAGATGAGTTTCAGCGGGCTAAATTCAACCCCTTCCAGTTACTGCTTGGCACCTCAGCCGGGGCACAGAACCTGTCTGCCTTTGTGTGTGCACAGCCGGGCTACGCACGTCGGGTCATTACGCGCTATACCACCAGCAAGCTGTTTTTCGATCCGCTACGTTTCTTACGCGGGGGCAATCTTATTGACCTCGACTGGTTGATCGATATTACCCGAAGTGAATTTCCCCTGGCGATGAGCAGTGCCGAAACGCTGTTTGCGAACGGGCGCGAATTCTATATGTGTGCCTGTCGCAGTGATGACTATGCGCCCAGTTATTTTGCGCCCACCAGTGATAACTGGCTGGAAATTATTAAAGCTTCCAGTGCGATTCCGGGCTTTTATCGGCTGGGCGTGGATCTGGAAGGAATAAGCTATCTGGATGGCGGCGTCAGTGACGCGATTCCCGTCCGGGAGGCCGCAAAACGCGGCGCGGATACCATTGTGGTGATCCGCACCGTGCCCTCGCAGATGTTTGACACGCCGCGCTGGATGACGCGCATGGAGCGCTGGTTCAACGGCAGTGCGCTGCAGCCGATGATCAATATCCTGCATCATCACGAGCAGAGCTACCGTGAAACCCAGCAGTTTATTGAGAAGCCACCGGGTGATTTACGCATCATCGAAATCTTCCCGCCGCGCGCCTTAGCCAGTAACGCGCTGGGCAGCCGGGTCGCTTCGCTCAATCAGGACTACCATCTTGGACGTCGCTGTGGCCGCTATTTTATGGCCACGCTTGGCCAGTGGCTGAGCGATGCCGAGCCCGCAACCGGGCTGGATATCGTGTTGCCATCAGCGCCGGTGGCGAATGAACCGGAGCGCGCGGCGGTGATCACGCCGTTGGCAGGCAACGATGATGCCTACAGTAAAGGTTCGCTGGCATGAGGTTTGTGGATACCCACTGCCACTTTGATTTTCCGCCGTTCGTGGATGAGGTCGACGCCAGTCTGCGCCAGGCCGCGAACGCGGGCGTTGAAAAAATTATTGTCCCGTCGGTAGAGGCCGGGCGCTTTGACCTGGTTTGCCGGTTAGCCCGCGAGCATCAGGCCCTTTATGCTGCGCTGGGTCTGCATCCGATTGTGATTGAACATCATAAAGAGCCGCACCTCGCTGAGCTTGAAAGGTTGCTGCAACAGCGGCCCGCTAAACTGGTCGCCCTCGGTGAGATCGGTCTGGATCGTTATCGTGAAGATCCCCATTTTGATCAGCAGACATATTTTCTGGATGCGCAACTGAAGCTGGCGAAACGTTACGATCTGCCGGTAATCCTGCACTCGCGCCGCACGCACGATCAACTGGCGTTGCATCTGCGCCGTCACGATCTTCCGCGCCGCGGCGTCGTGCACGGTTTTGCCGGTAGCCTGCAACAGGCACAGGCGTTTATCAAACTCGGCTATGCGATTGGCGTGGGCGGCACCATTACCTATCCCCGTGCCAGTAAAACCCGGCAGACCATTGCGCAGCTACCGCTCTCCTCGCTGTTGCTGGAGACCGATGCACCGGATATGCCCCTCAACGGTTTTCAGGGACAGCCTAACCGGCCAGAGCGTGCCTTTCAGGTGTGGCAGGTGTTGTGTGAACTGCGTGACGAATCGCCCGAGACGATCGCCGATGCGCTATGGCATAACAGCCATAGACTTTTTCTTCTTCCGTAATCCCGCCGGTTTACCCCTTTCTCACCAAAATGTTATAATAGTAACATTCTCAGTGCTGGCTTATACTGGGTTGACTCGGCCGGATAGCGTGCATTAATCCACTTTCTTGTTAGATATTGCAGTTGTTTCATACTTTGATGTGACGTATGGCACATATTACCCGGCCCCGAATTGTTACTATTATCACATGCAAGGGTGATTCAACGATTCACCCCATGTTCTGGAGATCGCTATGACCGATATCAAACAGCAGGCCCTGCGCGCGCTGAAACTGATGGATTTAACCACCCTGAATGAAGATGACACCGATGAGAAAGTGATTGCACTGTGTCATCAGGCTAAATCCCCGGCGGGCAATACCGCAGCCGTCTGCATTTATCCGCGTTTTATTCCCATTGCCCGTAAAACACTGCGTGAGCAGGGAACCCCGGATGTGCGTATTGCCACCGTGACCAACTTCCCCCACGGCAATGACGACATTGAAATTGCGCTGGCCGAAACCCGTGCGGCTATCGCTTACGGTGCCGACGAAGTGGACGTGGTTTTCCCGTACCGCGCGCTGATGGCGGGCAATGCTCAGGTGGGTTTTGATTTGGTGAAGGCGTGTAAAACCGCCTGCGCCGACGCCAGTGTTCTGCTGAAAGTAATTATCGAAACCGGCGAGCTGAAACAGGAAGCGCTGATTCGTCAGGCGTCAGAAATTGCCATTGACGCCGGGGCTGACTTTATCAAAACCTCAACCGGTAAAGTGGCGGTAAACGCGACGCCAGAGGTGGCGCAGATCATGATGAGTGTGATCCGCGATAAAGGCGTTAAAGCGCAGGTCGGTTTTAAACCTGCCGGTGGTGTGCGCACGGCGGAAGATGCCGCCATCTATCTGCAACTGGCAGAAGATACGCTGGGCGCTGACTGGGCTGATGCGCGCCACTTCCGTTTTGGTGCCTCCAGCCTGTTGGCTAGCCTGCTGAACACCCTTGGACACAGCAGCGATACTCGTCAGTCAGGCTACTGATATCTCTGGGCGGCATCCGGCCGCCTTTTCTCCTCTTTCCCTGACGTAAGGGGGCAACTTTGTACCTCGCACAAGAAATCATTCGAAAAAAACGTGACGGCCACGCGCTGAGTGAAGACGAGATTCGTTTCTTCATTAACGGCGTGCGCGATAACAGCGTTTCCGAAGGACAAATTGCCGCACTGGCAATGACCATTTATTTTCACGATATGTCGCTAGCCGAACGGGTGGCGCTGACGATGGCGATGCGTGACTCAGGCACCGTGCTGAACTGGAAATCCCTGAACCTCAACGGGCCGGTGGTCGACAAGCATTCCACGGGCGGCGTCGGCGATGTCACGTCGCTGATGCTGGGGCCGATGGTGGCCGCCTGTGGCGGTTATATCCCGATGATCTCAGGTCGCGGGCTGGGGCACACCGGCGGCACCTTAGATAAGCTGGAGGCGATTCCTGGTTTTGATATTTTCCCCAGTGATGACCACTTTCGCCAGACCATTAAACAGGTTGGCGTGGCGATTATCGGCCAGACCAACTCCCTGGCTCCGGCGGATAAACGGTTTTATGCCACACGTGATATCACGGCCACCGTGGATTCCATTCCGCTGATCACCGCCTCGATCCTGGCGAAAAAGCTGGCCGAGGGCCTGGATGCATTGGTGATGGATGTCAAAGTCGGCTCAGGGGCATTTATGCCGACCTATGAGGCGTCTGAAAACCTGGCGCAGGCCATTGTCGGCGTGGCCAATGGCGCGGGCTGCCGAACCACGGCGCTGTTAACGGATATGAATCAGGTGCTGGCCTCCACGGCCGGTAACGCGCTGGAAGTGCGTGAAGCGGTGCGCTTCTTAACCGGTGCGCAGCGTAACCCGCGCCTGCTGGAAGTGACGCTGGCGCTGTGCAGCGAAATGCTGATCTCCGGCAAACTGGCGGAAAATGATGCTGAGGCACGCGAAAAATTAATGACGGTGCTGGATAACGGCAAGGCCGCAGAGGTGTTTGCCCGCATGGTGGCGGCGCAAAACGGCCCGAGCGATTTTGTTGAGCGCTACGACAGCTATTTACCTGCGCCGACGATGAGCAAAGCGGTTTATGCCGACAGCGCGGGCTGTGTTACCCATATGGATACCCGCGCGCTGGGCATGGCGGTGGTAGCGATGGGCGGTGGACGCCAGCGCGCCAGCGATGCCATTGATTACAGCGTCGGGTTGAGCGACATGATTACCCTGGGTGAGCAGGTGGATGCCTCCCGTCCGTTAGCCGTTATTCATGCCAGCAGCGAAGCGCACTGGCAGCAGGCCGCTGCCGCCGTAAAAGCGGCCATCACGCTGGGTGACAGCGCGCCAGCGGCCACGCCCGTCGTGTATCGCCGGGTGACTGAGGCGGGTTAACGCGGATAGCGACTGTATACCGCACAGGATTCGGGTATACTGATCTGATCGCTTTTTTTTGACTTGTCGCGCGCTTTTGGCGCAGGAGACTGGCATGAAACGTGCTTTTATTATGGTGCTGGATTCCTTTGGAATTGGTGCCAGCAAAGATGCCGATAAATTCGGTGATGCAGGTTCAGATACGTTAGGTCATATCGCAGAAGCCTGTTTTAACGGTCAGGCGGATAAAGGTCGTAAAGGGCCGCTGCACTTACCGAATCTGACCGCGCTGGGGCTGGGCAAAGCGGCAGCGCTTTCAACCGGGCGTTTTCCGCCGGGACTGGACCCTGAGGCTAAGATTACGGGCGCTTATGCTTACGCCCGTGAACTGTCATCTGGCAAAGATACGCCGTCAGGCCACTGGGAAATCGCCGGTGTGCCTGTGCTGTTTGACTGGGGTTACTTCAGTGATAAGCAGAACAGCTTCCCGCAGGAACTGCTGGACAAACTGGTGGAACGCGCCGGTTTACCGGGCTATCTCGGTAACTGTCACTCATCGGGTACGGTGATCCTCGACCAGTTGGGCGAAGAGCACATGGCTTCCGGTAAGCCGATTTTCTATACCTCGGCGGACTCGGTATTCCAGATCGCCTGCCACGAAGAAACCTTCGGGCTGGAGCGGCTGTATGAACTGTGTGAAATCGCCCGCGAAGAGCTGACCGAAGGCGGCTATAACATTGGCCGGGTCATTGCCCGTCCGTTTGTGGGCGACAAAGCAGGCAGCTTTGAGCGCACAGGCAACCGCCACGATTTGGCCGTTGAGCCACCATCGCCGACCATGCTGAAAAAGCTGGTGGACGAAAAGGGCGGTCATGTGATTTCCGTCGGTAAAATTGCCGATATCTATGCCGAGCAGGGCATCACGAAAAAAGTGAAAGCCACCGGGCTGGACGCGCTGTTTGATGCGACCATTCAGGAAATGAAGACTGCGCCGGATCAGGCAATTGTGTTCACCAACTTTGTCGACTTTGATTCCACCTGGGGCCATCGTCGCGACGTTGCGGGTTACGCGGGCGGGCTGGAGCTGTTCGATCGCCGTTTGCCAGAGCTCATGGAATGGGTCAAAGAGGATGATATTTTGATCCTCACGGCGGATCACGGTTGCGATCCGACCTGGCAGGGCACCGAACATACGCGCGAGCACATTCCGATCTTAATCTACGGACCAAAGGTTGAGCCGGGATCGCTGGGCTATCGTGAAACCTTTGCCGATATCGGCCAGACGATCGCGCACTATTTTGACCTGTCCCCCATGGACTACGGCAAGAACATGCTGTAAAAACAGCGAAATTTTTAAAAAGGATAGAGAATTATGGCAACTCCTCACATTAATGCAGAAATGGGTGATTTCGCAGACGTCGTACTGATGCCGGGCGATCCGCTGCGTGCGAAGCACATTGCAGAAACCTTTCTGGAAAATGCCGTTGAGGTGAATAACGTGCGCGGCATGCTGGGTTATACCGGCACCTACAAAGGCCGCAAAATCTCGGTAATGGGCCACGGTATGGGTATTCCCTCCTGCTCCATCTATACGAAAGAGCTGATCACCGAGTTTGGCGTGAAGAAAATTATCCGTGTGGGTTCCTGTGGTGCCGTGCGTGCCGATGTGAAACTGCGTGATATCGTTATCGGCATGGGCGCGTCTACCGACTCGAAAGTCAACCGTATGCGCTTCAAAGATCACGATTTTGCCGCGATTGCGGACTTCGATATGGTGCGTAACGCCGTTGATGCGGCTAAAAATCTGGGCGTCGACGCGCGCGTAGGGAATATCTTCTCTGCCGACCTGTTCTACACGCCCGATCCGCAGATGTTTGACGTAATGGAGAAGTACGGCATTCTCGGCGTTGAAATGGAAGCCGCAGGCATTTACGGCGTAGCCGCCGAGTTTGGTGCGAAAGCGCTGACTATCTGCACCGTGTCGGATCATATCCGTACCCATGAGCAGACCACCGCGGCAGAACGTCAGACAACCTTTAATGACATGATCAAGATTGCGCTGGAATCAGTACTGCTGGGTGATTAAACCCCGACGTCATTAATGTCATCCTTAACCCGGCAGCGTACTGTTGCCGGGTTAACGCGTCAGAAATTTACGCTTCCCGTTCTTTTCGCAACATTCTCATCAAATGACACACTTTTCATCAGGCTTGTGCATCTTGGCACTGGCAAGGATCGCTTATGTCACTATCATGAAGACGAACAATAAATAACAATATGCCAGACTGAAAATACCTGCCTGATGAATTTCCGAAATTTCGACGCTGAAGAGAAGTTATTTGTACGCCGTGCCGTGATGGCATTTGTGCTGGTCTGCATCTGCTTCACCATTCTTGGTTTAAACCTGTATCGCCTGCAGGTACGCGATCACAGCTATTACCAGACACGTTCAAATCAAAACGACATCAAGATGATCCCTATCGCGCCTACGCGCGGGCTGATTTTTGACCGTAACGGCATTCCGCTGGTGCGCAACGTAACCTGGTACGACATCACCATCACCCCGTATAAAGTGGATGATATGAAAGACGTGCTGCGCCAGCTCACGCCGCTTATCGATCTGACCCCGGACGATATAGAACGTTTTCAGCACGATCTTCACCAGAGCAGCCGCTATAAGCCGGTTATCCTCAAAGAGGAACTCACCGACGAAGAGGTGGCGCGCTTTTCGGTAAACCAGTTTCGCTTTACCGGCGTCAGCATTGATACCTATCAGGACAGAGAATATCCCTATGGGGCCGATCTGGCACACGTCATCGGCTACGTTTCTAAAATCAATGACAACGACTACAAACGGCTGAATGCAGAAGGTATTGCAGAAAACTACGCGGCTGACCACAACATCGGTAAACAGGGGATTGAAGGCTATTATGAATCCCTGCTGCACGGTAAGCCGGGTTATCAGGAAGTGGAAGTGGATAACCATGGGCGCATTGTCCGGGTGCTGAAAGAAGTGCCCCCGGTGGCGGGTAAGAACATCACCCTGACACTGGACCTGCATCTGCAGCAGTATATTGAAAGCCTGCTGGCCGGGCAGCGCGCCGCGTTGCTGGTGGAGGACCCTCACGACGGCTCCGTGCTGGCCATGGTTTCCAGCCCCAGCTACGATCCTAATCCGTTTGTGAAAGGCATCAGCTACAAGGCCTACAAAACGCTGCTGCAGGATAAAAATCTGCCGCTGATCAACCGTGTCACGCAGGGCCTTTATCCCCCGGCTTCCACCGTAAAACCCTATATGGCGATGTCTGCGCTGTTAACCCATGTGATTACCCCGCAAACCACCTTTTTTGGTGGGCCGACATGGACCTTACCGGGCACCGATCGTCGCTATCGTGACTGGAAAAAAAGCGGGCACGGCACGCTCGATGTCACCAAAGCTATCGAAGAGTCTGCCGACACCTTCTTCTATCAGGTGGCCTTTATGATGGGCATCGATCGTATTCACACCATGCTCAGCAAATTCGGTTACGGTCAGCCCACGGGCATTGACCTGAACGAAGAGTACAGCGGGTTGCTACCGAGCCGCGACTGGAAAATGAAAGTGCATAAAAAGCCGTGGTATCAGGGCGATACGGTGTCGGTGGGGATTGGGCAGGGCTACTGGATTGCCACCCCGATACAGATGGTGAAAGCGCTGGTGACGTTAATTAATAATGGCCGGGTGATTGCGCCGCATCTGCTGGAAAAATCGCAGCGCGGCACCAGCGTTCAGCTCTATCAGGCTAAACTGCCCCAGACGCAGGTTGGCGATCCGCATTCACCGTACTGGTCACTGGTGCGACATGCCATGTTTGGCATGGCCAACGCACCGAACGGGACAGGCTATAAATATTTCCATACTGCGCCCTACGGCATTGCAGCGAAAAGCGGGACATCACAGGTATTCAGCCTGAAAGAAAACCAGACCTATAACGCCAAAATGATTCCGGTACGGCTGCGCGACCATACGTTTTACACTGCCTTCGCGCCCTTCAACGATCCCAAAGTGGCGGTGGCCCTGATTCTGGAAAACGGCGGAGGTGAAGGCGTGGTTGCCGCGCCGGTCATGCGCCAGCTGCTTGACCATATCTTCCTGCCGCCGACCACCACACCGCCGGTCGAGGTGGTACAGCATCGGGCAGGCTAGCGGAAGAATACCCGATTACGCCCGTGCTTTTTGGCATCGTAGAGCGCCGCATCGGCATGGGTGTAAAGCGTTTCAAACCGGGTGCCCGCCGCGCCCCAACTGACGCCAAGGCTGGCCGTGACCAGCCGCTCTGGCAGGGCATTAAGCGGCGAGGCGTTTAATGAGGCAAGAATGGCCCCGGCAACGATCACTGCATCACCCAGCCAGGTATTGGGTAACATGATGGTGAACTCTTCACCGCCGATACGGCCGATGCTGGCCATGTCGGGCGTATTACGCTGAATGCGCTGCACCAGCTCGCAAATCACCTTATCTCCGACGGGATGCCCGTATTCATCATTGATGCGTTTAAAAAAGTCGATATCGAGGATGATTAAGGCCGCTGGTGTTTGATCCAGCGTGTCGCTGATGCGTTGAATAATGGCGCTGCGGTTCCAGACATTGGTCAGGGGATCGTGCGTGGCTTTGTACTCCAGCTCTGTTGCCAGCTCATTAAGTTGTTCATTCACCCGGTTCAGCTCACGCTCTGCCCGATCGCTGCGCGAGATTAGCCGGTAGGTTTCCCGCATCAGCCGCTGGTAGTGGCTGTTAAGCTGCAGCAACGCCTGGCGATACTCTTCGGCGTGCAGGCTTTGCTGTGCCGCGATATGGCTGGCCTGATTGAGTGCCTGGGTTTCTTCCAGAAACAGCTCGTTAAGTTGCGTCATTGGCGCTGTTCCGCATGCAGCTTCACGGTTAACGCGGTGAAATCCAGCGACAGCTCCTCACCAAACTCTTCCGAAACGTCGTCTTCGGCATCGTAGAACCAGTTGAGTATTATCGTGCAGCCGTTCTGCGCCAGCCTGTTGAACTGATCGAACAGCCCAAACAGCATCTTGGTGCTTGAGCTGTTGAAATAGCTCAGGTCAATATTCACCTCTGCCGGTTGGCTGGCCTGCGGTTGCCAGCACTCCAGCGCGCTTTGCAGCGGCCGGTAAAAGGCTGCGGCGTTCTCGGGCCAGGATTCTCCTTTCAGGGAGAATCGGTGGGCCGCAAAGTCAAACTCTACGGCGGGCGTACATTCAGTGGCGGTAAGTTGAATGGTTTGCATAAGGGTTTCTTCAGTCATGGCAGATAGTGGCCTTTAACCAAAAGGCAGAGAGCTCGCTGGCCTCCAGTGGCTGGAAACAATATTCCAGCGGTTCACTGACGTCGCGCGCCAGGGTAAGCAAGCCGATATTAGCGCCTTTGCTCCAGACCGGACTCTCAGCGCGTAACCGGTTTCGATAAGCTTGTTTAATTTCATCCGCATTCATCACCCGCAGCGAATCCAAGTCACCGCGCAGCTGATGAGTGGCGTCACTGGCGACCAGGTTAGCGCTTTCCAGATAGTAGCGACCATCATCGTAGCGCAGGCTCAATGAACCAAAGCGATACAGCTGATCGTTATGGCTCAGCGCCCGGCTGTCCTGAGAGTAACGTAAAATGTTTTGTGCAATCTCGACAAAGCTGGAGAACAGCCGCCGTCTGACCTTTTGCGACTGCTCATGGTTTTCCAGAAACAGTTTGACCACTTCACCCATTGCCGTGATGTTCTGGGGTGAAAAAAAGCCGGTGTACTGTAGTGCAATAAGGCCGGACTGCGATTCGGTATTGAAGGGCAGACCCCGTAGTGACTCGTTTTTCATTTTCTTCCCGGTGCGGTCAATAGCGAAAGCCAAACCAGGTGACGTCATCGCGTCGCGCCTGGTTACCTTGCCAGCTTAAATAATCTTGCTGAAACGCCAGTGATAACTGCGGCATGGGCAACTGCTGATAACGCATCAGCAGAGACTGGATGCGCTTATTACCAAACATGATATTGCGCTCGCCACCCGGCTGGTCGGTGACGCCATCTGTCAGCACAAACAGCATGTCGCCACGGTTAAACGCTAAGCTCTGCTCAGGCCAGTGATAGTCTTCTGGCGTATCGGTATAGCCGACGCCGACGCGATCCTGACTGAGCGAGGTAATTTCTTTACTGATGTGGCTGAGCATAAACGCCTGGGTTCGGGCGCTGGCCCAGCGCAGCTGATGCCGCTCGGTATCGACCGATATCACGATGGCATCGCAGCCGTCGTTAGAGAGTGACGTTTGCTGGGAGGCATTCAGCTGGCCGAGCGTTTGTTTGATATGGTGGTTAAGGGCATGCAGGATGCTGGCCGGGGCCTGGAGATCGGCTTCGCGTAGCGCGTTTTCCAGCGCAGACTGCAAAATCACCGTCATAAAGGCACCGGGAATCCCGTGACCTGTGCAGTCGGCGATCACCGCCAGCCAGCCGCTGTCGTGACGGTGAAAGGCATAGTAATCGCCACCCACACCGTCACGTGGTTGCCAGTACAAACACCAGTCGTCGAGCAGGGAAGCGATTAACTGGTTGGAGCGATCCAGCATCGCGTCCTGAATCACCCGCGCATAATCAATGCTCTGTAAAATCTGCTGATGCTGGCGCGCCTGTAGATCGGAGACGCGGCGAATCAGATCGATCCCTAAACCAATGCCGATATAGTGCCCGTGCTCGGTCAGGATAAACCCATCGGCCACAGACTTATCGCCGTTAGCCACCACCTGCTGTGCGACGCTTTCCAGGGTATTTTCCACGTCAATTACCAGCGGGAACTTATCCATAAAGGCGATACAGCTTTTGCGGTCATAGAGTTCGGGGAAAAACGGGCGCGCCATCTGCGACAAAAAGATGTGGCGGTTAATCATGCCAAACGGCTTGCCGTTTTCAACCACGGGCAGGCCGATAAGATCTTTATGCTCGGCAAACAGCGCCATCACGGCACGGTTATCCGTGTCGGGGCTGACAAAAGGAACATCAATGCAGAGCACCCGTGCGTCATAACGGCTTGAGGCGGAAATCACAGTATTCACAGAGGCGGGTAACTGCATGATGCGGCTCTTGATTGTCCAGGAATAATCTTAGAGTAATGAGCGCAGATGACGGATTTATGGCAAAAAAACGGTTGGGAAAAAGAGCGCGGATAAATCGTGGATAAAGCAAAATAGCAGCGAAAAATCGCCTGTCAGAGGGCGTTCGGCAGCGCGAAAATCCGGTGTCTTTTTGAGCGCATCGCTAAATTTTCGTCCGTGACTATCCGGGTTGATGGAAAACCCGTCAGTTGATTTCATTTTTGTGAAAAGCGTTTGACGCTGGGGCCTGCATAAGGTTTAATGCGCCCCGTTGCCCGAATAGCTCAGTCGGTAGAGCAGGGGATTGAAAATCCCCGTGTCCCTGGTTCGATTCCGGGTTCGGGCACCACAAATTTGAAACCCTCGCTTCGGCGGGGGTTTTTGCGTTTGGGGGGGGGCTTTAAAGCTGTACTTCAGTAGGTGAGTGGGCTTGATTTAGGTGATGGTAAGGTTTTGGTTTCCGGGATTGGGTGATAGTCGAGATTTCTACGAAAGGATGCGCGGAGCAGACGGGCGGTGATAGCACTGATGAGCAATGCCTCTATCGCCGAGAGCAACAAGCAGGTTCGGCATAGATAAGCTCGTACTAAATTACAGAAATGCATTAATGGGGAGCACTAACCAAGTTTATTAAGGGAAAACTACATAATGAGACGTGTATTATTTTTAGGCATCTTTTATCCCGCTTTGGCATTTTCAAACACTCCCGGTTTTATGACACCCGAAGTTGAATGCCTCAATAACAATACGATTCCTTTCATAAGCACAACAACTCCAGCAAATAAAATCGTCGAAGATGCATACATTAAATGTAAGCCGGAACTGGATGCCTGGTCAAAATCTCGTGAAATGCTTCCTGAAGAAATGAGAGAAAGCCAATATAAAGAGTTCCATGATTTTTATATAAGAATGATCGAGAAAAGACGGGCATATGGCGCTAAGAAATAGTGTAAATTGCTCAAAAAGCATAAGTAGGTTTTACAATTAACGGACCGGATCTTATTGGACTTACTAACTATTTAAAATAAATGGATGAATGTTAAATAGGAAATACATGTGCTCCTTGTTCATTCAAGCTAACTAAGGATGCCATAGGGCGAACCAGCGTGGCATCTTCAGGTTATCTAGCCGCTGCGCTGGCAAACCTCGCGCTGATGACCCGCCACAATACGAGTCATGACGTCGAACTCATCCTGCCGGGAGTGGGTGCACAAATCAGCAATCCGGATAGCCTGCGTGACGGACTGGACAAGGTAAAAAGCACCTTTGACGATTTCTGCGATTCAGCCGGAATCGAGATCAGCTCTCGACAGGCGGCAGCGCTGAAAAAAGCCCTGCAGGACGTTGACGGCGACAGCGGGCATGCCAGTGCTGATCTTTCTGCGGTAATTGCCATTCCTAATGACGCTATCCCATTCGTCTTTGTGGCCAGGGGCACGAGCTGCCGGGTGCATCCTGCCCCTAAACCGGAGAATGCCATGTCAAAAAAAAGTACTTACTCTTTCTGCCATTGTGCTGGCGACCACGCTTACAGGCTGCAGCAGCTTCGTGAGCGGTATTGGCAAGTCTGGTTCGCTGTATGACGGTCATCCAATTGCTTCAGATGTAAAAGACCAGACAACAGCGGAAAAACGCAATCAGGTCAGCGATGCCTGTGGCCCAATTGCCATACCGGCCGATACGGTGGCGATGCGTCTGAAAGAAAAGTTTGGCTTCGTCTCAGACGGGGATGGGGTTGCCGCACGCAACAGCGGACAGGGGAATGCGGGCTGGTCAGCCTCGGCCATTTCAGAGGGCAGCAGCTGGTCGGCAGAGCCCGGCAACTATTACCGCATGTCCAGGAACTGAGCCGGAAATGACAGGCTGACGATTGAGGTTCACCGGACGTTCAAAGGCACGGGCGCCACCGGCAACAAAGCCGGGAGCTTTGTTGTATCAACGTATATCTCATCCGATCCGACGCACGTCACTGATGCCTGGACTAAACGTCTTTTCAGTCAGGTTCATGCGGCGGCATGCGGTGAAGCGGAGTAACGCTGTCCTCAGGCACCGGATTGTCCGGTGCCTGAGAACGAACAAAGAGCATGCTGACTATGAGATATTCTGCGCAGAGCATGCACATAGTAATTGCGGTGCTCCCTTTACTAGACGTGACCATATTTACTACTGGCTCAGGGGGGCCCCTGTGTATAACGTATTGCTCTGCCATCAGGTAGACCCAAAAGTATGAAAAATAACGACAGGTACACAGATACGCAGAAGAGTATCCGGATTAAGGGGCTTTTTGCTGACGGCGTGCAGAAATACAGATTAGAGAAAAAAACCAATCGTGGCATGAGTGCATTGCTTATATGATAAAAAAAATCAAGCCAATGAGTTTTTATGTTATTAATTATAAAAAAAACGGGATTTAATTCCACATTGAACGAATGATTAAGTGGGTTTGATGTAAAAATATGACTTTACAAATCTATACATTCAGTGTTTTTATGATTGCGAGTTAGATTTGCGACAGAAAATATTTCAAAAATAAAACATATCAGCCACACTCAGGCTGAGACATCGCTTCGATATTTGATTAATAAAACCTTGGGATAAGTGGACTTCGCATAACATCGTGAAGTATCAGTACAGAACGACATACGAGACCTTAATTTAAAAAGGATATCATTAATGTTGGCTTCCCATATTTTTAACGGATATATCGGCTCCCACCTATGCTATCACCTTTCACGTGAGGGGATCCTAGATTTATTTAAAGATAAAAGCACGCTAAGTAAATCAGAAATAAATGACGCAAATTTTTCCGGAACACGCTTGGAAAATATCAGGTTAATCATTGACTATGCTGTTAAATTTGGAGTCTTCCATGAGAATGATGAACAGTACCGGTTAACTGAGTTAGGTAATGACATACGGAAAAATATTGGTTTTTTCACATGGGCCGTTGGCGGATATGGTAGTTTCTTAAGAAACTTTACTGACATAAGTAAAGAAAAAGAAATGACCATGAGCAGCATGATTGATGGTGCAAATGTAGCATTAGGTTCTCGCCAGGCTAATAAGCAGTTCATGTGGGATATTATCATCGAAGAATTATCATCACTTCAAACAAGGAGCTTTGCCGATTTAGGCTGCGGCGCGGCAGGTGCGCTTATAGACATTTGCAGAAAATTTGATGGGGTTACTGGGACTGGCATTGACATTAGTGCAAAAGCAATCGACTCCGCTAAAATAAACATTGAAAAAAACAATCTTAAAGGCAGAGTCGAAGTCATCAATCAGAATGTCCTTGATGCAATTGATTCACCATATCTGATAGATAAATTCTCCCGCGTTGATACAGTATTATCCTTCATGATGATGCATGATCTGTTTAATATTAAAAATCCCGTGGAGATACTTAAGAAGTTACAGTCGACATTCCCTAATGCAAAGACCTTTATCATTGCGGATACCTTTTTATCTGAAGAAAAATCATTAAAGCATGATACTCCTATTTTTACCTATGGATTTGAGTATGTTCATCACTTTATGAAAATAAAATTATTCCACAAAGAACAATATTTGAGATTTTTTTCAGAGGCAGGCTTTTCCTTGGAGCGGGTCACATATCTAAATGTACCTAACACATATTTGTTTGTGTTACACAGGGACTTTGCATGAAAAATAAAAAAGCAGTTACAGACCTCCCTCTGATGCTCCTGGTTGAGGGTCATCATAATAAAGTGCCTTTCTTTATCACGAAGGAAATGTTTTATGGCGTTCCTTTTGAACTGGCAGGAGGTGATATTTCTGGTCTGGTTGATAAACCAGTGGCGGACACCCATAAACATGAAGTAGACGAAATCTACTTCCTCATTTCACCTTTACCAGGTGAGGCCGTTATTGATGTTACCATCAATATGGAAACGACCACTTATTCCTCACCTGCAGTTATTCATGTACCTGCAGGGCACGAGCATAAGTTCATAACAAGAAGGGCAGGAAAAGGCAGTTATTGTTTTGGCATTTTATATAAAAAGGACGAGGTGGCTGTATGAATTTCAATGCCAGTGATGTGCATGTATCTCACCGACTACATCTGAACGAAAGTGACAGCGGTAATCTTGACGATTTCCGGGAGGTATTCTGTGATGAGTTTAGTAAGATAAGCACATATCCTGACCCTGGTAATACAGAGATGATAAATGCTATTTCACGTCATTATCTGATATCTCCTGACCAGATAGTGCCTGGCAATGGTGTAGATGAGATAATTCTTCTTCTTTGCCTGACTTTACTTAAAAAAAAGAAAAGCATTATTACAAGTATGTCTACTTTTCCTGGCTATGAAACTGCAGCCAGAGTCTGTGGGGGAAGTGTCATTCATACTGAACTTTCCGGCAGTCTTAAATGTTGTATTGATAACTTTGTTAAAAGTGTAAATCAGGATACGTCGGTTGCTTTCCTGTGTAATCCCCATAATCCGACCGGGTCTGTACTAACCAGATCTGAAGTGATTTCTTTCATTGAAAAAATGAATGAACTGAATGTAATCCCTGTAATAGATGAGGCTTATATTCAGTTCGCTGATGAAGATCGGCACTCAGTTCTGAGCTATATAGCGGATGGAGGAAATGCCATTGTACTGCGTACATTCTCAAAAGCATATGGGCTGGCGGGGCTGAGAGTTGGTTTTGCTTTTGGAGCAGAGCAGCTCATCAAAGAGGTTGCCAATACTGCACTGGCTTTACCTTTCAGAATTAACAGATTTGCTCAGAAAATGGTTCCTATTATTCTGCAACATAATGATATTTTTCTGAAAAACATATTAAAAACTAAAGGCTGGATTCAGTATATAGAATCGCAGTTTGTTTCATGTGGTATTGAGTTTATTCCTTCCAGTACAAATTTTGTCTGTTTCAGGCCTCCACAGGGGGGCTGCGAATATACAGAGGCTGCGGCCGCTGTAGGGGCAGCGATGAGAGACTGTGGCCTTTTTGGCCTTCCGGGATGGGTTAGGGCGTCGGTAAGTTCACAGCAGGATGCTGATCTGCTCCTGTCTTTAACAGGAAGACATCATAACGAAGCAAGCAGGTAACGTTCGCCATGATAAGATTTAAACTATCCGGGAAATATCGTGAGATAGTACGTACTTCTTTTCCGTTTATGCTCCTGATGATGTCACAGAGCATTAACAGTATAGTAGATATGTTTATCGTAGGCCGTATTGGCATGGATGCTATTGCGGCTGTTGGTCTCTGTGGTTTCATCTTTTCAATCATGACTAGTGGAATTACTGGGATAATGATTAGTGTACAGACAGAGGTCGCTAAAAGTGTCGGTTCCAACCGTTCAGATATGGCGATTAATGCTTTGCACAGCGCTCTGATTGTGGCTGTTTTACTGGGGGCTGGAGTGATCGGTTTGAGTTACTTACTTCCCTCTGTGCTTATTCTTTTTATACATGATCACTACCTGCTGGCAAACTGTATCAGTTACCTGCATATGCTTTCATTTGCTGCTCCTGCTATTGGAATGGTCAGAGCTTTAAGGGGATATTACGCAGCTATTGGAGAGAACAGAATCAGCGTTATTATTATCTTATTAATTTATTTCTTTAACTTTATTATTGGTTTTACACTCGTGTACTCAGGTTATGGCATCTCCGGTGCCGGGGCGGGAACAAGTCTCGCTTTTTACATTGGTGCATTATCATTTCTTATAAGCGGTAAATTCCTCCCGCAAAAATATCATTTTTTCAAAATACATGATGCGTTCAGTAAAATAAAATCGATATCGTCGCTTTCATTTTATGCGGGTTCTCAGCAGTTATTCTTCTCAGGGGGATTTGCTGTGATGTTCGTCATAGCAGGACAAATGAACGCTCCGTCTCTTGCCGTCATCACCGTCCTGAATAATTTAATGCTGCTCAGCATTACTCCATTAATCGGAATGGGTATGGCCTCCGCAGTATATGTCAGTAAATCGATTGGGGCCAAAAGACTGAAGGATGCAGAAGAATGGGGGAATATTGCATTAAAAATGGGAATGGTGATATTCATAATCCAAATGCTAATCCTGATCAATCCTCACCAGGTGATGAGTGTATTCATTAAAGATATCAGAATAGTCAATGATTATGTGTGGCTGTTCAAAATTACTGTTGTTATGGTAATTTCTGAAGTATTTGCCCAGATTTTAAAATTTTCAATGTTCGGTGCTGGCTATAACAAAAAAATTGCAATAACGACCATCCCTCTACAGTGGCTCCTTTTCATCCCGAGTGCGCTTTATTTTTGCGTATATCATCACTATGACATCGCATTTTTATGGTTTTTATTTCTCGCCTATCGAGCTATTGAGGCCATTTGTATGTTCATAATATGGAAAAAGAAAAATTGGCTGCCCGCAGATGCTGAATATAAACCCCAGGAAACTGTCAACTGATGTCTGACAAAAAGGATCAATCATGAACTTACTTATTATTGATTATGAGGCACTGAACACAAATCCGGTGACAGACTGGTATAAGGGACATGATTGTTATCTTATTACGTCTGAGCAATCATTTCGTTCTATGGATGAGAAGACCCGGTCATCTTTTAAAGAGATCGTCGCCATAAACAGTTTTCATCCTGAAAATGATGATTTGATTTTTTATCATGCCGAACAATTAAAAAATCATGTAAAATTTGACCACATTATTGGTGTGAGAGAATTTGACCTCTTACCAGCAGCGGTTATAAGGAATAACTGGTCTCTTCCGGGGGCCAGTATCGAATCTATTGAGGCTTATCGTGACAAAGGTATAATGAAGAAAATACTGAAAGAAAAGCTCATTTCAGTACCTGACTTTAAAATTATCACTACAGCAATAGATATTATTGATTTTATCAAGGATAATGGCTATCCCGTATTACTAAAACCCCGTACATCCAAAAGAGCTAGAGGTATTAGTGTACTCCATAATGATAATGACCTCTACCATGCCCTCCATAAGGGACTAAAACAATCATCAGAAGACCTTGTAAATATGATGGTTGAAGAGTTCGTTTCCGGTCCCATGTACCATATTGACGGCGTAGTCATTAATAATGAGATAAAATTCATCTGGCCTTCACTGTATGTATCTAACTGTATGGGGTTCCCAGATGGTGACTATATATCTAGTTGTCTTCTTTCACCAGATGATGATTTATATATTCCACTTGTGGAATATGTCAGTGAATGTATTTCTGCACTACCTTCCCCGGTCAATTTTGCTTTTCATGCCGAGGTTTTTTACTGCACTGATGGAACACTGAAATTATGCGAAATTGCTGCCAGAGCGGGAGGTGGACCTGTTATGACGTCAATTGAAACGGTATTTAATTTCAATCCTAAAGAAACAGCATTCATGGCTTATCTGGATGCTAAAGTTGAACCCCCAGTAATAAAGAAAGAACCTGAAAATCTGTGTGGGTGGATAATAATTCCCAATAATATGACCGATGCTTATATTGAAAATATACCCGAATCATGCCCTTTCCCTCAGGTTACAAATTATAAAATATTTACAAAGAATGGAGATTATTTTTCTGATGAAAGACAGGTTGTTGCTGAGGTGTCGTTACATGGGAAAAACTCAGAGGAAATAATCAGTTCTATTTCCGAAATAATGAAGTGGTTTTACTGCCATACACAATGGTCTGCGAGAGTTTGATGGGGGATATCCCCCTGCATTCCAAACCCAACACAATGGAAAACACCTGTCTATAACCTGGCCCCACGGAAAGCAGTAACGCCGGGGGGCTTTTTCCGTGCCTAAACCCTGCCGGAGAGCTGAAACTAAGGGCCGCTTGGGAAACGGAAAATATTGTACTTGTACTCCGACTTTTTTAACACGATTAACTTTAGCAGCAGGATATACTCCTGCTCTATACGGGGTGGATGAGGTAAATCCGATAGGACAAGGGCGATAGTGTAAAAGCAATAACCACTGATGTAAAAAATACGTAAAAGATTTATCTTGCTGAATTTTTTATATTACTTTTATAAAAAAAGGGCGCAGGGATACTCTCTTGGCTTTTCTAAAATCTTCATATAAAGCCACAGATTAATCTTGAAAAAAAACTTTCCTGATATGATTTTTTCAGGGTGGGCTTCATATGTCACACAACATAGCAGCAAAAAGCAAAGAAGTGCGGGATAAGGTCAACGTGGATCTGGCCGCATCAGGGGTAGCTTATAAAGAGCGTATGAATCTGCCGGTGATTCCTTCGGAAGTCGAGAGACAGCAACCGGACGAGCTTCAGGAATACTTCAGACAAAGACTGCAGCACTTCAGAAACGAAGCCTCAAAGTTTCCGCGTGGGACGGACCCTGTCTATCAGAAGGAGGAAGGAAAATAGTGTACAAGCCAAAAACATGTCCCTTTTGCAATTTCTATGGCCTCAGGAAAAATCCAAACGGAAAATGGTCCTGCGATAAATGCGGACTTGAATGGGCTCCTGATCAGGACAAGCGCGAAACCCCGTAGATACGGGGTTTTATTTTCTGCCTTTTACTTATTTAGCCTCGGATATATTCACCTTCATGATAACCAACATTTACAGTTATCGTCGAAATGATAGGCCCCTGATCTGATAAAACATCATTCACAAGATTTTCGAACCTGTGTTGCCAATATTTTTTATGTCTAGGCCAATGTCGAAAAATAAAATGTTCTTTATACGATAAAAATCTAAGCGATTTTACATGATGGGTCATCAAACTAAGGCCGTTGATGATGTCAGGAATATCTTCCGATGAATTATAAAAACGTCTTTGGCAATTATAACCTTTCATTGTTACGGCCTGGTAACTTGTTAGCAAGTCATCTATCATTTTTGACCATTCGCACGTCCTGTCAATTGCACCATTGTCAAATTTCACTTCTTTTCCCATGCTTTGAGACTGAAGCATTTCATGGATGACAGCATCTAAGTAATTACTTGTCACACCGAGACTTTTGCTTGTTAAACTTTCTGGCCAACCAATAACATAAGGATCTGTATTTTTAGGTGCTTTGTAGTTCCATTTTTCATGTTTTGGCATCATAAGATACTTCGCACAATCAGCGAGTCCAGGTGTATTGCCTCCGAGCGTATACGATCCTATATCAGCACCAGACGCTTTTGTACCAGGATACAAGGTCAGCTCTTTATTCCGGTTAACTGATTCAAGTAGTTTCCTTTCTTTTTCTGTTGAAGGACCATCGGGTAGTACATTATTTTTATCTGCGCATTTACCTTGTAACAAAACGGCGCGCACTCTTTTGAAACTATTTTGATTATCAAATTCATTGAAAATAAACAGAAGGTCTGCCAGCTCACAGTTCAGGACTTCATCCTTGCCTGGTCTAACGTTTGGCTGTGTAGCATTTCCGCTGATTGCAGATAAACTGCCATAAACACGTTTGTAATTGCTTACTGTGAATTTAGCCTGAGGTGTCCCATCAACCCAAACTGAGTTTGCGGTGACTTTGATATGAGGATTGTTATTTAAGTATTTTGTTTTAACTTCAGATACAATGTGATCAAGCGTTTCTACAGAATGTAGATTTCGTAGCCCCCATCGTTCAAGTGAGGCTCTCTTATTGTGTTTCTTGTTTAAATAAACCTCGCTCCATTTCTTCCAGCTTAAAGAATTCGTCATCGTATTCATTCCATAGAAGTTTGCGAATAATCATCATATATGGATTGTCTAGAGTCTGGCGACAGGAATATCACTCCAGCGCGTTGTAGTATAGGCTGGTGAAAGCATCTCGCGCTTCATTTGCCAAGCAGGCGCTATGCCCCTTCCGGCAAACCAGATATTCCCTATCCCGGTCTGATTAATATGGCCAATCACCTGCATCAGAGGCTTGCTGTTCGCTCTCGGTTGAACTTCGTCAAAGAGGTTGAGCTGGGCAACACCTGAGGGAGTGAAGTCGTTCAGCATAACGCCTGCCTTGGCATAGCGATGGCCGCTTATCCACACCCGATCAAGAGCTCTCATCGCAGCCTCTATAATGTCTCTGGAATCCTGGCTGGGCGAAATCAGTATCTCTGAAGCCACATTCCCGTAGTAAGTCTCACCGGGCGAAAAAGGTGAGGTTTTGATGAATGCACAAACCTGTTTGTAGTATTGTTTTTCTCCCCTCAATTTAACTGCCGCCCGTTCGGCATGCTGGCAGATTGCCTGCCTCATGTGTTCATATTCTTTGACCCTTTGACCTGCCCCCAAGATTAGATACAACCTTCAGTTAGTAATGTCAGTTGGTTTTTCTTCAAATTTCCCGTTTCGCCAGCTCGCTGCAAATTCAGCCGGCGTGAGGTAATTCAGCGATGAATGTGGTCGACACTCGTTATAATCCTGCCGCCAGTCATTAATTATTTCCCGGGCATGTAGAATATCGCTGAACCAGTGCTCATTCAGG
>Ga0308167_1000612_pt1 | contig 58701 bp, 62 predicted proteins | sample PhyCR1_2_FD_202138 | JGI IMG/M metagenome (GOLD analysis project Ga0308167, IMG submission 202138) | Phyllosphere microbial communities from UC Gill Tract Community Farm, Albany, California, United States - DLSLRC.R1 | ecosystem: Host-associated > Plants > Phyllosphere > Unclassified | place... | reverse complement strand
CGCGCCCTTGCCGGTCGCGCTGCCGGTGTTGGCGATACGGTATGCCGCTTCGCCGGACGCGCCCGGTCGCAGCGACGGGGTTGCGCTCTGACTGAACGCCACAGTCGCGGGGTTGTCCGCGGTGTAGCCCCACTTGGTCTTTTCGCCCAGGGAGAGTGCGGCGCCGCTGTTGACGACGAAGGTTCCGTCGGTGACGGCACCGTTCTGGCTGAGGGTCGCGTCGGCGATGATCGAGAGCGTCATCGTCTGGGTCGTGTTCGCGACAACAGCGAAGTTTGCGTCGTCGATCGTGAGCTGCTTCTTGTCACCGGACAGCGTGCCGGTGTAGGCGAATGTCTGGCCGGTCGAGATGGTGACGTCCACCTTGTTCGACGTGAACGTCGTTCCGGACGGTGCGGTGAACGTGAAGTTCGCGCCCTTGCCGGTCGCGCTGCCGGTGTTGGCGATACGGTATGCCGCTTCGCCGGACGCGCCCGGTCGCAGCGACGGGGTTGCGCTCTGACTGAACGCCACAGTCGCGGGGTTGTCCGCGGTGTAGGCGAGCTTCACGGTGCGACCGGCGAGGACGCCGGTGGTGATCTGCATGGACCCGTCGTCGACCGAGCCGCTCTGGGTCAGCGGCGTGTTCGCCTTGATGCTGACCGTGACCGTGTCAGCGGCCCCCTGTGCGATGCCCCAGCCGCCGAGCGAACCGGTGAGCTTGGTGCCGTTCTCCGAGAGCACACCGGAACCGCTGAGCGTGCCGAACGTGAAGTTGGCGTTGGCGAAGGTGGTGCCGGAGGGCGCGACGAAGGTGACGCCGAGGGCACCGTTGTTGAAGACGGTCGAGGCGTTGTTCCTCGCCGTGTAGGCGACCTGGCCGGTCTGGCCGGCCTTCAGCGTCGGCGTGGTGGTCTGGGTGATCGCGATGTCGGACGCCGTGGCGGCCCGACCCTGGGCAGCCCGCGCTCCGGGGCCCTGAGTCTGCGCGGCGGCCTGGGGGGACGGTTCAGCGGCCACAGCGGCTGGACCGAAGGACAGGCCGGCGACGACGGTCGCGACGGCGAGGGTTCCGGCGCCGATGCGCGCCGAGATCTTCTTGCTCATGGGGTTGGGTTCCTTCACTTCGAACGGACGAGCCCTTTGCTCTCCGAGGTGCGGGCCGGACGGGCACGCTGTGCGGTAATTCCACTGTAGCCGACTAAATGTTAGATGTCTACACGCTACTTGCCACATGTCAGTGATGCCACAGAACCCCACGCCCGTTGCGCTCCGGCACCTGGCATCTGGTTGGGTCTATGATCGGCTCATGCCCATCCCTTAGGCTGCAGCCCCTGCACCGCGGAGGCTCCTCGCGGATGGTCTCTTCAGTGCCCTGCTCGACGCGATCGTCGACGGCACGCTGGCTCCCGGCGAGGCTGTCAGCGAAGGAACGATCGCGGCTGAGGCTGGCGTCTCCCGGACTCCGGCTCGTGAAGCACTGGACCGCCTGGCGGCGATCCGCCTCATCGAGGTGCTTCCTCGACGTGGCAGCTTCGTGACGCCGCTGGACCCGATCCGATACCACGAGACGCTCGAGGTCCTGGCTCCGATCCTCGAGGGCGTGGTGGCTGTGGGTGTTCGGGTCGCATCGCCGTTCCAGCGAGCGCAGATCGCGGAGCGCGCCAGTCCCGTGGGAGCGGACCTGTTCCGGCCCGACGGGGTCTTCGACTACACGGTCGATGCGGTCGGCAACATGCGCATCGCACGTGCCTGGCGGGATCTGGTGCCGCATGTACGGCGACGGTGGAACCTCGTCCCGGGCGATCGGCTCGAGGGCCTTGAACTCGAGGCGACCGAGGTCTTCACGGCCGCCGTGGTCGACGGGGATGCCGATCCTGCGACCGTAGTCGTGCAGCGTTGGTTCGATGCCGCGATCGGAGGCCGCTGATGCCGCTACCGTCGTCGCTGTCCGGGCAGGGGGATGACGAAGGGTCATCGCTCCGTGAGCACGCGTTCGAGACACTGTGGCGGGCGATCGCTGAGGGGACACTCGAGCCAGGTGAGGCGCTCGCTGAGGTGGACCTCGTCGCATGGTTGGGGATGTCGCGACAGCCCATCCGACATGCGTTGGTCCGGCTCTCAGACCTCGGGCTCATGGAGCTCGCCAACGGCAAGCAACCGCGCGTTGCGGCGCTCGATCCGGTCGCCACGAATGCGACATTGATGCTCTCCACGTTCCTCGACGCGGACTCGATCAGGAAGACGATCGGGCGGCTCTCGGTGGACGATCTCGCGCGTCTCGACGATGCGGTCGCAGGGATCGATCGTTCTGAGTCATCGGGTGATCCCACGAGGATGGCCGAGTGGATCCGCGAGTTCCATGCGGTGTTCCACGAGGCGATGGGCAATCAGGTACTGCTCGAGCAGACCCGGCTGCTCACGCTTGAGTTGGCACGGTTCTTGGTGCCCGGTGCGTCGAAGATCGATCGGGCGGCGCTGCCAGTCGTCTACGCGGCGCTCTTGACGGCGGTGAAGCGCGGTGACCGCGACGGCGCGCTGGCGGTCCTGAGGCAGTTCGGCGTCGAGGTCTTCCGAGCCTTCGTGGTCTACCGGCGGGGATCGACGAGCTGAGCTGGTGTGCCGAGGTGATCGCCCCCGGAACCCCTTCTGGAGGCGATCACCCCGTCTCCGCGATGCCGCGGCGACGGTTCGGTCTGGACGGAACCCCTTCCGTCGAGATAACTCTACATCTATCTGGCATACGGCACAAGGATGTTGACCAACTAGCATTCAGTACGTATTGTTGTAGTGTCGGGGCCCGAACCGCGACGTCGACTCCGATCAGGAAGGTCGCTCCGCCATGCCGCTCCGGAACCTCGGCCGCCGTGCCCTCGAGCACCGCGGTGCGCGTGATCACGCCTTCGAAACGGTGCAGCGCGCGATCGCGGACAATCTGCTGCACCCCGGCGAGACCGTCGACGACCGACAGCTCGCGACCGAACTCGGAGTGCACCGGGACGCGGTCACCGAGGCACTCGCCCGGCTCGTCGAACTCGGGCGGATGCGACACGACGGCGACTCCTACGTCGTCAGCTGAGGAGCGTTACTGCTCGATGACGCTCAGGACGTTGCCCGACGGGTCGGTGAACCAGGCGATGAGCGGGCCACCCTTCCGGTTCACGCCCTTCTCGTCGGTCATCCCCTCGTACTGCAGGAACGTGACTCCCTTGGCGACGAGTTCGTCCACCGCGTCGTCGACGGACGGCACCGGGAAGTTCAGCACCGTGAACGCCGCCGGCTCGTGCGCGGGGCCCTTCGGGTAGACGAGTACCCCGTGACCGTCGCCGAGCTGCAGGAAGAGCATGCCGTGGTCCTCGGTGACCTCGACCCCCAGGACGTCCTCGTAGAACGCCATCGCCTCCGGGACGTCCCGCACCGAGAACCCGCTGAACGCCTTCGTCGCATCGACCATGCGGCAAGTGAACCACCACGCCTGCCAGGATGAACGCGTGACCGCGCCCGAGATGACCGTCGACCAGGCGATCGAGCGAGCGCTGGAGCTCGCGGGCCGCGACGGTCGCACGGTGCTGGGGATCGCCGGAGCACCCGGCGCGGGAAAGTCGACGCTCGCCCGGCGCATCGTGGGCGCCGTCGACGCGGCACTCGGAGACGGCACCGCCGTGCAGGTCCCGATGGACGGCTTCCACCTGTCGAACGCCGCACTCGACGCGCTCGGGCGCCACGACCGCAAGGGCGCGATCGACACCTTCGACGGCGAGGGCTACGTGGCGCTGGTCCGGAGACTGGCCGCAGCGGGCGACGGTGTCGTCTGGGCCCCCGACTTCGACCGCCGCGTCGACGAGCCGGTCGCCGGCAGCATCGCCGTCCCGGCGCGCACGAAGCTCGTCGTGTCCGAGGGGAACTACCTCCTCGACGACACCGACCCCTGGGTGGCACTCGGCGACCTGTTCACCGAGACCTGGTTCTGCGCCGTCGACGACGGCGTCCGCCTCGACCGCCTGGTGGGCCGCCACATGCGGCACGGCCGCGACCACGAGGCGGCCCGCAGCTGGGCGGTGGAGGTCGACGGCGTGAACGCGGCGAGGGTCGCACCCACGGCGATCCGTGCCTCCAGGACGGTCCGGACGTGACCACGAGACCGACGCGAGCCCGACAGGAGCACCCATGACCATCGCCATCACCGGAGCCACCGGCAAGATCGGTGGCGCCGTCGCCCGCGCCCTCGCCGCGGACGGCGTGCCCTTCCGCATGATCGTCCGCGACGCTGCCCGCGCCCCGGAGCTGCCGGGGACCGAGGTCGCCGTCGCCTCGTTCGACGACGTCGAGGCGAGCCGCGCCGCCCTCGACGGGGTCGACCTGCTGCTCATGGTGTCGGCCGCCGAGGCCGAGGACCGCCTCGCCCAGCACCGCGCCTTCGTCGGCGCCGCCGCGACCGCCGGGGTCCGCCACGTCGTGTACACGTCCTTCACGGGGGCCGCTGCCGACGCGACGTTCACGCTCGGGCGCGACCACTGGGCGACCGAACAGGCGATCCGCGCGACCTCGATGGCGCACACGTTCCTGCGGGACTCGTTCTACCTGGACTTCGTCGAGGACCTCGTCGGCGAGGACGGCGTCATCCGCGGTCCCGCCGGCGAGGGTGCGATGGCAGCGGTCGCGCGGGCCGACGTCGCCCGCGTCGCGACCGAGGTCCTCCGGAACCCGGCGGCGCACCTCGACCGGACGTACGAGCTGACCGGTCCGGTGGCGATCACGCTCGAGCAGGCCGCGGCGACGGTCTCCGACGTGCGCGGTCGTACGGTCACGTACCACCCGGAGACGGTGGAGGAGGCGTACGCCTCACGGGCGAGGTGGAACCCGGAACCGTGGCAGGCGGACGCGTGGGTGAGCACCTACACGGCCATCGCCGAGGGGGCGCTCGCGCGGGTCTCCGGCGACGTCGAGCGGGTCACGGGGCGACGGCCGCTCTCGCTGCGCGAGGTGCTCGAGGGCTGACGCCCGGCCTGGAGGCACGGGGCGCGCCCGGCGCACCGCTCGCGTCCGACAGGCGGTCAGGACACGCGACGGGCGGCGAAGGTCCCCACGACACCCAGGGTGAGCACCGCGACGAGCACGACGAGCAGCGGTGCCGTCCAGTCACCGGTCGCCCCGTGCAAGGACCCGGCGACGAGCGGTCCCGCGGAGCCGATCAGGTACCCGCCGCCCTGCACGAACGCGGACATCCGGCGAGCGTCGGCGTCGCTCGACACGATCCGGACGATCACGATGAAGATGACCGTGATGCCGCCACCCTGGGCAGCGCCGCCGAGCACCGACCAGAGCAACCAGAGCTGCGGCGCGAACAACAGACCGAGGGGCATCGCGAGCCACAGGAACGCGACGAGGGCGATGATCGCGCGCGGCCGCCACTTCGACGCGAGGACCGGCACACCGAGCGCGCCGACGACCGCGAGGATCTGGAACACCGACGAACTGGCGCCGGACGACGCCTTCGAGAAGCCGATCTCGTCGTGCAGGAGCGTCGGGATCCACGCCGTGAGGGCGTAGTACGAGAACGCCTGGCCGCCGAACGCCAGGGTCAGCCCCCAGGTGATCAGGCGGCGGGCCGGGCGGACCGGTTCGGCGGCGGCCTGCTCCGCGCGGACCGTCCGGATCGCGCCGGTGTCGAGGACCTGGTCGATCGGCCCGGTGACCGGCAGGGGTTCCCCGGTCGTCACCGGACGGAGCCACGCGGCACGGGCTCCGACGGCGTACGTCCACGCGAACCCGGCGATCACCGCCAGCACCGCCCACACCGCGATCGCGACCGGCCAGCCCCACACCGCGGCGATCGGCGCGGTGCCGAGCGACGTGAGCATCGACCCGACGTTGAGCGCCGACGTGTACACGCCGGTGACGAGGCCCACGCGCTCCGCGGAGGTGTCACGGCGGATCACCACCGGGATGACCACGTTGCCGATCGTGATGCCGATGCCGATGACCGCGGTGCCGATGAGCAGCGCGGCCGCCGACGGCATCGACCGGACCACGGTGCCGGCCAGCACGATCACGAGCGACAGCGACACCGCGCGCTCCGGGTCGGCCTTGGCGATCACCCAGCTGGCGAACGGCGTCGCGAGGGCGAAGCACAGCACCGGGATCGTCGTCAGCAGCCCGGCGACCGTCGCGGTGAGGCCGAGATCGGCACGCACGTCACCGATGACCGGAGCCGTCGCGACGATGGGGCCGCGGAAGTTCAGCGCGATCAGGACGATCGCGGCCGGCAGCAGCCAGGCGGCGCCGCGCAGCCCGGTGCGGGCGGCGGCGTTCACTGCGGGACGACCGAGCCGGGCAGCAGGATCGGCAGCAGGTCGAGCGGGGTCGCGGCGGTCGCGATGGTGCCCTCGGCCTCGGCAGGGGAGCCGTAGCCCCACTCGGCGAAGACGACCGGGACGCCGTGCACGGTCGCGCCCTCGACGTCGTGCAGCCGGTCGCCGACGAGAACCGGACGGCTCGTGTCGAAGCCGCGGGCGTCGAGCCGCTTGAGGGCTTCCTCGACGACGTCGGCCTTGCTGGACCGGACCTCGTCGTCACTCGCGCCCGTGATGATGTCGATGTTCCCGGTGAGGCCGTAGTGCTCGAGGATGTACGTCGCCGGGGTCTCGGGCTTGCTCGTCGCCGTGGAGATCGGCAGGCCGGCCTCGTGCAGGGTGCGGAGCACGACGTCGATGCCGGGGAACATGGCGGAGTCGAGGGCGCCGTGCGAGAAGTAGTGCTCGCGGTACACGGCGAGGGTCTGCTCGGCCTGCTCCTGGTCCATGCCCATCGCCGTCGTGAACGTGTCCATGATCGGCGGGCCGACGAACGACATGAGCGTCGCGTGGTCCGGCACCGGGACGCCGACCTTGCGGAACGTGTACGTGAGGCTCTCGAGGATGCCCGGCGCGGAGTCGCTGATGGTGCCGTCGAGGTCGAAGAGGATGGCGCTGAACGGGCTGGTCATGTCCTGCCCACCCTACCGGCGCCCGTCGCGACGGACGTGGCGGAGCCGACCGGTGCCTCCAGGCCGGGCACCCGACCACGCTCAGAACAGGCGGGTGTGGCCGCCCTCGATGCCGCGCATCGCGTCGTAGTCGAGCACGAGCACGCGGATGCCGCGGTCCTCGGCGAGGGTGCGTGCCTGCGGTGCCACGGTCTGCGCCGCCAGCACGCCCTGCACCGGGCGGAGCAGGGGGTCGCGGTTCATCAGCTCGAGGTACCGCGTCAGCTGCTCGACCGCGTCGATGTTGGCGTTCCGCTTCATCTCGACCGCGACGCTCGCGCCAGCGTCGTCCCGAGCCAGGATGTCGACCGGCCCGATGGCGGTCATGTACTCGCGGCGGACCAGCGTGTGACCGTCCCCGAGGAGCTCGATCTGCTCGGCGAGGAGCTGCTGCAGGTGCGCCTCGACCCCGTCCTTGACCAGGCCCGGGTCGACGCCGAGGTCGTGGGTCTCGTCGGTGACGATCTCGTACAGGGACACGATGAGCTTGTCCTGCGTCTTCTTCTGCGTGACCGTCCACACCTGCGTGATGCCGGCGCTCGACTGCTCGTCGTCCGGCTCGCTGATCTCGATCGAGCACGGCGGGCTCATCCAGTTGAGCGGCTTGTAGCTGCCGCCGTCGGAGTGCACGAGCAGGGAGCCGTCGGCCTTCAGCATGAGGAGACGGGTCGCGAGCGGCAGGTGGGCTGAGAGCCGCCCCGCGTAGTCGACGGAGCAGCGGGCGATGACGAGACGCACGCCCGGAAGCCTAACGGGCGGCGACGCCTCGTTCGCGCGCCGCACCCGACGCCAGGCCGGCCGCGATGATGAAGACGAACACGACCAGCAGCGCGCCGAGCAGGCCGATGTGCTCGCCGAGGAACCCGATGAGCGGCGGCCCCGCCAGGAAGGCCACGTACCCGATCGTCGCGACGGCGCTGACCCGTGCGGCGGCGGTCCGGGGGTCGTCGGCGGCGGCGGACATGCCCATCGGGAAGCCGAGGCTCGCGCCGAGGCCCCAGAGCACGACACCCACGACGGCGAGCGGGACGTTGTCGATGAAGATGAGCATGCCGAGGCCGACCACTGCGACGGCGGCGCTGATCCTTAGGACCGGCACGCGGCCGAACCGGTCGATTAGGGGGCTGCCGGCGACCCGGCCGACGGTCATCGCGGCGAGGAACACCGTGAGCACGGCGGACCCGGCGGCGTTGTCGAGTCCGTGCCCGTCGATCATCGCGAGCGGGAGCCAGTCGTTCGCGGAGCCCTCGGCCAACGCCATGCCGAGCACGATCACGCCGATGAAGATCGTCGAGGGCTGCGCCCAGACCTGCCAGCGGGTGAGCGGCGTCGCGACCGGGCTGGTGTCGGTGCCGACCGGCTCCTCGAAGCGGTGCTCGTCCTGGAACCTCGTGACGGCGCCGAGCATCGCGACGCTCGTGACGACGACCAGGACGATGAAGTGCCACGCGACCGGGACGTCGAGCCGCTCGGCCAGGGCGCCGAGGCCGGCGCCCGCGAGCGTGCCGAGGCTGAACGCGGCGTGGAAGAGCGGCATGATCGTGCGCCCGCCGGCCTTCTCCGCCGCAGCACCGGACACGTTCATGGACACGTCGCAGAGCCCGTTGCCGAAGCCGAACGCGATGAGGGCGATCCAGATGGCGGCGAAGCCCCACCCGAGGGTGACCGCGAAGCCCGCGAACACCATGCCCGCGGTGAGGCAGACCGCGGCGACCTGGACGCCGCGGCGCGCTCCGAGCTTGGCGACGATGTGCCCGGCGAACGTCAGCCCGCCGATCGAACCGACCGCCATCCCCAGCACGAGCAGCCCCATCTCGAACGTGCTCGCACCGAGGGAGTCGCGGACGCTCGGGATCCGGCCGAGCCACGTCGCGATGTCGAGGCCGGACAGCGTGAACACGACGAACACCGCAGTGATCCAGGCCCGGGTGGTCGGGGTCGTGCGGGTGGACGTCGTCGTCATCGGGATTCCTTGCCGGTGTGCGTGTTGCGGTGTTGTCGAATCGATTCGACCGCTGGTTCCGGCTACGCTAACGGGCGATGGACGAACCGGCAACAGGACTCGGCGCGTCGCGCCCCGCGCTCCCCGCACGGGCGGCGCGTCCGACGCTGGCAGCGGTCGCGCGTGCGGCCGGCGTCGCGCCGTCCACCGCCTCGCTCGCGTTCAGCGGCAGCGGCCCGGTGTCCGAGGACGCCAAGGCCCGTGTCCTCGCGGCAGCGGCGGAGCTCGGGTACGGGGGACCGGACCCCCGAGCGCGTTCCCTGCGGCGTGGGCGATCGGGTGTCATCGGGGTCGTCATGGACGAACGGCTCAGCGACGCCTTCCGGGACCCCGTGAACGTCCTGACGCTCGACGGCATCGCGGAGGTCGCCGGAGCCGCCGGTGCCTCGCTCCTGCTCGTCCGCAGCCCCCTCGACGACGAGCGCGGCGCCGTCCCGCTCGTCGACGCCCCGATGGACGCGGTGGTGCTCGTCGGCTGCAACGTGCGCATCGACCCCGCGGTCGCAGTGCTCCGGCGTCGCCAGATCCCCGTCGTCGCGATCGAGGCCGACGACATCGCGGGCGCCGTCCCCATCCAGCTCGACAACCGTGAGGCCTCGCGCCGCGCTGCTGCCTTCCTCCGCGACCTCGGGCACCAGGCGGTCACGATCGTGTCCCTGCCCCTGGACGGTTCGCACCGCCGGGGCCACATCGACGCCGCACGCGAGGCAGCGGGCATCGCCTTCACCTCGCTCGAGCGACTCCGCGGCGTTCGAGGGGTCTACCCGGACGCCGTCGCGATCGAAGCCGGTGGCAGCTCGGTGGAGGAGGGCCGCATCGCCGGCACCGCGCTCTTCGCTCCCGACGGGCCGCGACCGACCGCCGTCATCGCGCAGAGCGACGTCCTGGCGGTGGGGGTCATCTCGGCCGCCCTGGACGCCGGACTCCGGGTGCCGGAGGACGTCAGCGTCGTCGGGTTCGACGGCATCACGGTGGACGACAGCCTGTTCCACCGCACCCGCATCCGGCAGCTCACGACGCTCGTGCAGCCCTTCGTCCAGAAGGGGCAGGCGGCCGCGCGGGCAGCGCTCGCGATGCTCGAGGGCGAGGACCCGCAGCCCGCGGCGTTCCGCTCCGAGCTCCGGATCGGCGACACGACGGCTGAGCCGCGCGCGTAGCGCGGCTCAGCGCTGTCGCGCTCGCATCACGGACCGCAGTCCGACCCGAGGTCTGTCGGTTTCGCGCGGAACCGGCTCCGCCGTCTCGGACTGGAGGCGCGGGTCGGCCCCGCACCGTGCCTCCAGTCCGGCGGTCCGTTGCGCTGGATCCGCACGGTGCGAGGTTCCGCGCACCGTGCGACGCCGCGTGCCCCGCACGCTGTGCGGACGCTCGCACACTGCGGCCGCGCCGCAGCGCCCCGAGCGTCAGCGCGCCAGCGCGACCTCGATCCACCCGCGGCGGTGCGCCCGCACCCCGAGCGTGACCGCCCGGATACCGATGTACCCGAACGCGAAAGCGGCCCACAGCCCGGCGAGCGTGCCGCCCACCCACCACAGCAGCGGCAGGTAGACCACGAGGTTCACGCCGCCCGCGATCGCGAGGTACCGTGCGTCTCCCGCGCCGATGAGCACGCCGTCGAGCACGAACACGTACCCGGCCACGGGCATCCCGATCGCGACGAGGAGCAGCACGACCGGCAGGGCCGAGCGGACCGCCGCCGAGTCGGAGAACACCGGACCGAGCACCCCGCTGACCAGGATCGTCAGCACCCCGAGCAGCGCGCCGCCGACGATCCCGAGCACCACCAGCCGTCGCGTGACGAGCGCGACCCGGCCGGGGTCCCGCGCACCGAGCCCGTGCCCGACGAGGGCCTGACCGGCGATCGCCAGCGCGTCGAGCGCGAACGCGAGCGTCGAGAAGACCGTGAGGCCGACCTGCGTCGTCGCGAGGCCGGTGGTGCCGAGGGCGGTGGCGCTCGCGACGGTGGCGAGCATCGCGACCCGGAGCGACGCCGTCCGGAGGAACAGCCACGCGCCGGACCGCAGCGCGCGGACGACGCCGGACGCCCCCGGTCGGAGCGGGGCGCCGGACGACCGCGCCGCGCGGACCGCGATCACGACGTAGACCGCCGCCATCGCCCACTGCACGATCACGGTGCCGGCGGCCGACCCCTCGACGCCCCAGCGGAGGCCGTAGATGAGCACGGCGTTGAGGAGGCCGTTCGCGACGAAGCCGACCGTGGCGACGACGAGCGGTGTCCGGGTGTCCTGCAGTCCGCGGAGCAGCCCGGTCGACGCGGTCACGACGAGGATCCCGGGCAGCCCGATGAGCGAGACGGTGAGGTACGCCGTCGCCGCCTGGCTGACGGCAGCAGGCGCGCCGAACAGTCCGACCAGGGGCCCGGCGAGCGGGCAGCCGACGAGGGCGAGCACCACGCCGAGCGCCAGCGCGAGCCACATACCGTCGATGCCCGCGTGCACTGCTCCGCGACGGTCCCCACCGCCGAGCGCGCGGGCCACCGCGGGCGTCGTCGAGTAGGCGAGGAAGACGAGCAGGCCGGTGACGGTCTGCAGGACCGCGCTCGCCAGGCCGACGGCGGCGAGCGACGTCGCGCCGAGGTGCCCGACCAGTGCCGTGTCCGTCATCAGGAAGAGCGGCTCGACGACCAGGGCGCCGAGCGCCGGCACCGCGAGCCGGACGATGTCCCGGTCGACGGTCCTGGTCTCGGGGGATCGACGCACCGGGACATTCTGTCGGGGATAGTGTCCGAGCGTGGACATCCTCGCGCTCGTGCCGGGAGCGCTCGGCATCGCGCTCGCACCACTGACGGTCGCGTCGATCGTGTTCCTGCTCGGGCACCGGAGGGGCTACGGACCCGCGGTGGCCTGCGCCGTCGGGTGGATCACCGCGATCACGGTCGGCCTGGTCGTGGCGGTGCTCGTCGGGGAGCGGTTGCCGTCCTCGTCGGGTGACGGTCCTCCGGTCCAGGCGATCGTCGCCCTGTGCGCAGCCGCGTTGCTGTTCGGGCTCGCGGTCTGGCAGTGGATGGTGCGGAAGCTCCCGGACGGGGCGCCGGCGAGTTCCCGGTGGTCGGACGCGATGGAGGCCGTCGGTCCCGCGAAGGCCTTCGGCATCGGTCTGCTCCTGTTCCTCAGTCCAAAGCTGTTCGTCCTCGTGCTGGCGGCCGGGCTCGCGTTCGGCGACGCCGACCCGGGTGCCCCGGAGACGATCCTGGCCGGGGCGGTGTTCGTGCTCGTCGCGGGGTCGACCGCGCTGTTGCCGATCGTGCTCGCGGTGACGATGGGGTCGCACGCCCGGCGCGCGCTCGCCGCGATGCGCGCGTGGATCGCGCGCTGGGGGTCCCTGTCGCTCGTGCTGGTGCTCGTGGTGCTGGCGCTGGTGCAGCTGGTGATCGGGCTGGTCGGGCTGGTCGGCGCGCGCTGAGCGCGTCGGCTCCTGTTGGCTGTCGCCTTCGTCGCCTTCGTCGCCTTCGTCGGCCTGGAGGCGCGGCTCGGCTCCTCGAGACACCGTCCCGTCGCCGAGACACCGCCTTCACCGCGGAACACCGGCAGATCAGGCGGCGTCTCGTTCGGCAGGCGGTTCCTCGGCTCCGGAGCGGCGTCTCGCTCGCGCGAGACGCCGCGTCAGGCGTCGGTGCCGCGTGCCCGGCCGACGAGGTCCATCAGGTGGTAGACGACGATCGCGGCCACGGTGCCGAGGATGATGCCCCCGAAGCTCGCCGCACCGAACGAGAACGTGAAGTCCGCGATCCCGATGATGAGGGCGATGCCCGCGGTGAGCTGGTTCTTCGGCTTCGAGAAGTCGACGCGGTTCTCGACCCAGATCCGGATGCCGATGACGCCGATGAGCCCGTACAGCGCGGTGGTCGCGCCGCCGAGGACCCCCGGCGGGACGGACGAGATGACGGCGCCGATCTTCGGCGAGAGCCCGAGCAGCACGGCGACGATCGCCGCCACCCAGTACGCCGCCGTGGAGAACACCCGGGTCGCCGCCATCACGCCGATGTTCTCGCCGTAGGTGGTGGTCGCGGAACCGCCGCCGAGGCCCGCCAGCACCGTCGAGACGCCGTCCGCGAAGAGCGCCCGACCGGTGAGCGGGGTGAGGTCACGGCCGGTCAGCTGCCCGACGCCCTTCACGTGCCCGACGTTCTCGGCGATGAGCGCGAGGACGACCGGCACGAAGGCGAGGTAGATCGCGAGCTGTGACGGGTCGAACGCGGGGGCGGTGAACTCCGGCAACCCGATCCACGCGGCCGTGTGCACGGCGTCGAACGAGACCTCGCCGCCGATGAGCGCCGCGACGTACCCGACCACGACGCCGATCACGATGGACAGTCGCCCGATGAGGCCCTTGAACAGGACCGTCACGAGGATGATCGCGCCGAGGGTGATGAGCGCGACGACCGGTGCCTTCGTGAAGTTGTCGCGGGCCGCAGGGGCGAGGTTGAACCCGATGAGCGCCACGATCGCACCGGACACCACGGGTGGCATGAGTCGGTCGATCCAGCCGGCACCCGCCAGGTGCACGACGGCCCCGACGATCGCGAGCAGCGCGCCGACCACGATGAGCCCGGAGAGCGCGAGCGGGATGCCGCCGATCTTCGTCGCGGCGGCGATGGGGGCGATGAAGGCGAACGACGAACCGAGGTAGCTCGGCAGACGGTTGCCGGTGATGAGCAGGAACAGGATCGTGCCGATGCCGCTGAAGAGCAGCGTCGTCGAGGGCGGGAACCCGGTCAGCAGTGGGACGAGGAACGTCGCCCCGAACATGGCGACCACGTGCTGGACGCCGAGGCCGATCGTCCGACCCCAGGTGAGGCGCTCGTCCGGCGCGACGATCGTCGTCGCGGAGACGGTCGCGCCGTCCCCGTGCAGCTTCCACGGAAGTCCCATGCGACGACCGTACCGGCAGGTCTCACAGGTGACGGCAACACCGCTGCACGGCACTGAGCAGAATGTATAGGGTGTGTGAAGTTCCACGAGGAGGATCCATGCGCACCCCCATCCGCACGACCGCCGTCGCCGTTGCCGTCGCGGCGGTCGCGTTCGCGCCGCTCGTCGCCGTCACGCCGACACAGGCTGCGCCGTCGCAGCAGCGGGCGACGCCGTCCGCCGACTTCACCGCCGGCGTCACGTCCATCAACCACGGGCTCGGTCGCGTGACCCTCTCCGGTACCGCGCCCGTGGGCACGAGCATCGAGATCGCCGGCGACGTCGAGGAACCCGTGTGGACCAACGCCAAGGACGGCACGTGGACTGCGCAGGTCCGTGTCCGCCTCGGTGAGCACACCATCCGGGTGACCTCCGCCGTCAGCGGTCGCGTGATCGAACTGCCGGTCGAACTCCTCATCCTGAAGGCACCCGAGATGCTCGTGGCCGTCGACGGCATCGCCCGGACGATGGTCATCGACGGCGTCGGGTACCCGGGTGCACACTTCGTGATCCGTGAGGACGGCAAGGACCTCGCCGAGGCAGACGTCGACGCTGACGGCGTGTGGGGCGCGACCCTGCGCGGACTCTCCTTCGGTGAACACCACATCGAGGCCTGGCAGTACTTCGACGGCGAGCACAACGGCGGCGTCGACGACGTCTTCGTGGTGTCGGGTGCGCCCGTCGTCACGGAGTCGTCCGCGTCGCGCGAGTCCGAGCGCATCGTGCTCGCGGGCCGGGCTCCCGCCGGCAGCACCCTGACGTTCGCCGACCAGAGCGGCCCCTTCACCCGTGCCGACGGCGAGCCGATCGCGGTCACCGTCGGTGACGACACCACCTGGCGGGTCGAGCTCCCCATCCCGGATGCCGCCCGCTTCGAGACCATCACGGTGACCGGTCGTGACGGCGCGACCGAACTCGGGTCGACCCGCACCGACGTGACGGTGCCGATCGCACTCACCGGCAGCGTCGAGGAACTCGCCGACGGATCGGTGCGGCTCGCCGGCACGGGCGAGATCGGCGGCGTGGTCGCGCTGGAGACCGAGAGCGGCACGCCGATCGAGGGCGCCGACGGTCAGCCGATCGCCACCGCGATCGGCCGCAGCTGGGAACTGGTCGTCCCGCGCGACGTGCTCCCGGACGACGTCGTGATCGCCCGTCAGCGGGTGAGCGGGGTCGAACAGGGTGCGCTGCGCCTCGTCCTCCCGAAGCTGCCCGTCCGACCTGCCCCGGAGCCCGACCCCGGCACCGGCCCCGGGGTCTCCACGGGCAACCACCCCACCGCACAGCAGGCCGCCGCGGGCCGGATCACCATCGGGTCGACGAAGCGCCTCGCCTACACGGGTGACGACCCCACGGTGCCGCTCGGCGTCGCCGGTGCGTTCCTCGCGCTCGGGCTCGGTGGGCTCGTCGGCGCGCGGTTCCTGCGTCGTCGTGGCGCCCATCGCGGCTGACACCGATCGATCAGGGCGACGATGGCTATCGTGGACCGCATGACCGACGTCGCAAGCACCTCCGGGATCCACACCGACGAGCTGGACGCCACGGTCCGCCCGCAGGACGACCTGTACCGCCACGTGAACGGTTCGTGGATCGACGCGACGCCGATCCCCGACGACAAGGCGCGGTACGGCTCGTTCACGGTGCTGGCCGAGGCGGCCGAGATCGCCGTGCGGGACATCATCGAGCGCTCGCAGCAGGCGGCACCGGGCACCGAGGAGCGCAAGGTCGGCGACCTCTTCACGTCGTTCACCGACGAGGAACGGCTCGAGGCCCTCGGCACCGCGCCGATCGAGCCGCTCCTCGCCGAGATCGCCGCGATCGACTCGACCGACGACGTGATCCGGATCGTCGGGCGCTTCGAGCGGCTCGGTCTGCCGAGCTTCCTGCAGCTCTTCGTCGACAACGACCCGGGCGACCCCGAGTCCTACGTCGTGTTCCTCGAGCAGTCTGGCCTCGGGCTGCCCGACGAGTCGTACTACCGTGAGGACCGCTTCGCCGACATCCGCACGAAGTACCGCGAGTTCGTGGCTGCGATGTTCCCCCTCGCCGGGTTCGAGGACGGCGGTGACCGCACCGAGCACGTCATCGCGCTCGAGACCGCACTGGCATCGAAGCACTGGGACAACGTCACCACCCGTGACAGCCAGAAGACGTACAACAAGCTGCCGTGGGCCGAGGTCGCCGCGCTCGCCGAGGGCATCGACCTGCAGCTCTGGTGGGGGGCCATCGACGCCCCCGCCGGCGCCTTCTCGACCGTCGTCGTCCGGGAGCCCTCGTTCGTGACGGGCCTGGCGGAGCTGCTCCGCACGGAACCGCTGGACGTCTGGAAGGACTGGCTCCGCTGGCAGGTGATCCGTGGCTCCGCGGCGTACCTGACGAGCGCGTTCTCAGCGACCAACTTCTCCTTCTACGGCACCGCGCTCACCGGTGCCCCCAAGCAGCGCGAGCGCTGGAAGCGTGGCGTCTCCCTCGTCGAGGGTGCGATGGGCGAGGCCGTCGGGCGCATCTACGTGCAGGAGCACTTCGACGAGACGTCGAAGGCGACGATGGACGTCCTCGTCGCGAACCTCGTCGAGGCGTACCGCCAGAGCATCACGGCGCTCGAGTGGATGACCGACGAAACCCGTGCGCGGGCGCTCGACAAGCTCGACAAGTTCACGCCGAAGATCGGCTACCCGGTCAAGTGGCGCGACTACTCGACACTCCCGGTGACGGCCGACGACCTCATCGGCAACGTCCGTGCCGTGGCGTCGTTCCAGGTCGACCGCGAGCTCGGGAAGATCGGCAAGCCGATCGATCGCGACGAGTGGTTCATGACGCCCCAGACGATCAACGCGTACTACAACCCCGGCTTCAACGAGATCGTCTTCCCCGCCGCGATCCTGCAGTTCCCGTTCTTCGAGGCCGGGCGCGACGCCGCCGCGAACTACGGGGCGATCGGGGCCGTCATCGGTCACGAGATCGGCCACGGCTTCGACGACCAGGGCTCGCAGTACGACGGCGACGGGCGGCTCGAGAACTGGTGGACGGAGGCCGACCGCACCGCGTTCGAGGAGCGCACGAAGGCCCTCATCGCGCAGTACGACGCGCTCGTCCCGACCGAGGTCCCAGCCGGTCACGTCAACGGGGCCCTGACGATCGGCGAGAACATCGGTGACCTCGGTGGCTTGTCGATCGCGTGGAAGGCGTACCTGCTGTCCCTCGACGGACAGGAGCCCCCGGTGGTCGACGGTCTGACCGGTGCCGAGCGCTTCTTCCTCAGCTGGGCCCAGGCCTGGCGGATGGCGATCCGTCCGGAAGAGGCAGCCCGGCTCCTGAGCATCGACCCGCACTCGCCGAACGAGTTCCGCTGCAACCAGGTCGTCCGCAACATCGACGTCTGGTACGACACCTTCGGCGTGACCGAGCGGGACGCGATGTACCTCGACCCGGCCGAGCGCGTCTCGATCTGGTGATGGCCGAGCCGGACGCGGCTCCGTCGTCGGAACCGGGAGCGGCTCGACGGTCGCGTCGACGCGGGCACGTCGGCGGTGCCGACGGTCGTACTCGCGGTCGGCACCGCGGCGGCGTCGACGAACGATTCGCGGCCACCCTGGAGGCACTGGGCACGATCGCGCGCGACGGTGCGTCCGTCAGTGCGTCCGTCATCGACACCTCGACCGGCAAGTCCCTGTTGGCGGTGGACGACACGCTCGTCCAGCCGGTGGCGAGTCTCGGTCGGGTGCTGTTGCTCGTCGAGGTCGCCGCGCGGCTCGAGGACGGCGGGCTGCACGGAGACCGTCTCCAGCGGATGGCGCGCGACACCGCGACGGGTGCCGGGCTCTGGCAGTTCCTGCAGGAGCCGACGATGCAGGTGCCCGACCTCGCGACCCTCGTCGGTGCGAGCGCTGACGCGTGGGCGATGAACGCCCTGCTGTCGACCGTCGGGATCGACGCCGTCCGTGAGCGGGCGGAGTCGCTCGGGTTCGAGCGGACCGCCCTCATCGACCGGGTCCGTGACCGCCGTGGGCCGGACGACGCCCCGGACGCATCCGTCGCGCCCACGGGTGAACTCGCCTGGCTGATGCGCGGGCTGGCCCTCGGCGAGGTCGTGGACGAAGCGGTGTCGAACCGCGTGCTCGGGTGGCTGTCGCTGGCGAGCGACCTCAGCCTCGTGGCGGGTTCGTTCGGGTTGGACCCGCTCGCGCACCGCGCACTCGACCACGGGCTCCAGGTGGTGTCCGTGACCGGATCCAGCACGGGGGTGCGGGCCGAGGCCGGGATCCTCCGCGGGCCCGGATCATCCGTGAGCTACGCCGTGACCGTCACGTTCGGCGACGCCTCGCTGCAGCGCCGGCTCGCGGTGGTCGAGGCGATGCGGACCCTGGGCACCGAGGTGCTCGAGGTCGTGCACGAGCCCGCCGTGCGCTGAGCGCTGACGTCATCGCTGCAGTCGGGTACCGATGAGGGAGCCGACCCAGGCGTCGAACCGCGACCGGAGCAGTCGGCCGTCGACCTCGGGCCGCCCGATGCCGGCGTAGTTCGGCGCCCAGGTCTCGACGTACGCGTCCGCCCGGGCCGCCGCGATGACGTCCCAGGCGCGCACGTCCCGCACACGCCGACCCGCGGTGCTCTCGTACGCAGCGAGGAACCGGTCGGCGGCACCTGTGGAACCGAGGAGCACGAGGTCCTGCCGGCACCAGGCGACGTCCACGCCGCGCGGGGCGGACATGGCACCCGACCAGTCGACGATCCCCGTCAGCCGGTCACCCTCCCAGAGTGTGTTGCCGCTCCAGAAGTCGCCGTGGGTGAGCACCCGGTCGAGGTCGACCTCACGCCAGGCCTCGTGCGCGCCCGTGGCGAGTCGTCCCGCGCGCCGCGTGGGCTGGCGGGACTCGTCGGGCAGCCCGCCCGGATCGAGGCGGTGGATCGCGGCGAGGGCGGTGCCCATCTGCTCGCCGATCACGACCGGGTCGAGGTCCGGTGCCGGCGGACCACCGGGGACGGCATCGGTGACGATCACCGGGTGTCCCTGCGCTGCGCCGTGCGCGAGGAGCCGCGGGGCGAGGGCTCCGAGGGGACCGAGCCGTCGCAGTACCGCGCGCTCCCGCTGGACCGCGTCGTCGCCCTGGGGGAACATCCGGACCACGGCCCGAGTGTCGCCGTCGACGACCATGAGGGTCCGGGCGTGCTGGCCGCCGGTGAGTTCGCGGTCGAGGGTCAGCGGTCGGCCGAGCAGGTCTGCCGCGGTGGCGACGAGGGCCGGTGAGGTGAGCTGGTCCACGGCGACGAGCGTACTGTCGCGCCCGTGAGCAAGTACCTGATCTCCTTCGACGAGGGAACGATGGTGTTCCCGATGGCCGAACTCGACGCCGTGTCCGAGGTCACGCACGCCGTCCTGCGCGAGGCGAAGGCCGCGGGCGTCTGGGTGTTCGGCGGGGGACTGCCCGAGGCCGCGGGCGGTGCGGTCGTCGACGTCGACGGCACCGTCCACGATCCAGCCGTCCGACCGGGCAAGGACACTTTCATCGGGGGTTTCTGCATCCTCGACCTCCCGACCCGGGACGATGCCCTTCAGTGGGCGGCGAAGTTCGCGGTCGCGTGCCGGTGCGCGCAGGAGGTCCGCGAGTTCCTCGACGACCCGGAGTCCTAGCGGAGCAGGACGAACGACCGCAGCGGCTGCGGTTCCACGTCGTGCACCTCGATGAGCCCCCGCGACTCGTAGAAGGCCCGCTGGCCCGGCTCGGCATCGGTGAGGAGCACCGTCTGGCGGACGTGGGCGTACCGGTCGAGGACGGCATCGAGCAGGCGCCCGCCGATGCCCGCTCCCTGGCGCGACGGCAGCACGAGCACGTCCTGCACGTACACGATCGTCACACCGTCGGACACCGTCCGGACGAGCCCGACCAGTGCACCCGAGTGGTCCCGGGCCGCCAGCACGAGGTGCGACCCGGCGACCGCGGCGACGAGCGCGTCCGGGTCTCGCGTGTACGCCGTCCACCCGACGCCGTCGTACAGTCCGAGGACCTCGTCCCGTCCCGGGAGCTCCGCCGTGATCGTCACCATGCGGTCATCGTCGCAGACGTCAGTCGGCGGCCTGGCCCTCCGGGACGAGCGCCTGCACGTTCAGCACGGTGACGGCGGTGGACCGGCACGCGGTGTACTCGGTCGCGGCGACGAACAGGGACTGCTTCGACCCGGGTGGAAAGACGCGGAGGCCGTCGGGCGAGATCGGGTCGCACTGCCCGGACGGGTAGTTCTCGGAGTTGGTGATCTTGAGCGGCGCCACCGCCTTCTGTCCTGCCGTGAGTGTCACGGTCGGGTGCGCGGAGGCACGGTCCTCGGAGGCGGCGTTCCCGAGCTGGGTGCCGTTCGTCTCGCCGACGAACGAGACGCCGGGCCACCCCTGCAGCGTGCAGGTCGCCGACCCGGTGTTCTGCAGGACGAGGTGCACGTACGTGCTCCCGGCCGCGCCACCGCTGCCCGCCTCGATGCTCCCGGTCAACGAGGATGCGGGGCACACCGCGGCCGCGGCACCTGCACCATCGGCGGGCGCTGGCGACGCCGCTGCGGCGGTCGATGTGGTGGCGGACGGCGCTGCGGACGACGGCGCAGCTGTCACGGTCTTCGTGGCGGTCGCGGTCGGCGTCGCGGTGCCACCCGACGAACACCCGGCGAGGAGCCCGACCGCGGCCAGGCCGGCGGCGACGAAGAGGACCGGACGAACACGACGTTGCATGTCCCAACGCAATCACCGTCCCGGGGTACACGACTCGGGTGGCACCCAGCCGTCACGAGCACACTCCGGAGCACGCGCGCCAGCGCACGAGCAACACCAGCGCACGAGCAACGGAGGTCGACATGGCAGGCAAGCACGAACAGGCACGGGGCGACGAGGGCCGTTCGGACGGCGTCGAGCCTCGCGCGGGTTCCTTCACGGACAGCGAGATCCCCGGCGAGACCCCGGTCGCGTCGAACGAGCCGGCCGGCGAGTTCGTCTCGAGTGACATCCCGGGCGAGACCCGTCCCGAGGGCGGCGACGGCGAAGGCGAGTACGTCGAGTCGGACATCCCCGGAGAGGCCGAGCCGATACCAGACGGTGAGGTCGGGCACTACACCGACTCCGATCCCGCCTGAGGCTCAGTCGACGAGTCCCGCGGCGACAAGCCGGCGGAGCGTCTCGACGCCCGCCGGCGGGCACCGGTCCGCGTCCGCCGAGGTGGCCCACTCGACCTCGTCCACCTCTGCCGAGGCGACGGGCGTGGCGGAGTCCAGCGTGCCTCCAGGCCGCACGAGGAACAGCGCCATGGCGACCATCGTCCCCGGAGCCTGCCCGTGTGCGGGCTCGGTGACGGTGCCGAAGGCATCGACGTCGTCGGCGGTGAGCCGCAACCCGGTCTCCTCGTATGCCTCGCGGATGACGGCCTCGACGTCGGTCTCGTGCGGTTCCGCCTTGCCGCCGGGCAGGTAGAGCACGTCGCGCGCTCGCGCGCGCACCATGAGCACGCGTCGGTCACGCACCAGCAGCAGCCCACTGACGCGCAGGGTCACCGGGTCGGACTGGGCCCACGCGTCCCGGTTCCGGCGTGGCGCGGAGCCTGCGGAGCGCCGTGACGGCCGTGGACGTGGGGAGAGGCTCAGCTCGCGTCCGCCTCGTCGGCTCGGTCCGCGGCTCCCCGCTCGGGCGCGGTGCGGTCCGCCAGGGGCACGACGGGCGACGGCAGTTCCGCCTCGGGCTCGGGGCGGACGCCGAACAGGGTGTCGAGTGCGCCGACGAACTCGTCGCCTCGTCCGGCGCGGCCGAGTTCGCGTGCGCGGACGGAGGGGCGGTGGAGCAGGACGCCGACGAGGTGCCGGAGGGCTCGCTCGGTCTGCTCCGCCGAGGCCTCGTCCCCGTCGGCGCGGCGCGTGGCGCGGTCGATCTCGTCGTCGAGGATGTCGAACACGTGCTTGCGGAAGGCGACGAGCGCAGGGGTGGTCGACTGCTCGAGCGCCTGCGCACGGAAGCGGGACACGGCGTCGTCGACCATCGCGCGGGCCTCGGACTCCGCGTTCAGCTCGGCGACCGGGGCGTGGATGCTGATCGTCTCGAGGTCGAGCATCTCGACACCGTCGACGTCGGCCGCGTCGGGGTCGACGTTGCGGGGGAGCCCGAGGTCGATGACGATGCGGCGGACACCGTCGTCGAGGTCGGACGCCTGGACGACCGGGACCTTGCTCGAGGTGCAGGTGATGACGACGTCGCTCGTGCCGATGGCCTGGCGGAGGTCGTGGGCTGCGACGAGGTCGTGCTTGGCGGCGAACCAGGGGGCGCGACCGGACGGCGAGAAGACCTGGATGGTCGTGGCTCCGCGGTCGCGCAGTGCGGCGATGGTGGTCGCGGCGTAGCTGCCGGTACCGATGAGGAGCACCCGGGTGTGCGCCCAGTCGGTGATGCGGGACGACGCGAGTTCGAGGCCGAGGCGCACGAGCGAGCGGCCGGCGGCACCGATCCGGGTGCGGGTCTTCACGCCGCGGGAGGTGTGCGCTGCTTCTTGGAAGAGGCGCTCGAGGTCCGAGGTGGTCGTCCCGTTCGAGCGGGCGTCCTCGAGCGAGCGACGGACCTGCCCGGAGATCTCGGTCTCGCCGACGACGACGGACTCGAGGCCGCTCGAGACGGCGAACAGGTGCTGTACGACGTCCTTGCCGCCGAGCACGTTGACGGAGTGCAGGACCTCGGTGGGGTCCAGGTCACTGGCGGTGGCGACGGCTTCGACGGTGGCCGAGACGGCGGAGTCGCGGTCGTCGCCCGCGATGTCGAGGTAGGCCTCGAAGCGGTTGCACGTGGCGAGGACGACGGCCCCGTCCAGCACGTCGGAGTCCGTCACGAGACGGCTCGCGGCGGTCGGTGCGCCGATGCTCAGTCGCTCCAGGAGATCGAAGCTGGCGTTGCGGTGCGACGCCGTGAGACAGATGAGCACGTAGCCAATGATAACGCGCTCGATGGGACAATCATCCGGTGACCGAAGCAACGACCACATCGCTCCCCGACTCCCACCCCCTCGCATCAGGGCGGACGAGTGGTTCCAACCTGGTCCGTGCGCTCCGCGGGGACCGACCGGAGACCCTGCCGGTGTGGTTCATGCGGCAGGCGGGTCGATCGCTGCCCGAGTACCGCGACCTCCGCGTCGGAACGGCGATGCTCGACGCCTGCCTCGACCCGGCGATGGCGTCGGAGATCACCCTGCAGCCGGTGCGCCGGCACGGGGTGGACGCCGGCATCTTCTTCAGCGACATCGTCGTGCCGATCAAGCTCGCGGGCGTCGACGTCGAGATCGTCCCCGGCCGGGGCCCGGTCCTCGGCTCCCCGATCCGCTCCGCGGCGGACGTCGAGGCGCTCGAGCAGCTCGACCCGGCGGCACTCGCGCCGATCTCCGAGGCCGTCGCACGCACCGTCGAACAGCTCGGGGACACCCCGCTGATCGGGTTCGCCGGTGCCCCGTTCACCCTCGCCGCCTACCTGGTCGAGGGTGGCCCGTCGAAGGACCACATCCGCGCCCGCACGCTCATGCACTCGGACCCGGAGACCTGGTCGCGTCTGCTCGCCTGGGCCGCCGACGTGTCGGGGGCGTTCCTCCGGGCCCAGGTCCTCGCCGGTGCCTCGGCCGCACAGCTCTTCGACTCCTGGGTCGGCTCGCTGTCCCGTGCGGACTACGTCGAGTCCGTCGCCCCGCACTCCGCAGCGGCGCTGGCGCACGTGGCCGACCTCGGCGTCCCGCGCATCCACTTCGGCGTCGGCAGCGGCGAGGTCCTCCGGGACATGACCACGTTCGGCACGGACACGGTGGCCGTCGACGCGGTCGGGGTCGACTGGCGCCTGCCGCTCGACGAGGCCGTCCGCCGCGTCGGCACGGGTGTCACCGTGCAGGGCAACATCGACCCGGCGATGCTCTCCGCCCCGTGGGAGGTGCTCGAGGCCCACGTGCGCGACGTCGTCCGTCGCGGTGGTGCGGCCCGTGCCCACGTCGTGAACCTCGGGCACGGGGTGCCCCCGGAGACCGACCCGGCCGTGCTCACCCGGATCGTGGCGCTCGTCCACGAACTCGGAGACGGGACGGACGGAGCCGCAGCGTGACCGACGTCGTCGTGGTCGGCGGCGGGGTCGCCGGTCTCGTCGCCGCCCGGGACCTGGCGAAGGGCGGCGCGCACGTGGTGCTCGTCGAGGCATCCGGTGTGCTCGGCGGGATGGTCCGGCGGCACACGGTCGCCGGACTCGACCTCGACATGGCCGCCGACTCGTTCGCGACCCGCAACGACGCGGTGGGACGGCTCGCGATCGAGCTCGGCCTCGGCAACGACGTCACGACACCCGACGCCCGTGGCGCCTGGCTGATGACGCGGGACGGCCGGACCTTCCCGATCCCCGCGACGGGCCTGCTCGGGATCCCCGGCAGCCCGATGGCGGCGGACGTGATCGCGGTCGTCGGACAGCAGGCCGCGTTCCGGGCGCAGATGGACTCCCTGCTGCCGTCGCTCGTCGGTGCGAAGGCGACGTCGCTGGGCGAGCTGGTGCGGAAGCGCATGGGTGGACGGGTCCTCGACGACCTGGTCGTGCCGATCGTCGCGGGCGTGCACTCCACGCACCCGGACCGCCTCGACCCGGACCGGGTGGCGCCCGGGCTGCGTGCTGCGCTGCTCCGCGACGGCTCCCTGGCCCGCGCCGTCCTCGCGCTCCGGGCACGGGCGACCGCGGGGTCGGCGGTGCAGGGGCTCCGCGGCGGCATCGTCCGACTGGTGGACGAACTCGTCGCCGACCTGGAGACGTACGGCGTCGAGGTCCGGCTGCACACCCGGGCGACCGCGATCGAGGAGCACGCGGTCGAGGTGGTCTCCGCCGACGGGCAGACCGAACGATTGCCCGCCGAGCACGTCCTCGCCTCGACGCCCGACCCCGCTCGGACGACCCCGGCCGCGCGCACGGGCATCGAGCTGGTGACGCTCGTGGTCGACCAGCCCGAGCTGGACGCGGCGCCGCGGGGGACCGGGATGCTCGTGCACCCCGACGCCGCCGGGGTCGCTGCCAAGGCGATCACGCACGCGACCGTGAAGTGGCCGTGGCTCGCCGAGGCGGCCGCGGGCCGACACGTCCTGCGGCTCAGCTACGCGACCGACGCGACCGACGCGACCGACGGGGCGGACGTGGCCACGAGCCTCCCGGTCGACCCCACCGACGCCACCGGGACCCGCGCCACCCGCGACGCGACCGCCCTGCTCGGCGTGCCGGTCGCACCGAGCGCGGTCGTCGGCGCGACACGGGTCCGCTGGCACGGCCCGGACACGACCGCAGCCGGTCTCGCGGAGGGGGTCGTCGCGATCGGGGAGGCCTCGAGCGGCCGGGGTCTCGCCGGGATCGTGGCGGCATCGCGCGCCGCCGCTGAGCACATCCTGGATTCCTGAGCGGACCCCACCCCGGTGGAGGGCTACTGTTGCAGGAACGCCGGACGTATTCCGTTCGGCGCATGACCACCGCACACTGACCCAACGGAGGAATCGCAGATGCGAGGCAAGCTCCTGTTCGTCGCCGGCGCCGCACTCGGGTACGTCCTGGGATCGCGAGCCGGACGGGCGCGGTACGAGCAGATCAAGACCGTCAGCGGCAAGATCTGGAACAGCAACGGCGTCCAGAAGGGCGTCCACGTCGCCGAGGACTTCATCGCCGACAAGACCCCGGACGTCGCCGAGTTCGTCGGTGAGCAGACGAAGAAGGTCGTCCGCAAGGTCGGCCAGAAGAAGGACAACGCCACCTCATGACGGACACCCGCGACCGCAAGCCGCGTTCGCTGTTCGGCCTGGTCGGCGACGTCCCCAAGCTCGTCAAGGAGCTGGTCAAGGGCGAGCTGAACCTGCTCAAGGCCGAGATGCTGACCAAGGCGAAGATCTTCGGTCTCGCCGCCGGTCTGCTCGTGGGCGCGCTCGTCATCGTCCTGTACGCGATCGGCGTCCTGCTGACCGCTGCCGTGATGGGCCTGGCGACCGTGATGCCCGCGTGGCTCGCGGCGCTGGTGATCGCCGTCGCGATGCTGCTCGTCGCCGCGATCCTCGGGCTCCTCGGCTGGAGGCGCCTGAAGACCGGGCTCCCGATCACGCCGAAGCGCACGATCGACAGCGTCAAGAACGACGTCAACGCGGTGAAGGGCCTGGGCAAGAAGCCGACCCCGCCGACGCAGTACGGCACCCGCAAGCCGGACGTCGGTGGCCGCTTCTAGCGGCCAGTACCCGCACCACCCCCTCGGAGGAACCACGTGACCGATCAGCACGACGACCTGGCCGACCGCGTCGCGGCGACGCGCGCCCAGCTCTTCGACACTCTCGACGCGATCGAGGACAAGCTCAACGTGCCGAAGCAGATCGGGATCGCGGCCTCGAAGGTCAAGCGCGGGATCGACGAGAACCCGGTTCCGTACCTTGCCGGGCTCGCAGCGGGCGTGGCGGTGGTCGGGGGTATCGTCGTAGCGGTGCTCCGACGGCGGTAGACCGCCGGATCGGTGGTCGCCGGCGGGAGAGCGCTCGCTCGGCAAAGGGGGCCGGCGAACCATTCCCCTGGCAACCGATAGGACAATGGATTCCATGAGTTCCACCGCGCCCTCGTCCGCGCACGACGCCCACGAGACCGCCCCCGACGGCATCGACCCCAACCTGCTCACGGCGTACGCCCTCTGGGCAGTGTTCCGTCGGCCCCTCGGCCCGATCCACACCGTCGGTGACGACGCCGTGGCCGAGCTCGACGCCGTCGTCACCGCCGCTGCCGAGCGCGGCGTGACGATCCGCGGCTTCTACGACGTGTCCGGCTTCCGCGCCGACGCCGACGTGATGATCTGGCTGCACGGCGACGACGCACGGGCGATCCAGTCCGTGCTGCGCGAGATCCGCCGGACAGGCCTCTTCCAGGACGCCGAGCCGGTGTGGCACGCGATGGCCATGCACCGCGAGGCCGAGTTCAACAAGCGGCACACCCCCGCGTTCCTCCGTGGCAAGGACCCCGAGGCGTGGATCACGGTGTACCCGTTCGTCCGCTCCTACGAGTGGTACCTGCTTCCCGAGGACGAGCGTTCGAAGATGCTCCGCGACCACGGCATCGCCGGCGCGAAGTACCGCCGCGTGCTCACGAACACGATCGCCACGTTCGCGCTGAGCGACTACGAGTGGATCCTGCCGCTCGAGAGCCCCGACCTGGTGGACCTCGTCGACCTGATGCGCGACCTGCGCTACACCGAGGCGCGCCTGCACGTGCGCGAGGAGGTCCCCTTCTTCACCGGTCGTCGGGTGACGACCGCCGAGCTGCCCGAGGTGCTGTCATGACCGACACGACCAACATCACGAACGGCCAGGCCGTGCTCGCAGCGACGCCGGCAGCGGCCGACGGTCCCGAGCACGTCGAGGTCCCGGTCGCGTACGACGCGATCCTGCTCGCCGGCTTCGGTGGACCCGAGGGCCAGGACGACGTCATCCCGTTCCTCCGCAACGTCACGCGGGGCCGCGGCATCCCGGACGAGCGGCTGGAGGAAGTGGCGCACCACTACCGCCACTTCGGTGGTGTGAGCCCCATCAACGCGCAGAACCGTGCGCTCAAGGCTGCGCTCGAGCGTGAACTCGCGAGCCGCGGCATCGACATGCCGGTGCTCTGGGGCAACCGCAACTGGGAGCCCTACCTGGAGCAGGCGTTCACCGAGGCAGCCGACAACGGCTACAACAAGCTCATCGCGATCGCGACCAGCGCCTACTCGTCGTTCTCGAGCTGCCGCCAGTACCGCGAGGACTACGCGCGGGTCCTCACCGAGACCGGTCTGATCGACACCATCCAGGTGGACAAGGTCCGGCAGTTCTTCGACCACCCCGGCTTCGTGCGCCCGTTCGTCGACGGTGTCCGTGACGGCATGGCGCAGGCCATCGCCGAGAACGACGGACTCGACGTCGCGACCGAGCTGCACGTGCTGTTCTCCACGCACTCGATCCCGTCCACCGACGCCGCGAAGTCCGGCCCCGACTACGGCGGCTTCGACGAGCACGGCGCCTACGAAGCCCAACACCTCGCCGTGGCGCAGGTCGTCCTCGACCAGGCGTGGGCCGAGCTCCTCGAACTCCCCGAGCACGCGTCCCTCCGCGGCACGAGCACGCCGCCGTGGAAGCTCGTCTACCAGTCGCGTTCGGGTCCGCCGTCGCAGCCGTGGCTCGAGCCGGACATCAACGACTACATGAACGAGACGCTCAAGGGCGGCCCGACCCGTGCGGTCCTCATCGTCCCGCTCGGCTTCGTGAGCGACCACATGGAGGTCATGTGGGACCTCGACGAGGAAGCCACCGAGACCGCCGGCGAACTCGGCTTCTGGTCGGTCCGGACGCAGACCCCCGGCGTCGACCCGGCCTACGTCGCCGGCCTGGTGGACCTCGTGCTCGAGCGCGTCAACGGCACGCCGACGAGCGAGCGCCCGCACGAGACGGACCTCGGCCCCTGGTACGACGTCTGCCGTCCGGGCTGCTGCGAGAACGTGCGCGCCGGGTTCAAGCCCGCCGCCGCAGGGCTCGCCCCGTGACGGACGGAGCGAGCGTGACGGACGAAACAGCCGGCGGCCCGGAGCCGATCCGTCTCGGCACCCGCGCCAGCCGCCTCGCGGTCGCGCAGTCCCAGGACATCGCCGACCGTCTCGCGAAGGCGTCCGGCCGTCCGGTCGAACTCGTCACGGTGACGAGCGAGGGCGACACGAACCGTGCCTCGCTCGCGAGCCTCGGCGGCACCGGCGTCTTCGCCAGTGCGCTGCGCGAGGCCCTCGTCGCGAACGAGGTCGACGTGCTCGTGCACTCGCTGAAGGACCTGCCGACCGCGCCGTACCCCGGCCTGCGGATCGGCGCGGTCCCGAAGCGCGCGGATGCCCGTGACGTCCTGGTCGCCCGGAACGCCGCGACGCTCCAGACGCTCCCCGACGGCGCGACGGTCGGCACCGGGTCGCCCCGCCGCGTCGCACAGCTCAAGGCCAAGCGCCCCGACCTCGACGTCGTCGACATCCGCGGGAACATCGACACCCGTCTCGGCCGTGTCGAGGACGACCTCGACGCCGTGGTGCTCGCCGCCGCCGGCCTCGGTCGGATCGACCGGCTCAGCGAGGCGACCGAGCTCCTGGACCTCGGCTTCTGGCCGAGCGCTCCGGGCCAGGGTGCGCTCGCGGTGGAGATCCGCGCGGACGAAGCCGACCGGAACCTGCTCGCCGCGCTGGGCAAGATCGAGCACGCGCCGACCCGGCTGACGGTGTCGGCCGAGCGCGAGGTGCTCGCCAAGCTCGAGGCCGGTTGCTCCGCGCCCATCGGTGCGACGGCGATCGTCGATGCCGAACTCCTGCTCGTCTCGGCGACGGTCTACCGTCCCGACGGCTCCGAGTACCGCACCGCCTCGCACGCGTCCGTGCTCGAGGGCTCCGCGCAGGACCGCCTGGCCGAGGCACTCGAGGTGGGCGCCCGCGTCGCCGCCGAACTGCTCGAGAACGGCGCGGCCGAGCTGGCCGACATCGCCTCCTCCGCCGAGTAGGCCCGTCACGGACACGCGGTCGCCCGTCGTCGTCATCCCCCGGGGTGGCGACTGGGGCGACCGTGTGGCCGCCGCGGCGCGCGACCGCGGGCTCGACCCGCGGACCGTCCCGCTCATCGGGACGGAGGCACCGAAGGACCCCGCACCCCTGGCGGCGGCGGTCCGTCGTCTGGTCGCCTCCGGGGCGGCCGGGAGGCACGGCTCGCGGTCTGCGGTCGGTGACGGTCCGCGCGTGGCCGGCCCCGACTGGCTCGTGGTGACCAGTGCGACGGCGGTGCGCGTGATCGCGGGACTGGTGACGCGCCTCCCGTCCGACCTGCTGGTGGCGGCGGTCGGCGAGCCGACCGCTCGAGCCGCACGTGCCGCGGGCTGGGTCGTCGACCTCGTGCCGCCGGACGCCTCGGCGGCCGCGCTGGTCGAGGCGCTGCCGGGCACGGCGCGGTCCGTCCTGTTCCCGCGGTCCGACCTGGCCGCACCAACGCTGGTCGACGGTCTGCGTGCCCGCGGGATCGACGTGGACGACGTGGTCGCGTACCGTACCGTGGGGACCGGCGACGAGCCGATCACCCTCGACACGGTCCCGGCCGCGGTGCTCGTGACGAGCGGCAGCGTCGCCCGCGAGATCGCCCGCCGGATGACCCCGCTCGACCCCGGCACGCTCGTGGCCTGCATCGGACCGGGGACCGCCGCCGATGCCCGCGCAGCCGGACTGCCCGTCCACGTGATCGGACGCAGCCGATCCGCCGAAGCCCTCCTCGACGCCGTCGTCGAGACCCTGCACCAATCCGCCCCCGAACAGGAAGGCACCCCGTGACCGGCCGCTTCCCCCAGGTCCGCCCTCGTCGACTCCGCGCCACCCGCGCGATGCGACGACTCGTCGCCGAGACCCGGCTCCACCCTGCCGAGCTCGTGCTGCCGATGTTCATCCGCGAAGGCGCGCGCGACGCGATCGACATCTCGAGCATGCCCGGGGTGCAGCAGCACTCGCTCGACTCGTTCCGCCGAGCGCTGGTCGAGGCCGCGTCGGTCGGCATCGGCGGCGTGAACCTGTTCGGCGTGCCCGAACACAAGGACGCCGTCGGCTCCGGTGCGACCGACCCGGAGGGCATCCTCAACGTCGCGATCCGGATCGCGAAGGAGGAGGTCGGCGACGCGCTCGTCGTGCAGTCCGACCTGTGCCTCGACGAGTTCACGGACCACGGGCACTGCGGTGTCCTGGCGGCCGACGGATCGGTCGACAACGACGCGACCCTGCTGCGCTACCGCGACATGGCCGTCGCGCAGGCCGAAGCGGGCGCCGAGCTCGTCTGCATGAGCGGGATGATGGACGGCCAGATCGCCGCCGCCCGCGACGCGCTCGACGTCGCCGGTCACTCCGGGACCGCCCTGCTCGCCTACGCGGCGAAGTACGCCTCCGCCTTCTACGGCCCGTTCCGCGAAGCCGTCGACTCCTCGCTCGTCGGGGACCGCCGGACGTACCAGATCGACGCCGCGAACGGTCGCCAGGGGCTGCGCGAGGTCGAGCAGGACATCGAGGAGGGCGCCGACATCGTCATGGTGAAGCCCGCGATGAGCTACCTCGACGTGCTCGCCGAGACCGCTGCGACCTCGCCCGTGCCGGTGTGGGCGTACCAGATCTCCGGCGAGTACGCGATGATCACCGCAGCCGCGCAGAACGGCTGGATCGACCGCGACGCCGCCGCGATGGAGTCCCTCGTCGGCATCAAGCGCGCCGGTGCGGACGCGATCCTCACCTACTTCGCGGTCGACATCGCCCGTACGCTCGCCCGTTCGTCCGCCGAGGAGGCCGCCCGATGACCACCAACGACCAGCTGTTCGGCCGCGCGAAGAACAGCATCCCCGGCGGCGTGAACTCCCCGGTGCGCGCCTACGGCTCCGTCGGCGGGACGCCCCGGTTCCTGACGTCCGCGAAGGGCGCCTACGTCACCGACGCCGAAGGTCGTGAGTACGTCGACCTCGTCGCGTCCTGGGGTCCGGCGATCCTCGGGCACGCACACCCCGCGACGGTCGAGGCCGTCCAGCAGGCGGCGGCCCGCGGGCTGAGCTTCGGGGCGTCGACCCCTGGAGAGACCGAGCTCGCCGAACTCGTGAAGCAGCGCGTGTCGGTGGACGGCGACGGCCCGATCGAGAAGCTCCGCATGGTGTCGACCGGCACCGAGGCGACGATGACCGCGATCCGGCTCGCCCGCGGGTACACCGGCCGCGACCTGCTCGTGAAGTTCGCCGGGCACTACCACGGGCACTCGGACTCCCTGCTCGCCGAGGCCGGTTCGGGCGTCGCCACCCTGGCGCTCCCCGGCAGTGCGGGCATCACCGCCGAGACCGCCGCGCAGACCCTCGTGCTGCCGTACAACGACCTCGACGCCGTGCGCCGTGCGTTCGACGAGCACTCCGAGCGCATCGCCGGCGTGATCGTCGAGGCCGCCGCCGCGAACATGGGCGTGCTCGCACCGGGACGCGGGTTCAACCGGGCGCTGGCGCAGATCGTGCAGTCGCACGGCGCGCTGCTCATCGTCGACGAGGTGCTCACGGGCTTCCGGGTCGGCTCCGCCGGCTGGTGGGGGCTCGAGGCGTCGAAGGTCGTCCCCGACGGCGCCGGCTGGAAGCCCGACATCATCACGTTCGGCAAGGTCATCGGCGGCGGCATGCCCCTCGCGGCACTCGGCGGTCGCCGGGAGGTCATGGACTACCTCGCCCCGCTCGGGCCCGTGTACCAGGCGGGCACGCTGTCCGGGAACCCGCTCGCCGTCGCCGCGGGCATCGCCACGCTCCGGGCCGCGACGCCGGACGTGTACCAGCACCTGGATCGGACGGCCTCGGTGATCGCGACCGCCACCAGCGACGCGCTGCGCGCCGAGGGGGTCGCCCACACCGTGCAGCACGCCGGGAACCTGTTCTCCTTCGCGTTCACCGAGACGGCGCCGGGGAACTACGACGACGTCCGGGCGCAGGACGCGTTCCGGTACGCGCCGTTCTTCCACGCGATGCTCGACGCCGGGGTCACCCTGCCGCCGAGTGTGTTCGAGGCGTGGTTCGTCACCGCAGCCCACGACGACCGTGCCGTCGGCCGGGTGCTCGACGCGCTGCCCGCCGCAGCGAAGGCGGCCGCGAGCGCGACGCCGTAGACCCGACCACCCCGTGACGAGAGGCACGCGCCGGACCCGACCCGTGCCTCCCGTCCGCTGGTTGGATGGCGACATGCAACTCGCTGAAGCGCTCATCGAACGCGCGGACCTGCAGAAGCGCATCGAGCAGCTCCGATCGCGGATCGCCGCCAACGCCCGTTACCAGGAGGGCGAGGAGCCCGACGAGGACGCCGCCGCCCTGCTGGCCGAGGCCGAGCAGGCCGTCGACGCACTCGAGGTGCTGCTCGCGCGCATCAACGCGACCAACGCGTCCACCGTGCTGGCCTCCGGGGACACCGTCACCGCGCTGCTCGCCCGCCGGGACGCCCTGCGGCTCCGGCACTCGCTCGTGACCGGTGCCGCCGACGCGACCGCTGGCGGGGGTGGCGGCTACCGCCAGCTCCGCAGCGAGCTCAGGACGTTCGCGGCCCTGCCGACCGCGGAACTGCGCAGTCGGGCGGACCTCCTGGCGAAGGAACTGCGCGAGCTCGACGCGACCATCCAGCGCAGCAACTGGGAGGTGGCGCTCCTGGAGCCGACCGACTGAACGAACGGGCGGTGCGTCGGTAGGCGGACCGGGGCGGGTACGGACCCGACGGACCGGCGGGCGATCCGGTCCTCATGTGGCGCAGTGGGCAGCGCCGTGGCGCGAGCCGGCACAACGCAGCCCAGCACCGCGCACCGGCGACGGTGCACGCAGCACCACGCACAACCGCGTACCGACCGGGCCACCGAGGGTGGGACAGGGGACACCACCGCCCCGCTGAGCGGCCGTGCGCTCGGCTACGACGCGCGCCGCGCGGCCCAGCGGCCCTCGGCGCGCAGGATCGCGAGGGGGAAGTCGAACGCGTGGGAGACCGCGGACGACGTGATGACCTCGTCGGAGGTGCCCTGCGCGACCGACGCCCCGTCCCGCAGGAGCATCGCGTGCGAGGTCGACGCGGGCAGGTCCTCCAGGTGGTGGGTGACCATCACGTTGCCGAGCTCGGGGTGCCGGTGCCGGAGTGCGTCGACCGTCTCGAGCAGGTGCTCCCGGGCAGCGACGTCGAGGCCGGTGGCGGGTTCGTCCAGCAGCAGCAGCTGCGGCTCGGACATGAGCGCACGGGCGATGAGTGCTCGGCCGCGCTCACCCTGGGAGAGCACGGGCCAGCGGGCGTCGCGCCGGGCGGCCAGACCGACGTCGGCGATGTGCCGCTCGGCCGTCGCGACCTGCTCGTCCGTCGGCGACCAGCGCATCATGAGGTCGGTCGTGCCGGTGAGCCCGGTCAGCACCGTCTCGAGCACCGTGAGCGGCGAGAGCATGCGGTGCCGTGGGTCGACGTGCCCGATGTGCTCGCGGAGCTCCCGGACGTCCACCCGCCCGAGCCGTCGGCCGAGCACGTCGACGGAGCCCGCCGTCGGGTGGCTGTTCGCGCCCAGGACCGCGAGCAGGGTCGACTTGCCGGCGCCGTTCGGCCCGAGGAGCGCCCAGTGCTCACCGCGCCGGACGGTCAGGTCGATGTCGTGCAGGAGGTCGCGGCCGGACCGGGTCACGCGGACCCCGGTCGCCTGGATCAGGACGTCGTCGGTGCTGCTCACGACTCCATGGTGTCGGAGATCAGCGACCGGCGGGTGCTCCGGCGCGGACGGCCTCGGTCAGGTCGTCGACGGTGGTGGTCAGCGAGCGGATCGTCGCGCTCGCGGCTTCGCCGTCACGACGAGAGATCGCGGCGCGCAGTGGGTCGATGAAGTTCTTGACGTCCCAGAACACACCGCGGGACTGCGAGAGCGCGAGGAACTGCGCACGCGGGATCACCGACTCGGCGAGCTTCGACAGGAGTTCGTTGTCCGCGTGCGCGATGAAGAGCTTCACGACGCGGTCGAGGGCCGTGTTGGTGGCCCGGAGGTCCTCCTGCTCGGCGCCGCGGCGCATGTCCTCGAGGGCGTCCGTGAGGTCGGCGGCCGTGGCGTCGTCGAGCTTCGGAACGGACCAGCGGGCAGCGAGCTCCGTGAAGCCGCCCAGCACCTGCAGCGTGTCGTCGAACTGCTTCGCGTTCGGGGTGGCGATCCGGGTGTACCGGTTCGCCTCCATCTCGACCAGGCCGAAGTCGACGAGCTTCGCGATCGCCTCGCGGATCGGGGTGCGGCTGACCCCGAGCCACTGCACGAGTTCGTCGTCGTTGAGGCGCTCGCCGGCTTGGAGGGTGCCGTCCTGGATCGCGGCGAGCATCTTCTCGAGCACGACGTCCCGCAGGAGCTTGCGCGGCGAGTTCTCGACCGTCGACTTGGGTACCGGCATGCCGTGCTCCTCACAGGGTCAGGTGTTCTGTACTCCAATCCTAGCGTGTCAATATGCAAACGCTTGTGAAATCTCAGTATGATGGAATGTCACCGGTCGACCGCAACGATGGTCCGTCCGTGCACCCGCCCGGCGACGACCTCCGGGCCGACGGCGATCGCCTCGTCGAGTCCCGCTGTCCGTGTCACGCCGGCGAGCACCGCGGGGTCGAGGTCGGTCGCCAGGCGCTCCCACGCCTGCCTCCGGAGCCGCAGCGGGGCGTCGACCGAGTTGATGCCGAGCAGCGACACCGCCCGGAGGATGAACGGCAGCACCGTGGTGGGCAGTGCGGAGTCCTGCGCGAGGCCGCACGCCGTCACGGCCCCACCCCACCGGGTCGCAGCGAGCACGTTCGCGAGCGTGGCGCCGCCGACGCTGTCGACCGCACCCGCCCAGGTCGCGCGCTGCATGGGCTTGCCGGGTTCGGACAGGGCAACACGGTCGACCACGGACGTCGCTCCGAGCGCGCGGAGCGAGTCCTCGTTCGCGCGGCGACCCGTCGACGCCGTCACCTCGTACCCGCGGGCTGCGAGCAGTGCGATCGCGACGGTGCCGACGCCGCCGGACGCCCCGGTGACGAGCACGGGGCCGTCACCGGGAACGACGAACCGCTCGAGGGCGAGGACGCTGAGCATCGCCGTGAACCCCGCGGTGCCGATCGCCGCGGCGAAGGCGTCGTCGATGTTCTCCGGCAGCGGGACGAGCGAGCCCGACGGCACCACCGCGTGCGACGCCCAGCCGCCGTGGCGCGTCTCGCCGAGCCCGGCACCGTTCAGCACGACCCGGTCGCCGATCGCGATGTCGTGCACGCCCGGGCCGAGTGCCGAGACCCGGCCGACGACGTCGATCCCCGGGACGAGCGGGTCGACCCGCGCCACACCGGGGTTCCGGGCGAGCGCCAGGCCGTCCTTGTAGTTGACGCTCGAGTACGTGACGTCGACGAGGGCCTCGCCCTCGGCTGGGTCGGCGAGGTCGACCTCGGTGACGGCGGGTGGGGCGGAACTGGAGACGAGGACTGCGCGGGTCACGTGTCGGACGCTACCCCGCGCCTCCCGGCCGCGCTTACCCGAACATGATGGCGGCTTCGTCGTACCGCTCCTGCGGGACGGTCTTCAGCTCGCCCAGTGCCTCGTCGAACGACACGTGCACGATGTCCGTGCCCCGCAGCGCGACCATCCGCCCCCAGCGCTCCTCCACGACGGCGTCGATGGCCGCCAGGCCGAGGCGCGTGGACAGCACGCGGTCGTACGCCGTCGGCGTCCCGCCGCGCTGGATGTGCCCCAGCGTGGTGGCGCGGGTCTCGATGCCCGTCATCTCCTCGATGAGGGGTGCGAGGCGCTCGCCGATCCCGCCGAGCCGCGGACGGCCGAAGGCGTCCAGGCCACGCTCGGTGTGCGCGTTGTCCTCGTGGTCGGGCACGAAGCCCTCGGCGACGACCACCAGGGGCGCACGGCCGCGGTCGTACGCGGCACGCACCCACTGCGCGATCTGCTCCATGCTCGTCTTCTGCTCCGGGATCAGGATCGCGTGCGCACCCGAGGCCATCCCCGAGTGCAGGGCGATCCAGCCCACGTGCCGACCCATGACCTCGGCCACCATGCAGCGCGAGTGCGACTCACCCGTCGTGCGGAGGCGGTCCATGGCCTCGGTCGCGATCGCCACGGCCGTGTCGAAGCCGAACGTGTAGTCGGTCGCGCCGAGGTCGTTGTCGACGGTCTTCGGGACCCCGACGATCTTCAGCCCGGCGTCGGTCAGTCGCTTCGCGGCCGCCAGGGTGCCCTCGCCGCCGATCGCGACGATCGCGTCGATGCCGTGCCGCTCGAGCGTCCTCTCGATGTTCTCCACGCCGCCGTTCGGGCCCTCGAACGGGTTCGTCCGGCTCGTGCCGAGGATCGTGCCGCCCTGCTTCGCGATGCCCTGGATGTCCTTGCGCCCGAGCGGGACGATGTCGCCGTCGACGACGCCACGCCACCCGTCGCGGAACCCCACGAAGTCGTGTCCGTAGATCGCGATGCCCTTCAGCACGATCGCGCGGATGACCGCGTTCAGGCCGGGGCAGTCGCCTCCGGAGGTGAGGATGCCGATGCGCATGGGAACTCCGTCGTCACGTGGTGGGGTGTGGGTCCCATCATGACTGACGGTGGTTCCGCATTACCATCCCGGTGTGTCCCTGCATGCTGCCGCCGCGTCGTCCGTCGACGCGTCCGGTAGTGCGGCCCGCGTGGACACGCTGTACCGGCCTGGAGGCGCGGTGGACGTCCGCGCGACGCTCCGGCCCCTGCAGCGCGGCTCCGGTGACCCCGCCTTCCGCGTGGTCGGCGCCGACACGTGGCTCGCCCTGCGCACGCCCTCCGGCCCGGCGTCGGTGCTCGTCCGCCGTGCGGGGTCGTCCTCGATCGCAGTGTCCGCCTGGGGATCGGGTGCCCCGTGGGCGGTGGAGCACGCGCCGGATCTGCTGGGTCGCGGGGACGACTGGTCCTCGCTGGACGTCTCGGGGCACCCGTTCCTCGCCGACGCCCGGCACCGGCAGCCCGGACTCCGCCTGCTCCGCACGAACACCGTCGTCGCGATGCTCGTGCCGGCGATCATGGAGCAGAAGGTGACCTCGCGCCAGGCTTGGCGCGCGTGGCGGTACCTGCTCCGTCGGTACGGCACGCCCGCGCCCGGACCGGCGCCGTCGGACATGTTCGTCCCGCCGGACGCTGCCACCTGGGCGCGGATCCCGAGCTGGGAGTGGCACCGGGCCGGCATCGAGCCCGGACGGTCCGCCACCGTGATGCGGGCGATGCGCGTGGCGCCGGCACTCGAGCGGACGCTGACGCTCGGTCGCGGCGGGGCCGTCGTGTCCGAGCGGCTGCAGTCCGTGCCGGGCATCGGGAAGTGGACCGCTGCCGAGACGGCGCAGCGTGCGCACGGCGACCCGGACTCCCCGAGTGTGGGGGACTTCCACGTGCCGGCGCTCGTCGGGTGGGCACTCACCGGGGGGCCGGTGGACGACGACGGGATGCTCGAGCTCCTCGAACCCTGGCGTGGGCACCGGGAGCGGGTCGTGCGGTTGATCGGTGGCTCGGGCTTCCGGAAGCCGGCGTTCGGGCCGCGGATGACGATCCAGGACCACCGGTTCCACTAGGAAATACCGAGGATTCTGGCTCCAGCCGGAGGGGCCTGGATGATCCGTTATGAAAGCACCCATTCATAACAGATCATCCGGAGGCCGACGATGCAGCCCAGTCCCTACACGCCTGGTGAGGTAGCCCGTGCGGTACCTGGACGGGCGCTTCAGCTCGCGGAGATCGACGAACGGCTGTCAGTGCTGGCGGATCTGGGCCGGCTGGTGGGCCGCATCCGCGTGGACCACGCCCCGAGGGGCTTCGGGAAGACGTCGCTGTTGCGGGAGTACCAGCGTCGGGCGGAGGCACGCGGACTGCTCTCGGTGTGGGTGACGGCTGGCGAAGAAGCGGGCCTGGTCGCCCAGATCTGCACTGCGCTCGCTTCCGCCACCGAGACCTCTGGCGACCGGGCCCGGGCATCGGCGGGCCGGCTGGAGTCGGTTGAACTGACGCTCGGTGTGCCCGGGTTCGCGCAGGTTTCCGGTACTCGTTCCGTAGGCCCACGTGTCGAACCCCGCGGCGCTCGAGCGTTCGAAGCAGCCATCAGGGACATGGCCGATGGCATTGGCGGAGTCGTCGTGCTCATCGATGAGATCCAGGCTGCGGACGAAGTCGGCTTGCGGACCCTCGTGTACGCCTGGCAACACCTGCAAGCGGAGGGTGCTGATGTCCCCGCGGCGGTGTTCGCTGAGGGACTCCCGAGCGCACCGGAGCGGATCGCCGCCGTCGTCACCTTCAGTGAGCGCATTGCGTACCGACCGCTCGGGACGCTCGGACGCGAAGCAGAGGAGATCGCGGTCGTCGGACCGGCCCGCGCCCTCGGCGTCAGATGGACAGAGGAAGCAGTTGAGTTCGCCCTCTCGATTGCCCAGGGCTACCCGTACGCGGTACAGCTGATCGCGGACGCGGCGTGGACCGCAGCCGGACGCCCTGACCCGGGTCAGATCGTCGACGTCCGTGCTGTCGAACGCGGTCGATCGGTCATGCAGGCTGACCTCGAAGCACTCTTCCGGGCTCGATGGGCCGGATGCACAGCGTTCGAACGTCGTCTTCTCGGGGCCATGGCTGATCTCGGCGCCGGGCCCGTCGCGCGGGCGACGTTGGCGCGGGCGATGCACGCGACGCCGAACAGCCTCTCGGCGCCGAGGGCGCGACTGATCGACAAGGGACTGATCCAACCGGCGGACCGCGGGCTACTCCAGTTCACGATGCCGGGATTCGCAGATTTCGTGCGTGGCGACGGCGGCGAGTAGGCGTCTGCGCACCGCTGGTCAGGGGTGGCGGGTGCCCTCGCCGGCGATCACGGCGCGGTAGCCCTCGCGGAACGACGGGAAGCGCGGGACCCAGCCCGTGGAGCGGAGCAGCGCGTTCGACAGGCGCTTGTCCCCCGCGCCCTGCCGGCCGGCGGCCTCGGCTCGAGAGGGCTCGGGGACACCGACTTCCGCGGCGAGGAACGCGTACACGTCGTCGAGCCGCGCGGGTTCGTCGTCGGTGACGAGGTACGTGGGAGCGGGGTCGGCCAGCGTCGCGAGGTGCACCAGCGCGTCGGCGGCGTCGTCGCGGTGGATCCTGTTCGTGTGCGGCGACGAGCCCTCGACCGGGCCGAGCCGAGCCGTGCCACCCCTGATCTGCTCGATGAGCCGTTCCCGCCCGGGCCCGTACACGCCCGACAGTCGAGCGAGCACGGCGCCCGGGACGCGGGAACGGAGCAGTGTCTCGGCTTCGAGCAGCACACCAGCGGTCGGGGTGGCTGCGACCGCCGGCGTCGCCTCGGTGACGGTGCTGCCGTCGCCCACGTCGTACACGGCGGTGGAGGACACCACGATCACCCGCGGCTCGGACCCCGACGCGTCGATGCCGTCCAGGACGTTCCGCAGGCCGTCGACGTAGGTCGCGCGGTACTCGTCGACGTCACGGCTCCCCGCCGCTACGGCGACGACGACCACGTCCGTGGCGGGGTCGATCGGTGCGACCTCGCGCCGGAGGTCGACTGACCGGCCGACGAGCGGGGCGGGGACGAGTTCGCCCCGGCGTCGGAGCCCGACCACGCGGTGCCCCTGCGCGGCGAAGCGCAGGCCGGTCTCGATCCCGAGGTCGCCGCAGCCGGCGATGACGATGTCCACCGCCCCATCATGGGCCAGCGGCGACTCAGCGGTGCTCTGACCCGTCCGGGTTCACCGCGTACCAGACCCCGCCCACGCCCTGCCCGGTGACGTCCCCGGCCTTCGAGTCCGCCGCGTAGGTGTAGATCGGCCGCCCGTCGACCGTGACCTGGAGCTTCCCGTCGACGCCGGTGATCGTGCCGACCGTGCCGGTGACACCCGACACCGAGGGTGCGGCGGCATCGGACTCGATCGCCGGCCAGGCGGCAGCGCAGCCGCCGGTGCAGGTGCTCTTCCCCGAGCCCTTGACGTCCTGGTCGTAGAAGTACGCAGTCATGCCCTTCCCGTCGACGACGACCGTGCCGAGCGAGGTCGAGGCGGTCGCGATGCCGTCGTCGGCTCCGTGGCCGCCGCCCCCGCCGTTGTCGTCGGACCCGTAGAGGTCCCCGGACGACGGCGAAGACGAAGCAGACGAGCCCGAAGCAGCAGACGACGGCGACGAAGACGCGCACCCCGCCAGGGCCAACGCGCCGAACGCGACGCCGACGACCAGCAGGACCGAACGGGTGGAACGTGTGGAACGCATGGGGTGACCCCTGTCCTGCGGACCCGGGCCGGGCCTCCCGGCTGGAACGGATCCGCTCATGAGGTGACACGGCACGACGGGCTGGATCGTTCGATCCGGCCCGATCCCGACCCGGATCGAACGATCCGGCGACCTGTCTCGTTGACCGGGTGTGAAGACACGAACGAAGGTCCTGCTCGGCATCGCCGCCGGTGTGGTCGTCGTCGGCGCCGCGGGCGTCATCGGCGGTCCGATCGTCTACGCGAACCTCGTGAACAGCACTGCGGACGCAGCTCCATCGCTCGCGCCGACCGGAGGCGCCACCCTGAGCGCGACCGAGGCGGACGGCACGTGGACCTCGACCGCCGGGGGATTCGCGGGGTACCGGGTGCACGAGGTCCTCCGGGGCCAGGATGTGACCGTGACCGGACGCACGAAGGACGTCGACGCCCGGGCCACCGTGGCGGACGGATCCCTCACGGCGGCCACGGTGACGGTGCAGGTCGCGTCGATCAGCACGCCGGAGTCCGCCCGCGACGACTACTTCCGTGGGACGGCGATGCAGACGGACCGCTTCCCGACGGCGACGTTCCGGGTGACCGCGCCCGTCGACGTGCGTGCGGCGCTCGCCGGGACGGACCCGGACGTCACCCTGCGCGGCGAGCTGACCCTGCACGGCGTGACGAAGCCCGTGTCGGCCGACGCGCAGCTCGGGGTCGACCGGGACGGTCACGTGCAGGTCGCGGGCTCGGTGCCGATCACGTTCGCGGACTACGGCGTGCAGGCTCCGGACCTCGGCTTCGTGCGGGTCGACGACCACGGTGCGGTCGAGTTCTCCGTCGAGCTGACGCGGTGACCGTGGACGCCCGGCCTGCCGACGAGCTCCTGACGGCGCTGCACGCCGAGCACGGGGACGCACTCCGGCGGTACGTGCTGCACCTGACGACGGACCGGGCGCTCGCCGAGGACGTCGTCCAGGAGACCCTCGTGCGCGCCTGGCAGCGGCCAGCGGTGCTCGCGCGTGACGCCGATGCCGCCCGTGCGTGGCTGTTCACGGTCGCGCGGAACCTCGTCGTCGACGATGCGCAGTCCGCCCGCCGCCGCCGCGAGGTCGGCTCCGACCTGCCCGTCGACGAGGTCCAGCCCGACCGGACCGACGCCGTCCTCGACGGGATCGTCGTCGCGGACGCCCTCGCCGGCCTCTCGCCGGAACACCGACGGGTCGTGGTCGACGCGTACTGGCTCGGCCACACCGTGCCCGAGATAGCCCGTCGCCACGGGATCCCGGAGGGCACCGCGAAGTCGCGGCTGCACTACGGCCTCCGCGCGCTCCGGCTCGCACTGCAGGAACGAGGGGTGACCCGATGACCGACGACCGCTACCGGGACTGGGACGCCGCGTACGTGCTCGGCTCGCTGCCGACCGACGAACGGCTCGAGTACGAGCGGCACCTGGAGACGTGCGCCGCGTGCCGCGCCGCCGTCGCGGAGCTGGCCGGGATGCCGGGGCTCCTGGGGCGGCTGCCGGCCGACGACGCGATCGCGATCGCAGAACCGGACGGGAGGCCCGACCCGGCCCCGGCGCATTCGCTCGCCGTGGTCGCGCACCGCGTCCGCACCCGTCGGCGCCGTCGCCGGGTGCTGGTCGCGTCCACAGCGGGGCTGGCCGTCGTCGCGGCGGTGCTCGGCGGGGTCGCGGTCGGGACGGGAGCCGGATCGCCGGGCTCGCCCTCGGCGCCGCCGCTGTCGTCGTCCGTACCGCAGGCGGGGGAGCGCTACGCGATGTCGTCGGGCTCCGGGCTGACGGTGGACCTCGACGTGACGGGGAAGGCGTGGGGCACCCGGCTCGACTGGGGGTGCGAGTACGGCGGCCGTGACTGGGGCACGGGCAGCGCGGTCATGTACGACCTCGTGGTGGTGCGGAAGGACGGAACCGACGAGACCGTCGCGTCGTGGACTGCCACGGGCAAGCGGGCGACGGGGCTCGCAGCGGCGACGGACGTGCCGCTCGGATCGATCGCCTCGGTCGAGGTGCGGCTGCACGGCGCAGCGCGGTCGTTGGCGTCCGTCGAACTCTGATCGAACGAAATCCCGAACTCGACCAAACCGCTCGGCCGAGGGTGCCGAATCACCTGCAACAACCGGGGAACACCCGGAGCGCTCACCAGCCGCACATCGCTGGTTCTCCACCCTCGCACAGGGGTGTGTTCGGCGCGCTTTCAGGGAATTCGCGCCGAGCGCGATCACAGCAAAGGAATGAACACCATGCGCAAGAGCCTCAAGACCTCGATCACCCTCGCCACCACCGGCGCGCTCGTGCTGGGTGGTGCCGCGTTCGGCATCTCCTCCGCCCAGGCGTCCACGCCGGCGATCCACACCGTTTCGTCCAGCTCGTCGAAGATCCCGGCTCCGGTCGCTTCGGTGCCGGAGGTCCTCGGTGGGAACACGGCCGTCGCCCTCGACTCGGGCTTCACCGACGCGCTGACCGCGCTGAAGCTGACCCCGGGTGTGTCCGGCAACGCCAAGCTCGCGGACGGGTCCGTGTCGTTCCCGATCACCGCCGGGTCGGTGACGTACTGGTCGCCGGACGGCAACTACCGTCCGTACGTGCAGGGTCTGCTGAACCACGACGACTCGGGGCTGACCCTGACCGCTGGTGACACGACGGTGACGCTGGAGAACTTCGTGGTGAACCCGGGTTCGTCCAAGCTCTACGGTGACGTGCTGGTCAACGGCAAGGTCGCGGTTGCGAACGCGTACCTGTTCTCGCTGCACGGTGGCACGCTCAAGCCGCTGCAGCTCGAGGGTGACAACGCGATCCTGACCGGCACCACGGTGCACGTCTCGGGTGACGCGGCGAAGCTGCTGAACAGCACCTTCAAGACCGACGCCGTCAAGAGCGGCCTCCTCGTCGGCACCGCCACCATCACCGCCAAGATCAAGTAGGACCGATCCACTCGAAGGCCCCGACCCGGCACCCGCCGGGGCGGGGCCTTCGTCGTCGTGGCGTCAGTCGGCGGCGTCCGCTTCCGGCTCGTCGGGGCCGATGGCGTCCTGGACGCGCGCGCTGACGGACCGCAGCGTCTCGGCGTCGGTCCCCACGGGCCTCCAGAACAGGTCCTCGAGCGCACCCGTGTGTGCGCGGATGCCGGCGAGCACCGCGCGACGACCGTCAGGGGTCATCACGACCCAGCTGCCCCGGCCGTCGGTCGGGCAGTCCGCCCGCTCCACCAGCCCGCGCGCGACCATGCGCGTGACCTGGTGGCTCACGCGCGACTTCTCCCACCCGATGCCCGCCGCGATGTCGCGGACGCGCAACCGGTGCTCCGGTTCGCGGTGGAGCCCGATGAGGATCTCGAACTCCGGGATCGAGATCCCGGCCCCCTGCTGCACCGCGTGGTCCAGCGCTCGGTCGAGTCGTCGCCACACGTCGTGGTAGGCGTCCCACGTGGCCCAGTCGTGGCCTCCGGCCCCCTCGTTCGACATTGCGCCAGCGTATCGACCCCGGACCCGTTCGCCGCGATGATCATCCGCTCGGATGACCGGGTCCCGCTCAGACGACTCGGTGTGCGCACACGGCTCGCTCCGAGGTGGAGTCGGTGGCGAGGCCTACGATCGGAGCATGCCGAGCGCCCGACTGCAGGACTGCACCGACGACGCCGTCGCCCTCGTGCGGCGGTGGCTGGCGGCGTCCGCCGCGGCGAAGCCGGACGCCGGTGCCGCCCGTCTGGCGGGGGTCCTCCGCGACGAGCAGGGCCTCGACTTCACGCGGGGGTTCGTCGACAAGGTCATCCGGCCGGAAGACCCGCGGGTCGCCGCGCGGAACCTCGAGCAGGTCAGCCGGGACGTCCCCGACTTCCTCGCCTGGTACCTCCGCGGCGCGGTGACGCTCGGCGGCGGCTTCGCGACGATGGCCCCGTGGGCGGTCGTCCCGACGGCACGGAAGATCCTGCGACGGATGACCGGGCACCTCGTCATCGACGCGACGCCCGCGAAGCTCGGACCCGCGCTCGCCAAGGTCGGCGGGCCCGGTACCCGGCTCAACGTGAACCTCCTGGGCGAGGCCGTGCTCGGCAGTGCGGAGAGCGACCGGCGGCTGCAGGGGACGATGGATCTGCTGGCGCGCGACGACGTGGACTACGTCTCGATCAAGGTGAGTTCGGTCGTCCCGCAGATGTCGATGTGGGCGTTCGACCAGACCGTCGAGCGCGTGGTGGACCGGCTCGTGCCGCTCTACCGGCTGGCGGCGGTTCCGCTGGCGTCCGGCGGCCCGGCGAAGTTCATCAACCTCGACATGGAGGAGTACCGCGACCTCGACGTCACGCTCGCAGTGTTCCGGGCGCTGCTCGACCGCGACGAGTTCCTCGGGCTCGAGGCCGGCATCGTGCTGCAGGCGTACCTGCCCGACGCGGCCGGGGCGCTGGAGTCCCTGACCTCGTGGGCGCAGGAGCGGCGAGCCCGGGGCGGTGCGCCGATCAAGGTCCGGCTCGTCAAGGGCGCCAACCTCGCGATGGAGCGGGTCGACGCGATCCTGCACGAGTGGCCGCTCGCGACGTGGGGTTCGAAGCAGGAGACCGACACGGCGTACCTCCGGATGCTCGACGCCGCACTCACACCGGAGCGCATCGACGCGGTACGCATCGGCGTCGCCGGGCACAACCTGTTCGACCTCGCCACCGCGTGGGTGCTCGCCCAGCGTCGCGGGGTCACCGACGGGATCGACGTCGAGATGCTGCTCGGCATGGCGTCGACCCACGCCGACGCCGTCCGCGCCGACGTCGGGCAGGTGCTGCTCTACACGCCGGTCGTGCAGCCGGACCAGTTCGACTCCGCGATCGCGTACCTCGCCCGGCGGTTGCAGGAGAGCGCGAGCCCCGAGAACTTCATCGCGAGCGCCGCGGACATCGACCACGACGAGAGCGTCTTCGAGCGGGAGCGCGGACGATGGCTCGCATCCATCGAGGCGCTGGGCGCGTCCGTACCGGCCACACACCGCACGCAGGACCGCCGTGCACCGGTCGGCGAGCCGGTGCACCGCGAACGCTTCGACAACGTGCCGGACACCGACCCGGCACTCGCCACCAACCGCGAGTGGGCGCTCGACGTGCTCCGCCGGGTGCCGCGGTCGCAGCTCGGCGCGCAGACGATCCGCGGTGCGAAGGTCGCCGACCGCTCGACGCTCGAGCGCATCGTCGCCCGCACCGCGCAGGCCGGCGTGAACTGGGGGCGGCAGGACCCGTCCGACCGTGCGGAACTCCTCGACCTCATCGCCCACGAGCTCGAGACCCGACGGGCCGACCTCATCGAGGTGATGGCGGCGGAGACGGGCAAGACCCTCTCGGAGGCCGACGCCGAGGTCAGCGAGGCGATCGACTTCGCGCACCACTACGCCGACAGCGCCCGGCACCTGGCCGTGCTCGACGGGGACGGCGCCCGGTACGTCCCGCCGCGCCTGACCGTGGTCGTCCCGCCGTGGAACTTCCCCGTGGCGATCCCCGCCGGTGGTGTGCTGGCCGCTCTCGCCGCGGGCAGCGGGGTCGTCCTCAAGCCCGCTCCGGAAGCGAAGCGATGCGGCGCGCTGCTCGCCGACGTGCTCTGGGACGCCGGTGTGCCGCACTCCCTGCTGCAGCTCGTCGACCTCGACGAGGACGAACTCGGCCGCGACCTCATCGCGCACCCCGCCGTCGACCGCATCATCCTGACCGGCTCGGCGGACACCGCGCGGTCCTTCCGCTGGTGGCGTGCCGGCCTGCCCCTGACCGCCGAGACGAGCGGCAAGAACGCGATCGTCGTCACGCCGAGCGCCGACCTCGACCTCGCCGTGCAGGACATCGTGCAGTCGGCGTTCGGGCACGCCGGACAGAAGTGCTCCGCCGCGTCCCTGGTGATCCTGGTCGGCTCCGTCGGCGAGAGCGAGCGGTTCCGCCGACAGCTCGTCGACGCGACGCGCACGCTCCGGGTCGCCTGGCCGGACGACCCGACCGCGCAGATGGGGCCGGTCATCGCCGAGCCCGAGGGCAAGCTCCGGAGCGGTCTCACCGAGCTCGGCCCGGGGGAGTCCTGGCTCGTGCAGCCGGTGCCCCTCGACGACTCTGGACGGCTCTGGTCGCCCGGCATCCGCGACGGCGTCCGGCCGGGCAGCGACTTCCACCAGACGGAGTACTTCGGCCCGGTGCTCGGCATCATGCGCGCCGAGACCCTCGAGCAGGCCCTCGCGATCCAGAACGGCACGGACTACGGCCTGACCGCGGGCATCCACTCGCTCGACACCGACGAGGTCGCGGACTGGGTCGCCGGTGTCCAGGCCGGCAACCTGTACGTCAACCGCGGCATCACCGGAGCGATCGTCCGTCGGCAGCCCTTCGGCGGCTGGAAGCGATCGGCCGTCGGCACGGGCACGAAGGCCGGCGGGTCCATGTACGTCGCGACGCTCGGTCGGTGGCAGCCGATCCCGCGCACCGTGCACAAGAGCATCCAGTTGCACGGCCTGCCGCCACGGGTCACCGCGGTGATCGAGGCCGCGCGCAGCGGACTGTCGTTCGAGGAGTTCGACCAGGTCCGCGCGGGTGCGCTCAGTGACGTCCGCGCGCGGGCCACGGAGTTCGGCGTCTCGCACGACCCCTCGGCGCTCGTGGTGCAGCGGAACGTGCTGCGCTGGCGCCCGCAGTCCGTGATCGTGCGGCAGTCCGAGGGCGCCACAACGGGTGACCTGGTCCGTGTCCTGGCCGCCGCGACCGCTGCACGCGCGCACGTTCTGCTGAGCAGTGCTCGGCCGCTCCCCGGACCGCTGACGCAGCTGCTGGCATCGAGCCGCTCCCCGCTCGACGTCGTCGACCACCTGGTCGAGTCCGACGAGGAGTTCCTGCGTCGGGCGGCGTCGGGCGAGGTGTTCCGCGATTCGTGGACGAGTGGTGAGGACGACACGCAGGACGCGCTCGAGACCGTGCTCTCGCAGGGGAAGGAGCCGCCCGCGCACACGGCCTTCGGTGGCCCGGGTGCGCGCATCCGGCTCGTCGGTGGGGATCCCCTCGCGCTCGAGGAAGCGCTCGGCGCGAGCGTCGACGTGGCGATCCACGACGCCCCCGTGGTCGAGGCCGGGATCATCGAGATGCTGCCGTTCCTGCGCGAGCAGTCGGTGTCGATCACGGCGCACCGGTTCGGCGACCTGGACCCGGACCTCTCCGAGCTGCATGTCTGAGCGGCGCCGCATGCCTGACCCGCGAACCCTGCACGTCGACGGGCTGTTCAACGGGCGCGATCTGGGCGGCCTGCCGCGGCGGGGCGGTGGAGTGACCCCGACCGGGCGTGTGTTCCGGTCCGAGAACGTCGACCGGCTGACGGCCGACGGCTGGCAGTCGCTCCACGACGCCGGCATCCGGACGATCGTCGACCTGCGGGCGCCGTCCGAGACCGCGAAGGACTCCGGCGGTCGTCCGGAGTGGCTCACCACCGTGGTGATCGACCACGACGGCCTCGACGACGCCCCGACGTTCTGGTCGGCCTACTGGGAGACCGGCCTGGTCGGCACCCCGCTGTACTACGCCCCGCACCTCGACGAGCTCCCGGAGCGGACCGGGTCCGTGTTGCGGGCGATCGCGCGCGCCGAACCGGGCGGCGTCCTGTTCCACTGCGCCGGCGGTCGGGACCGCACCGGCATCGTCGCGCTCGCACTCCTGACGATCGCGGACGTCGAGCCCGAAGCGATCGTCGCGGACTACCTCGTCACGGTCGAGAACGCGCCGGCGCTGCTCGCCTCCATCGGCGTCCCGTCGAACGAGGCGAAGATCGAGGCACTCTGCGCCGAGCACGGCACCACCGTGGAGGGCGCGTTCCGCGCTGCGCTCGACGGGTTCGACGTGGTGCGGTTCGTCGAGCGGTCCGGTCTCGACGACGCCGAACTGGAGGCACTGCGCACGTTCCGCGCGGAGGTCGCCTGACCGACGAGGTCAGTCCTCGGTGTCGCCAGCCTCTTCGTCCTCGACACCCGTCTCGTCCATGCGGTCGCGGAGGTGGTCGGCCATCGCGCCGGCACCCTCGCCCGCGTGGTCGTGGTCGACCTGCTCGATGAGGCCGTGCAACTTCTCGTGGTTCGTCGCCTCGGTGGCGCCGTCCATGACGGGCTCGGTCTGTTCGTGATCGCTCATGTGCCGGACGCTACGCCGTGGTGCATGGGCGTCAGGCTCCGGTGCGCGCTTCGCGGAGAGCGCGGTCCGCCGACCGGTAGTGCAGCTCGACCGCTCCGCCGACGAACGGCGTGGTCCCCACCAGCTCGAACACCGGCGTCGGCGCGGCCACCGGCAGCAGGGGCGACCCGGCGCCGAGCGCGATCGGCATCACCGTCACGCGGAGTTCGTCGAGCAGTCCTGCCTGCTGGTACTGCGCCGCGAGCAGCCCACCGCCGACGACCCACACGTCGCGCTCGCCGGCCGCGCGTTCGACGACAGCTTGGTGGTCCGCGACCGATCCCGACACGAAGTGCACCTCGGCGCCGTCCGGCACGGGCAGGTCGCGCGTTGTGAACACCCACGTCGGCAGGTCCGGGTACGCCCAGGTGTCGTCGTGGGCGAGCAGCCACTCGTAGGTGGTCGCCCCCATCACGATCGCGCCGACGCCCGCGAAGAAGCGGTCGTAGTGCTCCTGGAAGGGCTCGAAGCCGAACTGCAGCAGCCAGTCGAGGTCGTCGCCGGCGGCGGCCACGAACCCGTCGAGGGACGAGGCGACGTAGTAGGTCGTGCTCATGCTCAGGACGCTACCGAGCACCGCCGACACACCACGCGCGGAGCATGATGGCCGGGTGGAGACCCGAGGCCCCGACACTGACGATGCTGCGGAGGACGCACCGCCCGGGTGGGTCCTCCGGACGCCGACACGGTGGCGCGAGGTCTGGCCCGTCCCGGTCCTGACCCTCTTCCTCGCCGCCGTCGAGGTCCTCGGCGGCATCGCGTTCGGTGGTGCGTCCGCCCTGGTGATCGGGCTGTCGGCCGCCGTGCTCACGACCGCCGGTGCCGTGGCGCTGTTCGTGACGAGCTGGCGGGCCTACGACGAGCAGACCATCGAGGCCTCCTGGTGCGGGCACGTCACCCACGTCGTGGTCGCGGTGACGGTCTTGGGCTTGATCGCGATCGCCACCCTGCTGGTCGGCCTGCCGTTCGGCGTGCTGTTCGGGCTCGTGGGGCTGCCCCTGATGCTCACTTCTGCGCGCGCGGTGCCCCGCTTCGACCATCTCGCGGTCATGTGGGCCTTCGGGGTGGTCGGCGCGATCTGCGCGACCCTCGCCGTCGTCGGGCTCACCGTCGACGGGGTCTCGACGATCCAGCGTGCTTCCTGGGTCGCCGGCGGCGTCTTCGCGCTGGTCGCCGTGGTGGCCGTCGTCCACCAGTTCCGAGCGGCCGCTCGCGCACCCCTCCGGTAGCCCGGGGCCGGTCTCAGCGCCCGAGCCCGAACCGGGTGACCACCCCGGGGGAGTACAGCACCGAGTCCGGCTCGAGCTCGGTCAGCGCGAACGGCAGCCCGGCGGCACCGACCAGGTCGTCCCGCAGCGACACCACCGAGGCCCGGTGCAACCGCCACGACTCGTGCTCGTTCGGCCAGAAGCGCGTCCGGCCGAGCCGGTGCACGTGCATGCCCCACCGTGCCGTGAGGAACGTCTCGAGTGCCGTCGGTTCGGCGATCGGCGGCCCGGTCCGCACGTCGACCAGGGAGCGCAGGTGGGTCCCGTGTCGCCGGACCGCGTACGCGACCCGGTCGGCCGCGGGCCGTCGCTGCTGCGCCACCGCCCACTTGTACGGCAGCCCGGTCGCCACGCGTGCACCGACGGCCGGTGCGAGCTTGCCCGCGTCGAGCGACAGGAACACGACGCCGTGCTGCCCGCGGTCGTCGACGGTGTAGACGCGCACGTTCACCTCGATGAAGTCCCCGACGCGGCCGACGGAGACCGGTGGGAAGCGCGTGTCGGTGAACCGGAAGCCGATGAGGCCGACCCAGGTGGTCGCGCCGTCGTCGACGCCGTCGACGCCGAGGGTGTCCGGCCGCGTGCCGGCCGGCAGCAGCGGCGCCACCGCCGACACGTCGACGCGCCAGTGCACGAAGACGACGTCCCGCCACGCCTGTTCGATCCAGGGGCGTCCGGTGAGGCCGGGGGCGACGGCCTGGAGGCGCGGATCGCCTCCCGCAGGCACGGTCGCGGTCACGGGGTGGTCGCCTCCGGGGTGATGTGCCCCGCCACGGGCGCGTCGTCCCACCCCTGCTGCGGGGTGTCGCAGGTCCCGCGGAACACGTACTGCGACGGGCGCTTCCGTTCGCTCGACGTCCAGTCGATCGCGGGGCGGCGGCGCTCGGGCGGCAGGTAGCCGATCCGGTAGACGGCCATCAGCTCGAGCGACTCGGGGACCCGGAGCAGTCTCTCGATCTCCGCCCAGGCGCCCGGGGTCTCCATCGGGAAGGACACGAACTGGATTCCGAGGCCGAGCTCGGTGGTGGCGAGCCAGATGTTCTCCATCGCCGCACCCATGCTGAACACCGAGTAGAAGCCCGAGAGCTCTTCCTTCCGGTACTCGTGCCGGTCGAGCATCACGCCGAGCAACAGTGGCGACCCGGCCACGAGCCTCCGGTTCTCCTCGCCGAGGGTGTGCGGCACGCGCAGGGTGTTCATGAGCAGTTGCCCGCGTTTCGTGAACACCTGCTTCGTGAACGGCTTGAGCGGCCCGGGGAGCTTGTCGAACAGCATGCCGTCGCGCCGCTCGTCCATCTCGGCCTGCGAGAACCGGAAGTACGGCTTGTAGCGCTCGAAGAAGGTGCCCTCCGCCATGGTCCGGGTCATCGACGACCCGCTGATCTCGGCGACACGGTCGATCGTCGCGCGCTCCTCGACGAGCACGAACCGCCACGGTTGGCTGTTGAGCTGCGACGGCGCCCGCCCCGCCAGCTCCATGAGCAACCGCTGGTGCTCCTCGGAGACCGGGTCGGGCAGGAACGCCCCGTTGGTCGTGCGCCGACGTCGGATCGCCTCGAAGAGCTCCACTGCAGTCCTCTCCGCGGTCAGCGCCGGAACAGCACCGCCCCCAGGTAGGACGGCGCAGCGGCGACCGCGACTCTCCAGTGTGCTCCCGAGCGCGGGTTCGTGCGTGGGGCGACCGCGAGCGGCACGAGTGCGGGCAGCAGGAAGAGCGCTGATCGGTCGCGGGTCCAGAGCGGGGTGGTCGCCGCGACACCCGTCAGCGTGGCCGTCACGACGAACAGGCCGTGGTGGACGATCCGGAGCTTCTTCGTGCGGATGAGCCGGACGGCCACGACGGTTCCCCAGGCGCAGTTCGCGACGTAGGCGAGGCCCGCGGCGGTGACCAGACGGCGGGCCGCAACTGAACGCGTGGGAGGTGATCCGTGCCTCCAGGCGGTCGCCTTCCGTTCCATGTGTCGGACGCTACGCGGTCTCGCGACTGACCAGCTTGGAGAGCACGATCGCGGAACGCGTGTGGTCGACCTGCGGTGCGAGGCGGACCTTGTCGAGTGCTTCCTCGAGCGCGGAGAGGTCCTTGGACCGCATGTGCACGACGGCGTCGGCGCTGCCCGTGACCGTGCCGGCGTCGATGACCTCGGGGACGGTGTCGAGCAGGGAGCGGAGTTCGTCGGGGGAGACGGTGCCGCGGCAGTAGAGCTCGACCCAGGCCTCGGTGCCGCGATCCTCCACGGCGGGGTCGACCTTGATCGTGAAGCCCTGGATCACCCCGTCGCCGACGAGCCGGTCGACGCGGCGCTTCACGGCGGAGGCCGAGAGTCCGACCACCGACCCGATGTCGCCGTAGCCGGCGCGGGCGTTCTCCCGGAGCTGGTCCAGGATGCGGTGGTCGAGCGAATCCATTGGACCCATGCTACGCGGAGTTGTTGCACGAGCGGTGGGGTCTGCGCACGAAACGTGCGCGCCCCGAACGGGTGTCACGGTGTTTCGCGCCCTGTTGCTGCACCCGCTGGACGGTTCTGTCTAGACTCGTGAGCGGCGTCGACCTGGTCCGCTACGGCGAGTGAGCCTGCATCTCGCCGGAGCACTTCACCCCGTTCCGTTTCGGTTCCTGGCAGGCTCGGGCCCCGGTCCCTCCAGGAGGACTGATGTCGAACACCGCACCCTCGACCACCGACGCACCGACCCGTACCGCGACCAAGCGGACGATCCTCATGTGCAAGCCGGACTTCTACACGGTGAGCTACCGGATCAACCCGTGGATGCACCCCGAGGACCCGACCGACACGTCGAAGGCCGTCCAGCAGTGGCAGTCGCTCGTCGACGTCTACGAGGGACTCGGCTTCGACATCTCCTACATCGAGCCGATCGACGGGCTGCCCGACATGGTCTACGCGGCCAACGGTGGGTTCGTGCTCGACGGCATCGCCTACGGGGCGAAGTTCCAGTACCCCGAGCGCCAGCCCGAGGGCCCCGCGTACATGGAGTGGTTCGCCGCGAACGGCCTGACCGTCGCCGACCCCGAGCAGACCAACGAGGGCGAGGGCGACTTCCTGCTCGTCGGGAACACCATCTTCGCCGGCACCGGGTTCCGCTCGGACAGCACCTCGCACGAGGAACTCGCGACGATCTACGGCCGCGAGGTCGTCACGCTCAAGCTCGTCAACCCGAACTTCTACCACCTCGACACCGCGATCGCCGTGCTCGACCCGGAGCCCTCCTCTGACGGCACGAGCAACATCGCCTACCTGGAGAGCGCCTTCGACGAGCCGTCGCTGGCCATCCTGCGCGAGCGCTTCCCGGACGCGATCATCGCCACCGAGGAGGACGCCTCGATCCTCGGCCTGAACTCGTACTCCGACGGGTACAACGTCGTGATCGCGTCGCGTGCGACCACGTTCGCGTCGCAGCTGCGGGAGAAGGGCTACAACCCGATCGGCGTCGACCTGTCCGAGCTCCTGCTCGGTGGCGGCGGCGTGAAGTGCTGCACGCTCGACCTGCACCCCGTCGGCACCGGCAACTCGGTGGCGCGGTCCTGATGGGCGCCGCTCTCGGTACGGCGACCGCTGCGGCGCTCGCCGTCGAGGACGCCTCCCTCGCCCACAACTACAGCCCGCTGCCCGTCGTCATCGCCTCGGGCGACGGGGCGTGGGTGACCGACGTCGACGGCAAGCGGTACCTGGACGGCCTCGCCGCCTACTCCGCCGTGAACTTCGGTCACGGCAACCCCCGGCTGCTCGACGCCGCCCGTGCCCAGCTCGACCGGGTCACGCTGACGTCGCGCGCGTTCGTGAACGACCAGCTCGGACCGTTCGCCGCGGCGCTCGCTTCGTTGACGGACACCGAGATGGTCCTGCCGATGAACACCGGCGCCGAGGCCGTCGAGTCCGCCATCAAGGTCGCCCGTGCGTGGGGATACCGCGTCAAGGGCGTGCCGGCCGAGCAGGCGACCGTCATCGTGGCGTCCGGGAACTTCCACGGCCGGACCACGACGATCATCTCGTTCTCCGACGACGCCTCCGCGCGTGACGACTTCGGGCCGTACACGCCCGGGTTCCGCACCGTGCCGTACGGCGACGCCGCTGCCCTGCGCGAGGCCATGGACGAGACCGTCGTCGCCGTCCTGCTCGAGCCGATCCAGGGCGAGGGTGGCGTTGTCATCCCGCCGGCGACGTACCTGCCGGCCGTCCGAGAGATCTGTGACGAGTTCGGCGCCCTGTTCGTCGCCGACGAGATCCAGTCCGGCCTCGGGCGCACCGGCCACACCCTCGCCGTGCAGCGCGTCGGGGTCACCCCGGACCTCATCACCCTCGGCAAGGCGCTCGGCGGCGGCATCGTCCCCGTGTCGGCCGTGGTCGGGCGCCGCGACGTGCTGGGCGTGCTCCGCCCCGGTGAGCACGGTTCGACGTTCGGCGGCAACCCGCTCGCGGCGGCCGTCGGCTCCGAGGTCGTGGCGATGCTCGGGGAGGGCACGTTCCAGCAGCGGGCGCTCGACGGCGAACCGCTGCTGCGCGGGCTGCTCGACGACCTCGTCGGTTCCGGCGTCGTCTCGCACCGGGTCGCCGGACTCTGGGCCGGGATCGACATCGACCCCGCGCTCGGCACCGGCAAGCAGATCTCGCAGGACCTCGCCGACCGGGGCGTGCTCGTGAAGGACACGCACGGGTCGACGATCCGCTTCGCGCCGCCGCTCGTCGTGACCGACGACGAGATCCGCCTGGCGATCGGCACGCTCGGCGAGGTGCTCGCCACGCGGCGCTGACGCCGCCCCTGCCTGTCCGCAAAACACCGGTGTTCGTGCGCCGAACCGCCGCATTCCGCGGTGCGATGTACGAACACCGGTGTTTTGCCGACGTCGGGCCAGCGGGCCCGCGTCAGACCGCCCAGCGCGCCGCCAGCTCGTCCATCAGCGCATCCAGTCGCTCGTCGACCACCTGCGCCTCGGGGTTCGCCTCGAACCAGGCGATCACCTCGCGCACTCCGTGCCGGTACGGCGTCCGCGGCCGGTACCAGGGCACGAGCGACCGCACCTTGCTGTTGTCGAACACCGAACTGTTCGCCTTGTCGCCCAACAGTGCCGCGCCCCACTCCGGGTCCACCGCGTTGACCGCGTCGGCCGGCACGTGCACGATCTGCAGGTCGTCGACGCCCGCCGCCACGGCGATCTCCTGCGCGATGGCGTTCCACGTCGGTGCCTCGTCGCTCGTGATCGTGAACGCCTCGCCGATCGCCTCCGCCCGGTCGAGCAGCCCCGTGAACCCGACCGCGAAGTCCCGGCTGTGCGTGAGGGTCCACAGCGAGGTGCCGTCGCCCGTGATGATGATCGGCTTCCCCGCCCGCATCCGTGCGACGGCCGTCCACCCGCCGGTCAGCGGCAGCTTCGTCTCGTCGTAGGTGTGCGACGGCCGGACGATCGTCACCGGGAAGTCCTGCTCCCGGTACGCCGTCATGAGCAGGTCCTCACACGCGATCTTGTCCCGCGAGTACTGCCAGTACGGGTTCTTCAGCGGCGTCGACTCCGTGATCGGCAAGTGCGTCGCCGGCGTCTGGTACGCCGACGCCGAGCTGATGAAGACGTACTGCCGGGTCCGGCCCGCGAAGTACTCGACGTCGGCCTGCACCTGGTCCGGTGTGAAGGCGATCCAGTTCACGACCGTGTCCCACTTCCGGTCGCCGAGCGCGTCCGCGAGTGCGCTGCGGTCCGAGACGTCGGCCTGGAGGCGCGTCACGCCCTCAGGGATCGGCCTGCCCCCGGTGGTCCCCCGGTTGAGCACGGTCACGTCGAACCCCTGCTCGACGGCTTCGCGGACGCACGAGGCGCTGATGACCCCGCTGCCGCCGATGAACAGCACGCTCGGTCCCGACATGGATGCTCCTTCGCTCCCGGCGGTGCACCACTGCACCGCAACCCCTCCGATCCTGCACCTACCCGTCAGGACGAGCGCGGAGCACCGCACGGAGCGACGTGGTGTCCGCCGCCCAGAGTGCGGCGTGCGGGCTGATCCAGCCGAGGAGTTCGAGTGCGTAGTCGTGGTCCCGCTGGAGGTCCCGCGCGTGGATGGGTTCGTGGTGCGCTGCGCGATTGCGGACGAAGTGCAGTTGCTGGAGTCGACGCCGGACCTCTCGCTGGCGGGTCAGTGAGTCCGACGGACCATGTGGGAAGGCCCGGTGGAGCGCCGGTGTCCACAGTGCGGTCAGGTACCGCGACTCGACGAGGTACCGCCAGAAGCCGAAGCTCAGCTCTGCGATCACCTTTCCGTGGACCTCAGCGCGACGGCCGTCCCTGCTCGCACGCGCTCGTGCCTTCACGAGGTCCGCGCGCCCGCGACCGTCGAGTGGGGCGACGTCGAACCAGGGAGCACCGGTTCGCTTCGCTGTCCACTCACGCAGTTCGCGGTCGAGCGCGTTGCGCGCAATCACCTCGACGATGCCCGTGAGCTCCATGACGGAGGCCGCGGCACGCATGTTCCACTCGTACAGCCGCAACGCGCCGACCGAGGAGCCCGTCCGCTCGGTGTACGAGCGGAGCCGCTCGGCTGTGATCAAGCGTCCGAGCTCGTCTTCCTGCATCATGCCCCTGTCTGCTACCGTGGTCTGCGAAGACCCCGGAACGATCACTGGCCCAGGCCACATCGCCGGGGTTTCGTCTTTCCCCACCGAGGGCTGATACATCACCTTACAGTTCCTGCTTCCTCTGGAGACCTCGAGGACTACCGTCACCCGCGAAGCCGCACCGACGCGGCCACGACAGGAGTGACACGCACATGGAGTACCGCTACCTCGGCAACTCGGGCCTCAAGGTCTCCGAGATCACCTACGGCAACTGGCTCACCCACGCTTCCCAGGTCGAGAACGACGCCGCGATCGCGTGCGTCCGGGCAGCACTCGACGTCGGCATCTCGACGTTCGACACCGCCGACGTCTACGCCAACACCGGCGCCGAGACCGTCCTCGGTGAAGCGCTGAAGGGGGAGCGCCGGCAGTCGCTCGAGATCGCCACGAAGGTGTTCGGGCCGACCGGTCCGAAGGGGCACAACGACACCGGGCTGAGCCGGAAGCACATCCTCGAGTCGATCAACGGCTCGCTCGAGCGCCTGCAGACCGACTACGTCGACCTGTACCAGGCGCACCGCTTCGACCACGAGACCCCGCTCGAGGAGACGATGATGGCGTTCGCCGACGTCGTCCGGCAGGGCAAGGCGCTGTACATCGGCGTGAGCGAGTGGACGGCGGAGCAGCTGCGCGCCGGCCACGAGCTCGCCGACGACCTCGGGGTGCAGCTCATCTCGAACCAGCCGCAGTACTCTGCGCTCTGGCGGGTCATCGAGGGTGAGGTCGTCCCCACGTCCGAGGAACTCGGCATCTCGCAGATCGTGTGGTCCCCGATCGCCCAGGGTGTCCTGACCGGGAAGTACCAGCCGGGTCAGCCGCTCCCCGAGGGCTCGCGCGCCACCGACGACAAGGGCGGCGCGAAGATGATCGAGCGGTTCATGCGCGACGAGGTGCTGACGGCTGTGCAGGACCTCAAGCCGATCGCCGACGAGTTGCACCTGTCGATGGCGCAGCTCGCGGTGGCATGGGTGCTGCAGAACCAGAACGTGGCGTCGGCGATCATCGGCGCCTCGCGACCGGAGCAGGTGCACGACAACGCCGGCGCTGCCGGGGTGCAGATCCCGGCGGAGCTGCTGTCCCGCATCGACGACGCCCTCGGCTCCGTCGTCGAGCGCGACCCGGCGAAGACGAACGACAGCAGCCCGAAGACCCGCGAGGCCTGACCCCGAGGAACGCGAAAAGGCCCCCTACCGGAGTAGGGGGCCTTTCACCGTGGCTGGACACGGCATCGATCCGTGGACCTTTCGATTTTCAGTCGAACGCTCTACCAACTGAGCTATCCAGCCGTGGCGACCCTGACGGGACTTGAACCCGCGACCTCCGCCGTGACAGGGCGGCACGCTAACCAACTGCGCTACAGGGCCATATTGAATTGCTGTCTTGCTTCGGTGGTGCTCTGCTTGCTCGCTCACCCTGTGCAGAGTGACCCCAACGGGATTCGAACCCGTGCTGCCGCCGTGAAAGGGCGGTGTCCTAGGCCACTAAACGATAGGGCCGCAAGCGGTGCTTCGCGCTACCGATGGACAAGCATACGGATGCCCTGCGGGTTTCACAAATCGGCGCCCGTCCCCGCGGAATCCCCGGCGTGTCGCGGCGTCCGTGCAGGCGCACCGGGCTTCACTCACCGTGGGGCTCCAGGCCCCGATTCGTGCTGTCGATGATCGGATGCGAGCATCGTCGTCTGCCCGTACCCCTCGTGCGAGGGGGTGTGCGGGTGCGACACCTGTTGTTACTGTTGCGTTTGTTAACAGTGTTACGTGCGTGAGCCTTGCCGCGCTGTTACGAAATCGAGATACATGTCGACCTCACCATCGCTGTCACTCCGCCCCCGTCCCCGCCGCCGCTTCATCGCCGCCGCGGTCGCCGTCGCGCTCACCGCCGGCACCCTCGCGGCCCTCGCTCCGATGACGTCGGCCAGCGCAGCG
>Ga0308167_1000611_pt1 | contig 58706 bp, 48 predicted proteins | sample PhyCR1_2_FD_202138 | JGI IMG/M metagenome (GOLD analysis project Ga0308167, IMG submission 202138) | Phyllosphere microbial communities from UC Gill Tract Community Farm, Albany, California, United States - DLSLRC.R1 | ecosystem: Host-associated > Plants > Phyllosphere > Unclassified | place... | reverse complement strand
GCTTCGCCTTCCACATCAAATACCCAGCCTACATCCGCTCCGGTACGTCGCTCAATTTCCTGATCGGAATCGAAAAATTCCATATTGAGTTGCTGAGCTAACTGACGACCAATAGTGCTTTTGCCGGCACCCATCGGCCCAACCAGAAAGATATTGCGTTTCTCTGCCATTTTGTCGGTATTACTAAGAATTCGTTGATGATACCCCGCGTTCAGCACATTGCTGGCGGGACAGGAACTGAGACCTCATGAGCGTTAGCAAGAGTCAGACGGAAAATTATCTCAACACTCATGGCCGTTTGGCAACCGAATAAATTGCCCCCGGCGACCTTCAAACAGGACCGGTCTGTGGTTCGCGAGACGGTAACGCTCTTCCTTTTTTGCCATCCTTGTGCGCGCTACAGGTGCGCTGGCTGGGCCTGTCGCTCCCAACAGCTTACCTGCGTAAACTGTGGAATAGGTGCCGTTGCTGACGTCCTGTACCACCCAAAATTCGGGCATATTTCTTTCGATGTCAGTATCGCTTGTCACTGACACCCGCCGGAAGGTTATCCTGCCGCGTTCCGTTACACCGTTTTAAAATCGCTAAACCTTGTATGCTAATTCCTGCCCTGCGTCAACGCAGTTGGTCATATGGAGCGAATTTTCCGCTTTATCCGGCGGTAAGCGCTGCTTCCCTGACCAGTCGCGGCGTGATGAAGATCACCAGCTCACGTTTTTTGCGCTCGTCGGTCTGCTGACGAAACAGACTGCCGAGCAGCGGCACCTCGCCCAGCCACGGCACGCGCTTTTCGCCCTGGGTGCGCTGCTGCTGGAAAATACCGCCCAGCGCCAGCGTTTCACCGTCGCGCAGCGTCACCTGAGTGGCGATTTCCTGCTTATCAATGCTCAGCACCTGACTTTCCCCCATCGTCAGGCTGCGACCCGGCATGTTCTGGCTCAGCCGCAGCGTGAGCTGAATACGCCCGTTGCCCAATACCACTGGCGTCACCTCCATGCCCAGCACCGCCTCTTTGAACTCAATCGCCGTCGCACCGCTGTTACCGGATTTCACCTCGTAGGGAATTTCGGTGCCCTGCTTAATGGTGGCGGTCTGCTGGTGCGAGGTAAACAGCCGCGGGCTGGCGATGATTTCGATCTGGTTCTCCTGCTCCAGCGCACTCAGCTCCAGATTAAGCAGTTCGCCGTTCATCGGTCCGAGCGTGACGCCGGCGCGTATCGCCGGATTGCTCACCGCCAGCGGCACCAGCAGCTGCGGATTGCGCAGCGCCCCGGTGACGACATCGCCGGGTGCGGTGCTCCAGCTGACGCCGAGCTCGCGCAGATGCTCTTCATTGATGGTAACAATGTGCGCTGACAGCTCAACCTGCTCCAGCGGCAGATCCAGCGCCTGCAGCCAGCGCTCGGTGTCGCGCAGCGCCTGCGCGCTGTCCCGCAGCAACAGGCTGTTGGTACGGCTATCCACCGTCACGCTGCCGCGCGGCGTCATCAGCGAGCGTTCCGCCTGCAGGCTGCGGTAGACATCGCTGGCGCTGGCGTAGTGCAGCGTGACGGTGCGCTGCTCAAGCGGCGCCTGCAGCTGCTTCTCTTCACGCTCCGCCTGTGCCTGCTGTGCCTGTCGCTGCTGCCAGCTCTCCGGATAGACCAGCAGCACGCCCTCCTCCTGGATCACCGTGAGTTTCGCCAGCCGCGTGACCAGCGCCAGTGCACGCTCCCAGCCGACGTTATCGAGTCGCAGCGACAGCCGCCCCTCCACGCCCGGCGCGATCAGCAGGTTGGTTTGCTGATAGTCAGCCAGCGCCTGCAGAATGCGCTCGACCGGCGCATCATCAAATACCAGGCTCAGGGGCTGATCAGCGGCGTGCAGCGGACTGCTCAGCGCCAGCCACAGCAGCAGCGTCATCCTTTTCATAAAATCCTCCTTTTATTACCCATGTGATGTGCTGCGGCGGACAGCTTTGCGTGGCGCTCAGTACCAGCGTATGTGCACTGAGCTGGGTTACCTGCCACGGTGCCACCGGAAAAGCAGCCGGGGCACTCAGCCGCTGACGTTTGCCCTGCGGTGAAACCAGCCAGGCCACAAAGTGCGGCGCGCGACCAATGATGCCCTGTAAGCGCCAGCCCTGCGGTACGGCAGCGGGCGCCTGACACTGGCTGGCAGCCTGCGGCTGGAACGGATCGCGCGCCAGCGCCCAGCTGCTGCACAGCAGTAACACCAGTGCGCTACTCCGCATCGTCACTCTCCAGCCAGAATTCGCTGTGTAACACGCCCTGCTCCGCCTGCAGCTGAAAACGCTGTGGCACCGCTAATGCCGTCGCAGCCAGCCCGCTGAACAGCGGCAGAAATTGCGGCCAGTTCAGGCGCAGCGCCAGCTGCTGTGGCTGGCTGTCCGGATGCCAGGCCTCGAGCTGATTGCCGCGCGCCGCCACCAGTTGCTCTAACGATACGGACGCCGCCATTGCCGCTGGCTGCAACGTTGCGATCTCCGCCTGAAGCTGTTCGATGGCCGGTCGCGCGTCCAGCTGCTGCTGACGTTGCTGGTGCTGCTGCGCCAGTTGTGACAGCTGCTGTTGCAGCGTGCTGAATTGCTGCTGTTGCGGACGCAGCAGCAGTAGCCACGCCAGCCCGAGTAACAGCAGCGCCAGCAGTTGGAGGCTGGCTATTCGCCACGTCAGTGCCAACTGCAGCCAGCGCTGGATGAGTTCATTCATTGGTCGCCTCCTGCAGCCGGGCACGCAGCGCGAAGCGGTAATCTCCCTGCGCCTGACGCTGTACGCTGCCCTGCTTCACCGCCGCAAACAGCGGCTGCGTCTGCAGTTGCTGGCGGAACGCGCTGACATCAGCCAGGCTTTGCGCCAGACCGTCCAGCACCAGTTGCCCCTGTCGCCGCTCCACGCGACTCAGCCACAGCGTCTCCGGCATCAGCGTGGGCAGTTGCTGCCAGAACTGCTGCCAGCGTTGATGCTGCTGCAGCCGCTGTTGCTGCGCCTGCTGCCTGTGTAACAGATCATCCCGCTGCGCCATCAGCGTTTGCTGTTGCGCCAGCCGCTGCTGTATCTGCTGGAGCTGCATGGTCATATCGGCCTGCTGCCGGGCTGTATGCTGGAGCCGCTGTTCAGCGCGCCACCACAGCAGCAGCGTGAGTAACAGCGTTACCAGCAGCACGACAACCAGCAACGCCACACTGTGCTGGCGGCGTAGCAGCAACTGCTGTGCCCGCCACGGGAGCAAATTGACCGCCAGCATCAGTAATCCTCCGGACGCAGTGCCAGGCCAAGCGCAATCGCCAGCGCGCCCGCCTCTGCCGGTAGCGGCGGTTGCAGATAGTGCAGCAGCGCCAGCGGCTTGCAGCGCTGCACTTCCGCCTCCGGCAACGCCTGCGGTGAGGTGCAGAACACCGCTTGTGCCTGGGGAAAGGTGTCACGCAGATGGGCGAGCGTCAGGGGTTCGGTCGCTGCGCCGCAGGCGCTATTTTCGCCGGCCAGCGTCCACAGCCAGTGGTCGCTGAGCGGATGGATCAGCAACTGATGCGGGCGCAGCGGAACGCGCATGGCGATCTGCGTCAGTGCCAGACTGCTCAGCTCAAACACGTCGGGGCGCAGTCCGGCCTGCTGCAGCGGCGCCAGCCACTGGGCGATGACGTCGCGGCGCGCGGCGGTGACGTGCAGCTGGCTGGCGCTGCCGCCCAGCCGGTAATCCAGCGACAGCGAGGCGGCTTCGACCGGGAACAGACGCGATGCGGACGCGTTAACGTAGCGGCTGAGCGCCGGCTCGCGCAGTGAGGTTTGCGGCAACGGCAGCGTGCGCTGCAGCACCAGCTGCGGCGGCAGGCCAACGCGCAGTGAGTAGCGCCTGGGTAAATGACGCTGCCAGCGCACCAACATCTCCTGTAACACTGGCGAGGTTTGCAACACGCCGTTGCGTAACGTATCGTGCGGCAGCGGCTGCTGCCACCAGTGTCGCAGCTGCCATCCGTGACGGCGTCGTTCAATGCCAAGGGCGCAGAGTTGCCCGTTCTGGATGTCCAGTCCAATTTGCCAGCGCTGAAAAGCCATGCGCGCGATCTCCTTATCGTTACAGGAAAAAGGATGATTACCCGCATTGCATGAAGAATGACGGGTATATCAAAGCGTCAGGCTTGCCTTTATACTACCGCGCGATTGTTTATAAACTGCCCAAACGCCAACAGATGGGAATTCTCAGGTGAAGTTCGTAAAGTATTTATTGATCCTTGCAGTGTGTTGCATTTTGCTGGGAGCCGGCACGGTTTATGGTTTGTACAAATACATAGAGCCGCAGCTGCCTGATGTGAACACATTGAAAGATGTGCGCCTGCAAACCCCGATGCAGGTTTACAGCGCGGATGGCGAGCTGATCGCCCAGTACGGTGAAAAGCGCCGTATCCCGCTCACCCTGCAACAGATGCCGCCTGAGCTAATCAAAGCGTTTATCGCCACCGAAGACAGCCGCTTTTATGAGCATCACGGCGTCGATCCGGTGGGGATTTTCCGCGCCGCCAGCATCGCGCTGGTCTCCGGCCACGCCTCGCAGGGCGCCAGTACCATTACGCAGCAGCTGGCGCGTAACTTCTTCCTCAGCCCTGAACGCACGCTGATGCGTAAAATCAAGGAAGCCTTCCTGGCGATTCGCATCGAGCAGTTGCTGAGTAAGGATGAAATCCTTGAGCTGTATCTGAATAAAATCTATCTCGGCTATCGCGCTTACGGCGTCGGTGCGGCGGCGCAGGTGTACTTCGGTAAACCGGTCGATCAGCTGTCGCTGAGTGAGATGGCGATGATCGCCGGCCTGCCGAAAGCGCCGTCGACCTTTAACCCGCTCTATTCACACGCCCGTGCGCTGGCGCGCCGTAATGTGGTGCTGGCTCGCATGCTGGATCAGAACTACATCACGCAGCAGCAGTATAACGACGCGCGCAACACGCCGCTGACCGCCAGCTATCACGGCCCGGAAATTGCCTTCTCTGCACCGTATCTCACCGAGTTAGTGCGTCAGGAGATGGTGAAACGCTACGGCGACAGCGCCTATGACGATGGCTACAAGGTGTATACCACCGTGACCCGCCATCTGCAGGAAGCCGCACAGCAGGCGGTGCGTAACAACGTGATGGCGTACGATATGCGTCACGGCTATCGCGGTCCGACCAACGTGCTGTGGAAAGTGGGTGAAGCCAGCTGGGATCACACCCGCATCGTCAATACGCTGAAAAATCTGCCGGTCTACGGTCCGCTGAATGCCGCCGTGGTCACCAGCGCCAGCGCCGACGAAGCCACCGCCATGCTGAAAGATGGCAGCAGCGTTTCGCTGACTTTAGCCGGCGTGCGCTGGGCGCGTCCGTATAAATCCGACACCCTGCAGGGCCCGACGCCGCGCAGCGTCACTCAGGTGCTGCAGGCTGGCCAGCAGATTTGGGTACGCAAAGTCGGGGATGCATGGTGGCTGGGACAGGTGCCGCTGGTGAACTCGGCGCTGGTGTCGCTCAATCCGGAAGACGGTGCGGTACGCGCGCTGGTCGGTGGTTTTGACTTCAACCAGAGTATGTTCAACCGCGCCACCCAGGCGCTGCGTCAGGTCGGCTCGAACATCAAGCCGTTCCTGTATACCGCCGCCATGGACCGCGGCCTGACGCTGGCCTCCATCCTCAACGACGTGCCGATTTCACGCTGGGATGCCGGCGCCGGCGCAGACTGGCGACCAAAGAACTCGCCGCCGACTTATGCGGGTCCGATTCGTTTACGCCAGGGGCTGGGTGAGTCGAAAAACGTGGTGATGGTGCGCGCGATGCGTGCTATGGGCGTTGATTACGCCGCTGAGTATCTGCAGCGCTTTGGCTTCCCGGCGCAGAACATTATCCATACCGAGTCGCTGGCACTGGGCGCCGCATCCTTCACGCCAATGCAGGTGGCGCGCGGCTATGCGGTGATGGCCAACGGCGGCTTCCTGGTCGATCCTTACTACATCGCGAAGATTGAGAACGAACAGGGCGGCGTGATTTTCCAGGCGCAGCCGAAGATCGCCTGCCCGCAGTGCAATCTGCCGGTGATCTATGGCGACACCAAAAAGTCGGTGGCGCTGAATGAAGAGAGCGTGGAAAACGTCGCCACCTCGAATCAGCAGCAGAATCAGACCGTGCCGCAGCCCGAGCTGGAGCAGGTACCCGCGCAGCCGCAGCCGGCCGGCGATCAGCAGTACGCGCCGCACGTGATCAACACGCCGCTGGCGTTCCTGATTAAGAGCGCGCTGAACTCCAACATCTTCGGTGAACCGGGCTGGATGGGAACCGGCTGGCGTGCCGGTCGCGATCTGAAGCGTAACGATATCGGCGGCAAAACCGGTACCACCAACAGTTCCAAAGACGCCTGGTTCTCCGGTTATGGTCCGGGCGTGGTGACGTCGGTGTGGATTGGCTTCGATGATTCGCGCGCGCTGGGTCGCACCACGGTATCGGGTGCGATTCCGGATCAGATCTCCGGCTACGAAGGCGGCGCGAAGAGTGCGCAGCCGGCATGGGATGATTACATGAAAGTGGCGCTGGATGGTGTCCCGGTGCAGCCGCTGACACCGCCGGACGGCGTGGTGACGGTGACCATTGACCGCAGCACCGGCAAGCTGGCCAACGGTGGCGGCAACACCCGCCAGGAGTACTTCATCAACGGCACCCAGCCGACCGAGTATTCGGTGCATGATGTGGGCACCACCATCATGGACAACGGTGAAAGCCACGAACTGTTTTGATCAAAAAAGCCGGGGGAAATCCCCGGCTTTTTGTTTTTACCCCGTGCGACTTTCCGCGCCTTTTATTGCGCCGCCAGGTGTCCTCAATAACTCAACCGCCCCTGCTTCACCAGCCACTCACGCACCATGAACAGCGCGCTGACGTTACGCGCCTCGCGAAAATCCGGCTCTTCCAGCAGCGCCAGCAGATTGCTGAGCGGCCAGCGGCGTACAATCAGCGGCTCCGGCTCATCCCCTTCCAGCTTCTCTTCGTACAACCCTTCAGCTACCACGATATTCATCTTGCTGGAGAAATAGGACGGCGCCATGGTGAGTTTGCCCAGCGCTTCCAGCTGGTGCGCGCCAAAGCCCACTTCTTCTTTCAGCTCACGGTTGGCGGCTTCAAAAGCGCTTTCACCAGGATCGATTAAACCTTTCGGGAAGCCCAGCTCATAGGTTTCCAGTCCGACGGCGTACTCCTGGATCAGGATCACGTCATCGCCAATGATCGGCACAATCATCACCGCTTCACGATCGGAGGGCTTCATGCGCTCATAGACGCGACGCGCACCGTTGCTGAAGGCGAGATCAACCGCTTCGATGGTAAACAGGCGGGAGCGGGCCACCGCTTCCACGTTGAGGATGTCAGGTTTTTTCAGGGGAGTGGTCATATCAGCCTCAAACTTAGCACAGCCTTGTGAAACGCGATGACGTCAGCATACCGAAGCCCGCAGCATTGTGCGACACGCAGCGCGGGTCAATCATGGTGACATACATTTGTCCGCTGCCGCTAACAACTTCTTGTTATCTGCACAGTAAGATTTTCACAATAAGTCAACGGGGTAGCAGCAAATTCGGATAATACCGATTTTTAATTGAGGTGCTTGTGAGTACCATCCCGTTAAGGAATAATCTAACAAATTTATAATACAATGATTTTGCGCGGTATTTTGTTTCATTTGCCTCTTGTCAGAATGACTTCTGCTCGCCAAAATTGACTCGTATTGCAGGTTTTACCGGGAGCACATCGTAAACGTGACGGCAGTTTTTTGGCTGGATTGAGCAAAGCATGAGCACTCTTATCGTCATTCTGGCTGTCATGCTGGCCTGTTCGTTAGTGGCCGGAATCGGCTACTGGTACGCTATGCGGCATCGTCCGCCGTTGGCGAAACCACTGCCGTTTATCAGTCCGCCCTGCCGTAAACTCACCGATGAAGAACGCGCTGCCGTTGAGAAGTATATTGCGTCGCTGGGTAAAGCGCGTCAGCACAGCGGCGGGCGATCGACCCGATCGTCACGGGAACCCGAAGCGCTGGCGCTGACCGCACAGAGCAATAATGTTTATCCCGTTACCCGCTCCATCACCCGTTACGGCCTCTCCACTGACGATCCCCACAAATGGCGCTACTACCTGGATGAAGTCGAGGTGCATCTGCCGCCGCTGTGGGAGCAGTACATCGCTGAAGAAAACTACGTCGAGCTGATCCGCACCCAGACCCTGCCGCTGGTGATCTCGCTCAACGGCCACTCGCTGGTGAACTATGCGGTGGAACAACCAGCGCTACCGCCGCTGGTGCGGCCGATGTCGACCAACGCCTCGATTCGTAAAGAGGAGAGCGAAAACGTCGAGCTGCTGCAGGTGCGCAAAGAGTCGCCGGAAGAGTATCAGCTGTCGCGCGCCGACGGCACACGTGAAGCAAGCGCCATTTGCTGCGCCTTCCTGCTGTTTTTCCTCAGCCTGGTGCTGCCCGGCAGCCTGATGCTGTGGATTGCGCTGCCCGCTGGCGCGATCGTCGCTGTCAGCCTGTGGTTTATGTACCGATTCCCCGGTGAAAAAGGGCTGCGCGATGTGCACTGTCTGCGTGGCGCACCGAAGCGCTGGGGCCTGTTTGGCGAATCCAACCAGGAGCAGAGCAACATCTCGCTCGGCATCATCGACTTAATCTATCCGGCACACTGGCAGCCTTATGTGGCGCACGACCTGGGCCAGGTGACGGATGTGGATATCTACCTGAATCGTCAGGTGGTACGCCAGGGGCGCTTCCTGTCGCTGCAGGATGAAGTCCGCAACTTCCCGGTACAGCGCTGGCGTAAAAACCTGGTGCTGGCGTGCGGTTCGCTGCTGGTGCTGGTGATGCTGGTGAGCTGGATTCCGCTCAGCATGCCGATCAAACTCAGCCTCGCCTGGCTGAAAGGCACCGAAAGTGTGGAAGTGAACAGCGTCGATAAACTCACTGCCCTGCCGCTGCACATTGGCGATAGCCTGAAAGTGAACGGCACCGGCATGTGCTCGGTTCCGGGCAATTACCAGAGCAACCGCAGCTACGGCTACATGCCGTTCGACTGCTCGGCGATTTACTGGAACAACGCTGCGCCGCTGCCGCTGCCGCAGTCCGACATCATCGACAAAGCCGCCGCGCTGCTGGAGACCACCACGCAGCAGCTGCATCCGGAAACCAACACCGACCCGAAACTGAACCCACAGCTGGCGTCGGCGATTCAGAAATCAGGCATGATTCTGCTGGATGATTTCTCCGACCTGGTGCTGAAAACCCAGCAGCTGTGCAGCCAGCAGCAGGACTGCGTGCGCCTGAAAAATGCGCTGGTCAACCTCGGTAACGCCAAAGACTGGGATACGCTGATTCACCGTGCGGATTCCGGCAAGCTCAACGGCATGAATGTGCTGCTGCGCCCGGTAAGCGCCGAAGCGCTGGAGAATCTGGTGAATACCGCCACCTCAACCTTCTTCTCGCGGGAGACGCGTCGCGCGGCGGAAACCCTGAACAGCCCGCCGCCGGGCGGATTCCTGATCATTAGCGATGAAGGCCGGCAGATGGTGAACCAGCCGCAGCCGTCGGTGGCGCTGTTCGATCTCGACGCCCCTTCACAATGGCACGAACTGCAGCGCCTGTCCGGCATGCTGCTGCACACGCCGTTTTCCGCCAGCGGTATCATTACCAGCATTACCACCGATGCCAACGGCACGCGCCACATCGCCCTGCACAACGAGCCCGATGCCATGGCGCAGTGGCGCTATCTGGGCACCGCGCTGCTGATGCTGGTGCTGATTGTCAGCGCCGTCAGCAACGGCCTGCTGGCGCTGCGCCGCATCCACCGCAACCGCCTGCGTATGGCGCAGATTCAGCAGTATTACGACAAGTGCTTTAACCACAACCTCAGCACTATGCAGAGCGTGCGCTCGCTGTTCTGACCCTCCGCCTTCTGTGCTACCCTGTCGCCCTGTTTTTCAGGGCGGAAAACAAAATGCCGATTACGCTTAAGGGATTGGCGATGGATCGGCAGCCCGCAACGGCACCTCGCCCTTGATTTATCACGTTGTACCCATACCTTTGGGTATCCGGCACCGGCCCGATCCATCTTTCCGGCGTCATGCGACCATGTGCGACCGATCGCCACACGGCGCGACGCAGCGTAACAGCAGGAGCCGCAATGAAAGAGAAAACCAGTGAAGGCGTCCGCCTTGATAAATGGCTGTGGGCCGCGCGCTTCTACAAAACCCGCGCGCTGGCTCGCGACATGATTGAAGGCGGCAAAGTGCATTACAACGGCCAGCGCAGCAAACCGGGCAAAGTGGTCGAACTGCAGGCCGAGCTGACGCTGCGTCAGGGCAACGATGAGCGCACGGTGATCATCACCGCCATCGGCGACCAGCGGCGTCCGGCCAGCGAAGCGCAGCAGATGTACGCGGAGACGGCCGCCAGCATCGAAAAGCGCGAAAAGAACGCGCTGGCGCGCAAAATGAATGCCCTGACCATGCCGCATCCCGATCGCCGCCCGGATAAAAAAGAGCGCCGCGATCTGCTGAAATTTAAATTGTCGGGCGATGAATAACTCGCGCCCCCACGAGAGAAACCTTATGTCTGTTCAAGATCAACTGCATCGTTACCTGTTTGAAAACGTCGCCGTGCGCGGCGAGCTGGTCAACGCATCTCAAACCTGGCGCGACATCGTGCAGAACCACGACTACGCCGAGCCGGTCAAAACGCTGCTGGGCGAACTGCTGGTCGCCACCAGCCTGCTCACCGCTACGCTGAAATTTGACGGCGACATCACCGTGCAGCTGCAGGGCGATGGCCCGCTGAGCATGGCGGTGATCAACGGGAATAACCGCCAGGAGCTGCGCGGCGTGGCGCGGCTGAAAGAGGATGCGGAGATCGCTGCCGGCAGCAGCCTGAAGCAGATGGTGGGTAACGGCTATCTGGTAATCACCATTTCGCCTGAGAAAGGCGAGCGCTATCAGGGCGTGGTCGGCCTGGAAGCCGATACGCTGGCGGGCTGTCTGGAAGATTACTTCATGCGTTCCGAGCAGCTGCCAACCCGCCTTTTCATTCGCACCAGCGAGAAAGGCGCAGCCGGTATTCTGCTGCAGGTGCTGCCCGCGCAGGAGCCCAACCTGGATGACTTCAACCATCTGGCCACGTTAACCGAAACCGTGAAGAGCGAAGAGCTGATTGAGCTGCCCGCTACTGACGTACTGTGGCGTCTCTATCATCAGGAAGAAGCCACGGTTTACGACCCGGCGCCGGTCAGCTTTAAATGCACCTGCTCGCGCGAACGCTGCGGTGAAGTGCTGAAAACGCTGCCGCCAGAGGAAGTGGATGAGATTCTGGTCGAAGACGGCAAAATTGATATGCACTGCGACTACTGCGGCACGCACTATGTGTACGACGCCGTGGATATTGCTGCTATTCGTAACGCTCCCTCCGGCAATAGCGATCAACTGCATTAATCAGCAAACGGGCGGTGACGCCGCCCGTATTTTCCGCCGGCGTAGCGCTATGATTTTTCACGGAAATTAACTAATTTACGCTAACTTTAGTTTCATAAGTGGCAGATTTCTCTACTTGTCACGTTCCAGCTCGCATTTTTAACTCTCTTCACTTTTCCACCTCGCTCAGACGTGTACACTGCGCGCGATCTGCCCTGTGCGGCTATGCGCAGCAGGACGCAGAAACCCTCATAAAAAATGCCATGAAGTACCGATTTAAGGAGCAGTCACATGCGCGTTAACGGCCTGACATCGCAAGACCTCGAAACGCTCGGAATTAGCGGCACCACCGAGGTGGTGTACAACCCTGATTACGCCACGTTATTTCAGGAAGAAACCCGCCCGGAGCTGGAAGGTTACGCGCGCGGCACCCTGACGCAGAGCGGTGCCATTGCCGTGGATACCGGCATCTTCACCGGACGTTCGCCGAAAGATAAATACATCGTGCGTGATGACACCACGCGTGACACGCTGTGGTGGAACGACGTTGGCAACGGCAAGAACGACAACCAGCCGCTGTCACAGGAAACCTGGCAGGCGCTGAAAGATCGCTGCACGCAACAGCTTTCCGGCAAGCGTCTGTTTGTGATTGACGCCTTCTGCGGCGCCAACCCGGACACCCGCCTCAGCGTGCGTTTCGTGATGGAAGTGGCGTGGCAGGCGCATTTCGTCAAAAACATGTTTATCCGTCCGACTGAGGCCGAACTGGCTGAGTTTACGCCGGATTTCGTGGTGATGAACGCAGCGCAGTGCACCAATCCGGACTGGCAGGCGCAGGGTCTGCATTCAGAGAATTTTGTCGCCTTTAACCTGACCGAACGCATGCAACTGATCGGCGGTACCTGGTACGGCGGCGAGATGAAAAAAGGCCTGTTCGCCATCATGAACTATCTGCTGCCGCTGAAGGGTATCGCCTCGATGCACTGCTCGGCCAACGTCGGCAAAGCGGGCGACGTGGCGGTGTTCTTTGGCCTTTCCGGTACCGGTAAAACCACGCTCTCTACCGATCCGGATCGTCAGCTGATCGGCGACGATGAGCACGGCTGGGACGACGACGGCGTCTTTAACTTCGAAGGCGGCTGCTACGCCAAAACCATCAATCTGTCAGAACAGGCTGAGCCGGAGATTTACCGCGCGATTCGCCGCGATGCGCTGCTGGAGAATGTGGTGGTGCGCGCCGACGGCACGGTCGATTACGCCGACGCCAGCAAGACGGAAAACACCCGCGTGTCTTACCCGATCGAGCACATCGAAAACATCGTGCAGCCGGTGTCGAAAGCGGGCCACGCGAAAAAGGTCATCTTCCTGACCGCCGATGCGTTTGGCGTACTGCCACCGGTTTCGCGTCTGACGCCGGAGCAAACCCAGTACCACTTCCTGTCCGGCTTTACCGCCAAGCTGGCTGGCACCGAGCGCGGTGTGACGCAGCCCACCCCGACCTTCTCCGCCTGTTTTGGCGCGGCGTTCCTGACGCTGCATCCAACGCAATACTCGGATGTGCTGGTGAAACGTATGCAGGCGTCCGGCGCGCAGGCCTATCTGGTGAATACCGGCTGGAACGGCAGCGGCAAGCGCATTTCGCTGAAAGACACGCGCGCCATCATCAACGCGATTCTGGCCGGTGAGCTGGATGAAGCGGAGACCGTGACGCTGCCGGTGTTTAATCTGCAGGTGCCCACCACGCTGGCACAGGTGGACGATGCCATTCTCGATCCGCGCCGTAGCTGGCCTGACGCCGCCGCCTGGCAGCAGGCTGCCGAAGCGCTGGCGCAGCGCTTTATCACCAATTTCGAGAAGTACACCGATAACGATGCCGGTAAGGCGCTGGTGCAGGCCGGCCCGCAGCTGTGAAGTAGCCCAGCCGCCACAACGGCGGCTTAGCGATGGCACATTTCGTCGCGGCGCGATTTATCGCGTATGCCTGCAGCGGTAATATCGCTGATGGATGCGCAATAGATTGCGCCGCGACGGTTGGTGCGGAAATTTAACTAACGTTACTGCTTACTGCCGTCGTGGCGCTGTTTTCCGGAATCGGTAACCACGCACGGATACGTAATCCGCCGCGTTCACTGTCGCCAATCTCCAGCGATCCGTCATGCGCATCGATAATACGCTGCACAATTGCCAGGCCCAGACCGGTGCCGCTGGTGCTGCGCGCGCTATCGCCACGCACAAACGGCTGGAACAGATGCTGTAACTGATCCGGCTTAATGCCCGGACCATCATCCTCCACCTGGAACCACGCGCGATTCAATTCCTGACCGCTGCTGACCTTGATCCAGCCGTTACCGTAGCGCGCCGCGTTAACCACCAGATTCGCTACCGCGCGTTTAATCGACAGCGGGTTAATATCCAGCATCAGCTCCGCGTCCATCACCGCATTCTCAATCTCGCGCTCGTAGCCGCTCTCCGCCGCCACCACTTCGCCCAGCACGCTATTCAGATCGGCACGCTCGGTTTGCATCTCCTGTCCGGTGCGCAGGTAATCGATGAACTGCTCAATGATGGCGTTGCACTCTTCGATATCTTTGTTGATCGACTCGGCCAGGTAGCCATCTTCCTCGCCCATCATCTCGGTGGCGAGACGGATGCGCGTCAGCGGCGTGCGTAAATCATGGCTGACGCCGGCCATCAGCAGCGTACGGTCATCGGCCAGCTGCTTCACGCCCGCCGCCATCTGGTTGAAGGCGCGCGTCACCGAACGCACTTCCGAAGCACCGTATTCGCGCAGCGGTGGCGGAATAATGCCTTTCCCCACCTGCAACGCAGCGTGTTCGAGATCGACCAGGGGTCGGTTTTGTATACGGATAAACAGCCAGGCGCCGCCAATCGCCAGCAGCATAATCGCCAGGGTATAGCGGAACAGCGGTGAGAAGTCGCCCTGATGGATTTCAGTCAGCGGTACGCGCACCCAGATATCCGGCGACAGCCAGGTTTTCAGCCAGACCACCGGCGAGTTTTTGTTAACCTCAACCCGCACGTCGGTCGGCCCGCCCAGCTGCTGCGCCATCTGTTCACTGAGGAATTCATAATGCTGCGCCCAGCGCAGCCCGCTCTCTTCCGCCGCCGCGTTGGTGTACAACGAGATGCCCAGCTCACGATAAATTTCGCGCCGGAAGGCCGGCGGCACTTCCAGCTGCGTACCATCCTCCAGCTGCAGCCGATCGGTCATCAGCATACGCACTTCGTAGGCGAGGACTTTGTTGAACTGCTGCAGGCTGGGAAGAATGGCGAAATTGAGCACCACCAGGTAGGTCGTTACCAGGCTGACGAACAGCAAGGTAACGATCAACAACAGGGTGCGGGCAAACGAACTGCGGGGTGAGAAGCGCAATCGCCTCATGCTTTACTGCCGTCCGGAACGAACACGTAGCCAAGGCCCCAGACGGTCTGGATGTAGCGCGGATGCGCCGGATCTTCTTCGACCATGCGGCGCAGACGAGAGATCTGCACGTCGATAGAACGCTCCATCGCACTGTACTCACGCCCGCGCGCCAGGTTCATCAGCTTATCGCGTGACAGCGGCTCACGCGGATGGCTCACCAGCGCTTTCAGCACGGCAAACTCTCCGCTGGTCAGCGGCATCGGCTCATCTTCACGGAACATTTCGCGCGTACCGAGGTTCAGTTTGAACTTACCGAAGGCGATGACCGCTTCTTCCTGCGACGGCGCGCCCGGCAGCTCATTGGCCTGACGACGCAGCACGGCACGAATTCGCGCCAGCAGCTCACGCGGGTTGAACGGTTTTGGAATGTAGTCATCGGCGCCGATTTCCAGCCCCACGATACGATCGACCTCTTCACCTTTCGCGGTGACCATAATGATCGGCATCGGGTTACTCTGGCTACGCAGACGACGGCAAATTGACAGGCCATCTTCGCCCGGCAGCATTAAATCGAGCACCATTAAATGGAATGATTCGCGGGTCAGCAGACGATCCATCTGCTCGGCGTTGGCGACGCTGCGCACCTGAAAGCCCTGTTCGGTGAGATAGCGTTCGAGCAGTGCGCGCAGACGCATATCATCATCGACGACCAGAATTTTGTAGTTCTCTTGCATGTTCAACTCCCAAAGGCGCCATTGCCTGAGCCGATATTGTGTAAAAAAGATGCCCGTCTGTGACAGTCATTAATGGTTTATATTCTAGCCGAAATTGTTACAAAGCATATTAAACAGCAGCTTATCTTTAATTTTAACCGCGAACTGCGGCTCCGCTCGCGCTTTTCTGACTGATTTTGACGCCGTTTAGCGCTTGTCTGAAAATCAGCGGCGTTTTCTGTCGGCGAGTGGTCCAGCCGGGCCGTCCCGCTTCCGCCGTCAGGCGGGGCGCGCCATTTGGCTTAAGTTTCGCCTGCAGGATAAGCCAGCGGCCGCGCTCAGCAGCATAAAATATCGCGTTTTCGCCGCTGACTGCGTATCCGCGCTCGGAACAGTGCCAGTGCGCGCGCAAAATAAGGCCAGTGTTAAATAAAGTGATTTAAATCAGTCAGTAAACTCCCCTTTCTTCTGCGCAAATGATCTCCGACACTGCATCGGTACCTGCTTACTGAGTTCATGTGGAGAAGAAAGATGAAAAAAACCGTTGTTCTGCTGAGCGCTCTGGTACTCACCAGCCTCACACAGGTTCAGGCCGCTACGCCAGCGGGCGAAGCCGCCGGCGCACAGGCGTCGACCACGGCCAAAGGTAATTCCGATGCTATCGGCATCGGTGCGGTGGGTGCCCTGCTCGGCGTCGCGCTGGCTACCATGGGCGGCGGCGATCACGGCGGCAGCAGCACCTCAACGACCACAGCGACCACGCCGGGCAAATAACGCTTATCTGGCGCGGCAAGGCTGCGGCGCTTCCCCCTCTTATACTGCCAGCCCTTTCGCCAGCGGAGAATAAGTTGCGCCCCGGCTTGTTTCACCAGGCCATTACTCTCCGCCTCTTTTTTCCTCACTTTCCGTGACGTACTCAATGCGGTTCACAAACCACACCTTCTGTCCTTCCGGCGTGTTCACCGTCACCTCGTCATCCACCTCTTTTTTGATCAGCGCGCGCGCCATCGGCGAGTCGATGGAGATGTACTCTTTCACCGTATCGCCATAGATCTCGTCCGGTCCGACGATACGAAAACGCTTCACGTCGCCCTGCTCATTCTCTACTTCCACCCAGGCACCGAAGAACACTTTGCCCTCCTGCTGCGGCGCATAATCAACAATTTTCAGCTCGGCGAGGCATTTACGCAGATAGCGCACGCGCCGATCGATCTGGCGCAGCAGGCGCTTGTTATAGGTGTAATCGGCGTTTTCAGAGCGATCGCCCAGGCTGGCGGCCCAGGAGACAATGCGGGTGATTTCCGGCCGCTTCTCATTCCACAGATGGTCGTGCTCAGCACGCAGCTTGTTATAGCCTTCGCGGGTAATCAGTTGGGTTTTCATCGCTTCACTCGTGGTTACAGCCCTGTTCACTGCACAGAGGCTATCACAAAGCCTTACCTGCCCGGACAGGCACCCAGCGTCTTTTTCATCAGGCGCACATAATCGGCGACCAGGCCGGGCGTCCAGGTCATGATTTCTGCCCGTTCGCGCAGCACGCAGGCGCCCCAGAATGCCGGCTGCAGCAGCAGCGCAAACACCTGCTGCAGCCGCTGGCCGTAATAGCCTTCAAACGCCACGTCCAGCGCATCCACCACGGTGGTCGAACAGTTTTTTGCCGTCAGATTATACAGGCTGTCACCACGGTTGGCCTGCCAGTAGCTGGCTAGCGCCTGCCCGTTGTAGTGCTGAAAACTGTAGGTTAAATCCGGGCTGCGCCAGTCGGCAATCTCTGCCGCCAGCGAGGGGAGAAAACGGCCGGGGCGATCGTTAATCTGTCCGGCCAGCAGCAGACGCGGCAGCTCGTGCGGTTGCGGATCGATCTCCTGCTGCGGATAAAGGCTGATGTAGCCGCGCTCGCCAAAGCTCAGTGCCGCGTGGCCGGTACAAAAGTGCCCTTCACCGTTAATCACGCCGATGTAACGGTCAATCACATAGCGCTTCGGCTGTTGACTGGCTTCAGACTGCGCCTGCCAGACGTGGACGCAGAGAGGAAATGCCGCAGCGTCCGGCGGAAAGCGGGCCTGCTGCCACGGCCGGAGCCGCGCGATATGACGATGGCCGCGACAAAACCACGGCAGCAGCGTAACGGACTGACCCGCCGGCAGGCGCTGCCACTGGCACCAGACGCGCCATACCGTCAGGCTGAACGAGAGCAGCAACAGCACCAGCCAGCCGCCCAGCAACAGGCAGGTGTGCAGGTTGTCATTGAAAAACAGCACCACGCTCAGCACCATCTCGCCGCAGCCCAGCATAAAATGTCGCACCCAGCGCTGGCGCTGAATCAGCGCCGCGCTCAGGCAGCGAAACAGGCCGTTAAACAACAGGCAGATTTCCATCACCGTCAGCAGCAGTTTCTTCAGTTGCCTTTCATCACCGTGCCACAGCGCGCCGGCCAGCAGCGTGCCGACAAAAATCAGGGAAAACAGCAGATTAAGCCAGCGCTGCAGCGACACCTCGCCGCTCAGAAGGTTAAACAGCAGCGACAGCGACAGTAAGAGCGCCAGCACCTGTAGCGACAGATTGATATGCCCATCGACCAGCACGTCCGCCACGATCATGCCGGCCAGCAGCAGGCCGCACAGCGCCAGGCCATAAATCAGCAGACGATAACGCACCAGCAGCTCGCGTCCGGCCAGCAGCAGCAGTAATTTGATCATTGCTTCACCCTCCTTCCGTGGTTTGCCACGGATTATAGGGCAGAGGCGGGGCGAGCCTGGCAGCAACCGGCACGCCATTGCGTTGGGGTTTAACACATAGGTGGCTAAGTTTCTCTGAGTTGCGCGTTGCATTCAGAAAAAGACGGATTCACCGGTCAGCGGCTGGCAATTTGCGGCCTCAGTCCGTATAACTGTCCCCTATTTCTAACCCTGTGTAAGCAAGACAGTTACTGATGATGAAAGATTCGCTGAGCCAGATTATCGCAGGTGAGCTGAAGGCACGCGCCGACCAGGTTGACGCCGCCATTCGCTTGCTGGACGAAGGGAACACTGTGCCGTTTATCGCACGTTATCGTAAGGAAGTGACCGGCGGGCTGGATGATACCCAGCTGCGTACGCTGGAGAGCCGTCTCGGCTATCTGCGTGAGCTGGAGGAACGCCGCCAGTCGATTCTGAAATCCATTGATGACCAGGGCAAACTGACGCCGGAATTAGCCACTGCCATCAACGGCACGCTGAACAAAACCGAGCTGGAAGATCTCTATCTGCCTTATAAGCAGAAGCGCCGCACGCGCGGGCAGATCGCTATCGAAGCCGGGCTGGAACCGCTGGCAGAGACGCTGTGGAACGATGCATCTCAGGACCCCGAGCAGCTGGCAGCGCGTTATGTCGACGCGGACAAAGGCGTCGCCGATGTGCGTGCCGCGCTGGATGGCGCACGCTATATCCTGATGGAGCGCTTCGCCGAAGACGCCAAGCTGCTGGCGAAAGTGCGTGATTACCTGTGGAAGAACGCCCATCTGGTTGCGCGCGTCGTCGAAGGTAAAGAGGAAGAAGGCGCTAAATTCCGCGACTACTTCGATCATCACGAAGCGCTGAGCAGCGTGCCGTCGCACCGCGCGCTGGCCATGTTCCGTGGCCGTAACGAAGGCATTTTACAGCTGTCGCTCAACGCCGATCCGCAGTTCGACGAAGCGCCGCGCGAAAGCTACGGTGAAACGCTGATCGCCGACCACCTTGGCCTGCGCCTGAACAACGCTCCGGCCGACAGCTGGCGCAAAGCCGTGGTCAGCTGGACCTGGCGCATCAAGGTCCTGCTGCACCTCGAAACCGAACTGATGGGCACCATCCGCGAACGGGCGGAAGACGAAGCGATCAACGTGTTTGCCCGTAATCTGCACGATCTGCTGATGGCGGCTCCCGCCGGCATGCGCGCCACCATGGGCCTCGATCCTGGCCTGCGCACCGGGGTCAAAGTGGCGGTGGTCGATGCTACCGGCAAGCTGGTCGCGACCGATACCATCTATCCGCATACCGGCCAGGCGGCCAAAGCCGCGACCTCGGTGGCGGCACTGTGCGCGAAACATCAGGTTGAACTGGTGGCGATCGGCAACGGCACCGCTTCACGTGAAACCGAGCGTTTCTTCCTCGACGTACAGAAGCAGTTCCCGCAAATCAAAGCGCAAAAAGTGATTGTCAGTGAGGCCGGAGCATCGGTCTATTCCGCTTCCGAACTGGCGGCGCAGGAGTTCCCCGATCTCGACGTTTCGCTGCGCGGTGCGGTGTCTATCGCCCGTCGTCTGCAGGATCCGCTGGCAGAGCTGGTCAAAATTGACCCGAAATCTATTGGCGTTGGCCAGTATCAGCACGATGTCAGCCAGAGCCAGCTGGCGAAAAAACTCGATGCGGTGGTGGAAGATTGTGTGAACGCCGTGGGCGTCGATCTGAATACCGCTTCGGTGGCGCTGCTGACGCGCGTCGCTGGTCTGACGCGCATGATGGCGCAGAACATTGTCAGCTGGCGTGACGAAAACGGCCGTTTCCAGAACCGCCAGCAGCTGCTGAAGGTGAGCCGCCTTGGGCCGAAAGCCTTTGAACAGTGCGCTGGCTTCCTGCGCATTAACCACGGCGATAATCCGCTGGATGCCTCAACGGTACATCCGGAAGCCTATCCGCTGGTGGAGCGCATTCTCGCCGCTACGGAACAGGCGCTGAATGAACTGATGGGCAATCCGGGTAGCCTGCGCGACCTGAATGCGCGCGACTTCACCGATGAGCGTTTCGGGCTGCCGACCGTCACCGATATCATCAAAGAGCTGGAGAAACCGGGCCGCGATCCGCGTCCGGAGTTCAAAACCGCGCAGTTTGCCGAAGGCGTGGAAACGCTCAACGACCTGCTGCCGGGCATGGTGCTGGAAGGTGCGGTGACCAACGTGACCAACTTCGGCGCGTTCGTCGATATCGGCGTGCATCAGGACGGCCTGGTGCATATCTCTTCGCTGTCGGACAAATTCGTAGACGATCCACATCAAGTGGTGAAAGCCGGCGATATCGTCAAAGTGAAGGTGATGGAAGTCGATCTGCAGCGTAAGCGTATCGCGCTGACCATGCGTCTGGATGAGCAGCCGGGTGAAAGCAACGCGCGCAGCGGCGGCAACCGTGGCGCAGGCAAAGAGACCGCGCGGCCGGCCGCCGGTGCCAAAGGCCGCGGCAAACCTGCCAGCAGCAGCGTCGGTAACAGTGCGATGGGCGATGCGCTGGCGGCCGCGTTTGGGAAGAAACGCTAAGCGGCGCGCGAGTACAGGAGGTTGATAAATTGTCCTGGCGGACTACGCTGAAAAAACCGTGTGAAAAAATGACCTTCCGCGTAACCCGGCGATCCGATGGACATTATCAACTTCCTGCTCGATGAGATTTATGAAGGTAGCTTCCCCGTCGCGGCGCGCGAGCGCCTGCTTTCGCACATCCGCGCGGCGCGCGACACGGTAAAGCTGCCGCGTAAAGCGCACTGGGATGAAAAAGACGTGGTGCTGATCAGTTACGCTGACCAGTTCCGCGAACCCGAGGAGCCCACGCTCGCCAGCTTTACGCGCTTTTTTCAGCAGCATCTGCAGTCCACCTTCAGCCTGGTGCATCTGCTGCCATTTTTCCCCTACTCGTCCGACGATGGCTTCTCGGTTATCGATTACCACAAAGTGAACCCGATTTGCGGTGACTGGCAGCACATCACGGCGCTGCACAGCGAAACCCGGCTGATGTTCGATTTCGTCTGTAACCACATGTCGGCGCACAGCGCGTGGTTTCGCCACTTTCTGGCGCAGGATGCCGGCTGGGACGACTTCTTTATCAGCATGCCGCCTGCCACCGATCTCAGTGCCGTGACGCGCCCGCGCACCTCACCGCTGCTGACGCCGTTTACCCTCGCTAACGGCGACACGCGCTTTATCTGGACCACCTTCAGCGCCGACCAAATCGATCTCAACTTCGCTAATCCGCAGGTGCTGATCCGCATGGTGGGCGTGCTGCTGGATTATCTCAACAAAGGCGCGGATTACGTGCGGCTGGACGCGGTGGGCTACATGTGGAAAACGCCGGGCACACGCTGTATCCATCTGACCAAAACCCATCAGCTGGTGAAGCTGTTTCGCGCCATCGCCAACGAAGTCGCGCCTGGTACGGTGATCGTGACCGAAACCAACGTGCCGCATCAGGATAACATCAGCTATTTCGGCAACGGCCACGACGAAGCGCAGATGGTTTACCAGTTTTCGCTGCCACCGCTGGTGCTGCACGCCATTCACTCCGGCTCGGCGCGCGCGCTGCGCCAGTGGGCCAGCACGCTTGAGCCCGGTGATGGCGGCACCACCTTCTTCAATTTTCTCGCCTCGCACGACGGCATTGGCCTCAATCCGGCACGCGGAATTTTGTCAGAAGCCGAGATTGTGGCGCTGGTGCGTGAACTGGCGCTGGAGGGCGCGCTGGTCTCCTATAAAAACAACCCGGACGGCAGCACCAGCCCGTATGAAATCAACGTAACGTATCTGGATGCGCTCAATCACCAGACCGACGATGACGAGACGCGCCTGCGTCGCTTCCTGCTGGCGCACGCGATTCTGCTGGCCTTTCCCGGCGTGCCCGCCATCTATATTCAAAGTATTCTCGGCTCGCGCAATGACAACGAGGGCGTGCGCGCTGCCGGGCACAACCGCGCCATCAACCGTGAGAAGTACAGCCTGCGCGATATCGAACAGCAAATCAGCGGCGGCAACCCGCTGCGTCAGCAGGTGTTTGAGCGGCTTAGCGCGCTGATTCAGCTGCGCACCCGGCAGCCGGCGTTCCATCCGGACAATCCGATGACGCTGCTGGAGAGCGACAACGCGGTGCTGCTGCTGCGCCGTCACGCCGCGGACAGCGACGAAGGGTTACTGTGCGTGTTCAATCTCAGCAGCCGCGAGATCAGCACTACGCTGCCGCAGGCGCGCCCTTTTCAGGATGTGATCAGCGGGCAGCGCGTGGATGGCAGCCAGCCGCTGGTGCTGGCCGCCTGGCAGTTTATGTGGCTGCGTGGATGAACTGCTGCACCTGCTGGCAGAACGCCTCCGGGTGCGAAATAAACGGCGCGTGCGCGGCCTTCGCGATGACAACCGACTGCGAATGCGGCCAGCGTGCATCCAGCTGCGGCGCAATGCGGCGCGGCACCAGGCCATCCAGCGCGCCATAGATACGCAGGAACGGCAGCGTCAGCCCATCCAGTGCGCTGCGCAAATCATCGTGGCGCAGAATGTTCAATCCCCCTTCCAGTACCGCCACTGACGGCATCGGCTGCGACAGCACTACCTCTTTCAGCTGGCGCGCATCCTGACGCGCATTTTCCGTACCCATGGTTTGCAGCGCGAGAAAACGCTCCACCGTGCGCTGGAAATCGCTGCTCAATTGCTGCTGGAACGTCGCCAGCGTCTCAGGCTGAATGCCGGGCCATTCATCCCGGGCGGTAAAGCACGGCGACGAGGCCACGCTAATTAATGCCGCCACGCGATCGGGCTGGCTCAGCGCCAGCTGGCTGGCCACTAAGCCGCCCAGCGACCAGCCAAGCAGCACAGCGCGCGCTGGCAACTGCGGTAGTAGCTGCTGCGCCATCTGCGCCAGGCTCAGCGGCCCAAATCCCTGGCTGCGGCCAAATCCCGGCAGGTCCACCAGGTGCAGACGAAAATGCGGGCTGAGTCGCGGAACAATGTGTTGCCACACTTCGGCGTTCAGTCCCCAGCCGTGCAGCAGCACAAGATCGCGATCGCCTGTGCCTGTGGTGTGCCAGTAAAGCGAACTCATCGGTTACACTCCCGAAAAGTGAAAAGGAGGTCGCTATGCTAGCAATCCCTGCCCTGTGTTGGCTATGCCGTCTGCCGCTGCGTATCGCCCGGCACGGCCTGTGCAGCGCATGTCTGCGCCAGCTACCGGCGCTGCCGGCGCTCTGTCCCTGCTGCGGACTGCCGGCCAGCGGCGATCAAGCGTGCGGACGCTGCCTGCGCCGGCCGCCGCCGTGGCACGCTCTCACTTGCGTGAGTGATTATGTGCCGCCGCTGAGCGAATGGGTGCAGCGGCTCAAATTCTCGCGCGCAACCGCACTCAGGGTGATGCTGGCACGGCTGCTTTTGTTAAAATTATTAACAAAGCGCCGCCAGCAGCCGCTGCCGCGTATCGATCTGGTGCTGAGCGTGCCGCTGCATCGCCGCCGCGCCTGGCAGCGCGGGTATAATCAGGCCGCGCTGCTGGCTAAACCGCTGGCGCGCTGGCTCGGTTGTGAATACCGCGAAGGTCTGCGCCGGGTGCGACACGGTGCGGTGCAGCATGTGCTCAGCGCCCGCGCCCGGAAAAGCAATCTGCGTGGCGCGTTTCGCCTTGAAATGGCGGTGCGCGGACGCCACATCCTGCTTATCGATGATGTGGTGACCACCGGCAGCACGGTGGGGGAAATCAGCCGCTTATTACTGGCGCAGGGCGCGGCCAGCGTACACATAGGATGCCTGTGCCGTACCTTGTAGAGCGTCGGCGTTGGGCGTATTATAACCAGGTATTTTAGTCAACTATTGAGCAATCGCCATGATCCGTATTACTGATACTGCGCAAGAGCACTTCGCAAAACTGCTGTCAAAACAGGAAGATGGCACCCAGATTCGCGTATTCGTTATTAACCCGGGTACGCCAACCGCCGAGTGCGGCGTCTCCTACTGCCCGCCGGACGCGGTCGAAGCCACCGATACCGAACTGAAGTTCGACAAGCTGTCTGCCTATGTTGATGAGCTGAGCGCGCCGTACCTCGAAGATGCGGAAATCGACTTCGTGACCGATAACCTCGGCTCACAGCTGACGCTGAAAGCGCCGAACGCTAAGATGCGTAAAGTGTCGGACGATGCGCCGATGGTTGAGCGCGTGGAGTATCTGCTGCAGGCGCAGATCAACCCGCAGCTGGCCAGCCACGGCGGTCGCGTCTCGCTGATGGAGATCACCGACGAAGGCTACGCCATTCTGCAGTTCGGCGGCGGCTGTAACGGTTGCTCGATGATTGACGTGACGCTGAAAGACGGCATCGAGAAAGAGCTGCTGGCCGCCTTCCCTGAGCTGAAAGGCGTGCGCGATCTCACCGAGCATCAGCGCGGCGAGCACTCCTACTACTGATAGAAGATGCGGCAGCCACCCCGGCTGCCGCGTGTTTTACGGCTTCTTACGCCCTTCATTGACGATCGCCAGCAGCTGCTGCACTTTCCGGTAACTAAACAACTTCTCCAATGGTACGCGCAGTTTGCGCCGCCAGTTGGGGTATTCGGCTACCGTGCCCGGCACGTTGACCGGCGTCTCCATTCCCAGCCAGTCCTCCGGCTGCAGCCCCAGCAGGGCGCTGTCGGTGTACGCCAGAAAGCGGTGCACGCCCTGATTCAGCGCAGGCGTCAGACGCTGGCCGGCGCGGTTTTTGCTGCGCGTATCAATGGCTTGCGCCTCGCTCAGGGCGTTCAGCAACGCGGTTCTCTGCCCATCGCGTTCCGCGATGGCCGCCTTCAGCATGCTGCGTTTAGTAAACAGCCCCAGCTGCTCGCGCAACTGCAGATCGGCGGCATGCCAGAATCCGCTCAGCGTCGGCAAATCATGGGTACTGGCGCTGGCAATCGACTGGCGCGGATAGGCTGCCGGTGGCCGGAACTGCCCGTCCTCCCCGCACTCGAACATCAGCACCTTCCACGAAAAAATGCCGCGGTCGCGCAGCAGGCTGACGATCTCCTGCGGTACGGTGCCGAGATCTTCACCGATCACCATACAGCGCTGACGCTGACTCTCCAGCGCAAGGATCGCCAGCAGGTCGTGCACCGGATAGGCGACATACGCGCCTTTATCGGCACCTTCGCCATAGGGAATCCACCACAAACGCAGTAGCGCCATCACGTGATCGATACGCAGCGCCCCGCAATCGCGCATATTGGCGCGCAGCAGATCGATAAACGGCTGATAGCCCCGCGCGCGCAGTACATGTGGATCGAGCGGCGGCAGCGCCCAGTTCTGCCCGAGCGGGCCAAGCGGATCCGGCGGTGCCCCCACCGATGCGCCCAGCTTATACAGCTGCGGATCCTGCCAGGTTTCCGCGCTGTGCTGTGCCACGCCAACCGCCAAATCGCGATATAACCCGACCGCCATCCCCAGCTGCTGGCTACGCTGCCAGCAGGCGGCAAACTGCTGCTGCGCCAGCCACTGCAGCCAGCTCCAGAACAGGATGTCGTCCTCATGCTGCGCGCACCACTGCTGCACCTCCGGCTGCTGCGCCTGCTGCCAGCCTGACGGCCATTTTTCCCAGCCCCACTCATCGGGATGCTGCTGGCTGCGCGCTGCCACGATGGCGTCAAATGCCGCCTGATAGCGCAGCGCATCGCCGCCTTCCGCAAGAAATTGCTGAAACGCCGGCTGCCGGGTCAGCTGCGGCTGTGCGTGCTGCCAGGCAAAACGCAGCGCAGTCAGCTTGAGCGTCGTCACCGCGCGGTAATCAACAAACGCTGCGCTGCGCGCCTGTTTTAGCGCTTTGCGCGTTGGCGCGCTGTGCCACCAGCGCTGGGCGGCGTCACTGTGGGTGAATTCGTCGATTTGATTGATGTCGATGTACAGTACGTTGAGCCAGCGGCGCGAGCTCGGGCTGTACGGGCTGACGTGATCCGGCTGCGCCGGATAGAGCGCATGCAGCGGGTTGAGACCGATGAAATCGCCGCCGTGAGCGGCGACCTGCTCCAGCATCTGCATCAGATCGCCAAAGTCGCCGATGCCCCAGTTACGCGCCGAGCGCAGCGTGTAAAGCTGCACCAGCGCGCCCCAGCGCTTTTCCCCCTGCGCCAGCGCCGGCGGCAGATAACAGCGCGCCGGTGCAATGATAATGCGCGTCTGCCACTGCTGGCGTGGAGTGCTCAGCGTGAGCTGATGGTAGCCCTCGGGCAATTCTGTCGGCAGCGCCAGGCTTTCTCCCGCGCTCAGCGTGCCGTCATAGTGCTGCCCCTGCTCGCTCACCAGCTGCCAGCGGTAGTCGTCGCTGCCCTGCGGCGTCAGTTCAGGCTGCCCGGGCGGCGTGAACACCAGCACCGGCGGCAGCGGTGGCGCGTTGCCCGTCGGGGCGTCCATCAGCGCCAGCAGCGCGCGTTTGGTGTCGTCGCTGATGGTCTGTGACTCACCTTTATTGTTGATAAAACTCAGTGCGATACCGGCATCCCGTGCAGCCTGATCCAGTTTCTTCATGGCCATGTTGTCTCCTTCGTTGCCGTGCGCACATTACGCATGCAGCGTCATTTTCCGGCGGCTCAGCGCGCCGCCTGCCAGATACGCTGTTGATAATCGCGAATCGAACGATCGGCACTGAAGCGGCCGGTATGCGCCGTGTTGAGAATCGCCGCTTTGGTCCACGCTTCCGGATCGCGCCACAGTGCTTCGACGCGCTGCTGTGCCGCGATGTAGGCGGCGAAATCGGCCAGCACCAGCCACGGATCGCCCTGTTTGCTCAGGCTCTCCAGCAGCGGCGCAAACGCCTGCCGGTCGCCGTCGCTGAATTTGCCCTTTTCCAGCTCCTTCAGTAAACCGTCGAGATAGCGATCGTGCTTACGCAGCTTCTTCGGACTGTAACCGTCGGCCTTCAGTGCTTTTACCTCATCCACCGTGTTGCCGAAGATAAAGATATTTTTCTCACCGACCGCCTCGGCAATCTCCACGTTAGCCCCGTCCAGCGTGCCAATCGTCAGCGCGCCGTTGAGCGCCAATTTCATGTTGCCGGTACCGGAGGCTTCGTAACCGGCCGTGGAGATCTGCTCCGAGAGATCGGCTGCCGGAATCATCAGCTCGGCGGCGGTAATCCGGTAATCCGGCACAAACACCACCTTCAGGCGATCGCCCACCAGCGGGTCGTTGTTGATCACCTCCGCGACTTTATTGATGGCACAGATGATGTTTTTTGCCAGCAAATAGCCGGGCGCCGCCTTGGCGCCAAACAGAAAGACGCGCGGCACGAAGTCGGGATTGTCCGGGTTATCGCGCAGCTGGCGATAGCAGTGCAGGATGTGCAGCAGACTGAGATGCTGGCGTTTGTATTCGTGCAGGCGCTTGATCTGCACATCAAACAGCGCGTCAGGATTGATATCGATGCCGGTCACGCGTTTGATGTACACCGTCAGCCGCAGTTTGTTTTGCTGCTTGATGGTGCGGAACTGCTGGCGAAAACTTTTCTTCTTCGCCAGCGGCGCCAGCCATTCCAGCGCGTCGAGATCGTTGGCCCACTCCACCTGCAGGCTGTCGTCAATCAGCGCGGACAGCAGGGGGTTGCACTGCTTCAGCCAGCGGCGCGGCGTAATACCGTTGGTGACGTTATGAAACTTGTGCGGCCACAGCTGGTGATATTCCGGGAACAGATCGTTAACCACCAGCTGCGAGTGCAGCGCTGCCACACCGTTGACGGCGAAACAGCTCACCACGCACAGATTGGCCATGCGCACTTCGCCATCGCTCACCACCGCCAGCTTGTGCCAGAGAGCGCTATCATTCGGCCAGCGCTGTTTGACCTGCTGCTTCAGCTGGCGATTGATCTGTTTGATGATTTGCAGATGGCGCGGCAGCAGTTCGCGCAGCAGGCTCGCCGGCCAGCGCTCCAGCGCCTCCGGCATCAGCGTATGGTTGGTATAGGCAAAGGTGCGGCTGGTAATATGCCAGGCGTCGTCCCAGCTCAGGCCATGCTCATCCAGCAGCAGACGCAGCAGCTCCGGAATAGCGATGGTGGGATGGGTATCGTTGAGCTGAATCACTTCGAAATCCGGCAGCGTATGCAGTGCACGGCCCGCCAGTCGGTGACGACGCAGTATGTCGCTCACCGCGCAGGCGCACTGGAAATACTGCTGCATCAGCCGCAGACGTTTACCTGGCGCATGGTTGTCATTGGGATAGAGCACTTTGGTCAGCTTGTCGGCTTCAATGCCCGGCTGCTCCGCCTGCAGGAACTTCCCGGCGTTAAACAGCGTCAGATCAAACGGCTGCGCGCTGGTGGCTTGCCACAGGCGCAGCGGCAGCGTGATGCCGTTGCGATAGCCGATTACCGGCAGATCCCAGGCCTGGCCGATCAGCTGCTGTGCCGGACGCCACTCGACGCTGCCGTCGTCGCGCTTTTTGACCTTACCGCCCAGCCCCACCGGCACATCCAGCGCCGCGTTATGGCGGAACCACGGATAGCGATCGCGCTGCCAGTCATCCGGCGCTTCGTGCTGCTGTCCGGCCACAAAAGACTGACGAAACAGGCCGTACTGATAGTTGAGGCCGTGCCCCATCGCCGGCTGGCCGACCGTCGCCATCGCATCCATGTAGCAGGCCGCGAGCCGTCCCAGACCGCCGTTGCCCAGCGCCGGATCGACCTCCTCCTCCAGCAGTTCATTCAGCTCAACCTCGTGCTCTGCCAGCGCGGCAGCCACCTCGTTATACCAGCCGAGATTGAGCAGGTTGTTACCGGTCAACCGGCCGGGCAGAAACTCCATCGAGAGATAATTAACGTGGCGCTGAGCGCTTTTCGGCGGCACGGGCGGCTGTGCGGCGAGCAGTTCCATCAGCGCCCGGCTGAGCGCCTGCCACCACTGATGCGGCGTCATCTGCCGGGCGGAAGTCAGTCCGAGCTGCTGCCACTGGCGGGTCAGCGCGGCGTCAAAGCGGGTTTTATTGAATTTTAGCGGCGACATAGTGCATCCCTTTGCATCCGAAACGGTAAACACGGGCAAGCGCAAATCTGAAAGAGTAAGTTAAGCCGGGGACGCTGAAAAAAGCGACAGGGAAATGAAGATGCAGTGAAAAAAGGCGTGCCGCTGCGGCCTGGTCGCCATCAATGGCGACCCTACAATAAGCGCGATGACCTGGTGCCTCACAGGGTGCGCATTGATGCGCACCTGGGAAATCAGCACAGCTCCAGATGCACTTCGTGCTGTTCAATCACCTTCAGTACGCTTAACGGCGGGGTTTGATCGGTATACAGGTAATCAATCAGGCTCATGTTGCCAAGGTTAACCATGGCGTTACGGCCAAACTTCGAGTGATCCACCACCAGCATCACGCAGCGCGAGTTCTCGATAATGGCGCGTTTGGTGCGCACTTCGTGATAGTCGAACTCCAGCAGCGAACCGTCCATATCAATACCGCTGATGCCGAGAATGCCGTAATCGAGCCGGAACTGAGAGATAAAATCGAGCGTGGCTTCCCCCATGATACCGCCGTCGCGCGTGCGCACTTCACCGCCGGCAATAATCACGCGGAAATCCGGCTTGCCCATCAGCAAAATCGCCACGTTGAGGTTGTTGGTGACGATACGCAGATTGTTGTGGTTGAGCAGCGCATGCGCCACCGCTTCCGGCGTGGTGCCGATATCAATAAACAGCGTTGCGCCGTCCGGGATCTGGCTCGCCACGCGCTCGGCGATGCGTGCCTTTTCCGCCGACCACATCATTTTGCGATCCTGCCACGCGGTGTTTTCCGAGCTGGAAGGCAGCGCTGCGCCGCCGTGATGACGCTGAATTTTGTTTTGATCGGCCAGATCGTTCAGATCGCGCCGGATAGTCTGCGGGCTGACCTCAAAGTGATCCACCAGCTCTTCCGTACTGACATACCCCTGACGCCGGACCAGATCGATAATGGCGTCATGACGTTGCGTCTGCTTCACATCTCTCTCCTCGGCTCAAGGCCGTGTTCTTTTTATCCTGCTACTAGCGACGTGCGCGTTTGCGCGTATCAACGAACGCCATTGCCAGCCCCACCAGCAAACCGGTGACGTGCGCAGCGTTCGCGATCGACAGGCCAAAGGCGCCGTACCAGCCAATCACCAGCCATACAATAGCGAAGCCAATCAGGCCGCGCTCGAGATAAATGCCACTTTCGGGATCGCGCTCGCCGCGCAGCCAGCAGTAGCCCATCAGCGCATAGACCACGCCGGACAGCCCGCCAAACAGCACGCCGCTGAACTTCGCCTGCATCCAGCCGCTCAGCAGCGCTGAAATCAGCATGATAACGAACAGCTTGCCGCTGCCGAGGCGCTTCTCTACCGCACCGCCGAGATACCACCACCACATCAGGTTGAACAGAATGTGCAGCAGCGAGAAGTGCAGCAGCGCGTGGCTGAACCAGCGCCACACCTGAAAATACTGGGAGGAATCCGCCGGCCAGGCCAGCCAGCCGAGTACCACATCGTCGCCGACAATCTGCATCAGGATAAACACCGCCACGCAGGCGATCATGATGGTCAGCGTGAGCGGGCCCGCGCGTTCGCGAATGTTTGCCCAGATATTGCCACGCTCATAACGCAGACCGCTGTCGGTGGTACCGCTGTGCCAGCTCGCCGCCTGATAGCGTGGATGGTTGGGATCGCGCACGAACTGCGCGAGTTCGTTTTCGACCATCTCCAGCTTGCTGTCGTCATCCAGCACAATGACACAGTGGCTTTCGCGCTCAATACGCAGCGTGACGCCGCGCGTCGCCATGTAATCGACAAACGCCTGCGCCATACGCGGCTGGTTAAACTGGGTGATGCGCATCATGCGGTGCTCTCCTTCCTTTAATCGGTCAATCAGAGGCTGCCGGTGGCGACCTGCGTCGGAAACGCCGCGCGCCAGGCATCAAAACCGCCGTCGATGCTGTAGACGTCGCTAAAGCCCTGGCTTAACAGGAACTGCGCCGCGCCTTTACTGCTGTTACCGTGATAGCACATCACCAGCACCGGCTGGTCATGCCTGGCGCCGGCGATAAACGTCGCCAGGTTGTCATTGGTCAGATGTTGCGCACCGGTGGCATGGCCCATGGCGAAGCTTTGCGGATCGCGGATGTCTACCAGTTGCGCTCCCTGTGCCAGATGCTCGTTAGCCTGCAGGACGTTAATACACTCGAAGGTTTCCATGGGTCTCTCATTACCTCGTCATCAATTGGCGTTAGTTTACCCTGATAAGCCGCCGCCATAACCTGACAAATCCTGTGGGTATGTGATTTTTTTCCTGCCGAAATGTTAGCTATATCACGCAAGAATGTTTTTATTGAGTTAAGCGCTGGCGTCAATGTTGGTTTCCGATTATTATTACGCTCGAAAACGAACATTTTAGAACTATTCCGAACATCGGAGGAGATGACGTGGAAACCAAAGACCTGATCGTGATCGGCGGCGGCATCAACGGTGCCGGCATTGCAGTGGATGCTGCAGGACGCGGCCTGTCAGTGCTAATGCTGGAGGCGCGGGATTTGGCCTGTGCAACCTCCTCTGCCAGTTCCAAGCTGATTCACGGTGGCCTGCGCTATCTGGAACATTACGAATTCCGTCTGGTGGGCGAAGCGCTGGCCGAACGTGAAGTGCTGCTGAAAATGGCGCCGCACATCGCCTTCCCGATGCGTTTCCGTCTGCCACACCGCCCGCATCTGCGTCCGGCGTGGATGATCCGCATGGGCCTGTTTATGTACGATCGCCTCGGTAAGCGCACTACGCTGCCAGGCAGTAAAGGTCTGCGTTTTGGCGCGGAATCGGCCCTGAAGCCTGAAATTACGCGCGGTTTCGAATATTCCGACTGCTGGGTGGACGATGCGCGCATGGTGGTGCTTAACGCGCAGGAAGTGGTGAAACAGGGCGGCGAAGTGCGCACCCGCACCCGCGTAACTCGCGCCTGGCGTGAAGCCGGTCTGTGGATGGTGGAAGCGGAAGACGTCGATACCGGCAAAACCTACACCTGGCGCGCCAAAGGGCTGGTTAACGCCGCCGGTCCCTGGGTGAAACAGTTCTTTGACGATGGCCTGAAGCTGAAATCGCCGTACGGTATTCGCCTGATCAAAGGCAGCCATATTGTGGTGCCGCGCGTGCACACCGAAAAGCAGGCTTACATTCTGCAGAACGAAGATAACCGCATCGTGTTTGTGATTCCGTGGATGGATGAGTTTTCGATCATCGGTACCACCGACGTCGAATACAAAGGCGATCCGAAAAATGTCAAAATCGATGACAATGAAATCAGCTATCTGCTGAAGGTTTATAACGCGCACTTTAAAAAGCAGCTGACCAGTGACGATATCGTCTGGACCTACTCCGGCGTGCGTCCGCTGTGCGATGATGAATCCGATTCACCGCAGGCGATCACCCGTGATTACACGCTGGATGTGCACGACGACAACGGCCAGGCACCGCTGCTGTCCGTATTCGGCGGCAAGCTGACCACCTATCGCAAGCTGGCGGAGCATGCGCTGGAGAAACTGGCGAAATACTACCCCAATGCCGGTCCGGCGTGGACCAAAAACGCCGTGCTGCCAGGCGGTGATTTCTCCGGTACGCGTGAAGATTACGCTGCCAGCCTGCGCCGTCGCTATCCGTTCATCAGCGAAGGTATGGCGCGTCACTTTGCCCGCACCTACGGCAGCCGTACTGAAGTGCTGCTGGAAGGCGCGAAGAGCCGTGAAGATCTGGGTGAAAACTTTGGCCACGAATTCTATGAAGCCGAACTGCGTTACCTGGTGAAACACGAGTGGGTGCGCGAGCTAGACGACGCCATCTGGCGCCGTACCAAGCAGGGTATGTGGCTGAGCGAAGCCGAACAGGCGCGCATCCGCGACTGGCTGGCGGAAAACGGCCAGAAACCGGCGCTGTCGCTGGCTTCCTAATCGGCTTAAGCATTGTCCTCAACCCCGCCACCGCGCGGGGTTTTTGTTTTTTCTCTTTTTGTGTTGGCTAGAGGTTATTCACACAAGGTACTGCACCAGATCAATTCTCACCGCTCCGCTTACTGACTAAATAATCCGCGACTGGATTAACGGACTCGTCAGTAACAGGGAGCATCACGCATGGCTTTAGCCACTTTTCCGCTCAATATCTTCACCACACAGCGCATGTTTAATGACTATGGCGCTGACGATATGCGCTACGGCGATATCTGTGAACGCCGGATGAAAAACGAATTCGGCCTCACCCACATTTCCAATGTGGTCGACCCGTGGAGCATGACGCGGCTGCATCCCTTCCATAATCCCCAGTCGCGCTTTGCTGGTGCTTATGCGAAACCTGGCGAAAAGCTTTCACCGCTGGAGTGCGCCAGGCTGCTATTTGCTGAGATGCAAACCACGTCATTACCTTTCGCGCTTGTTGGCCCGCAACGTTTCCTGATAAATAAGATGCTGGAGCATTTTATGCGCTCCAGCGGCCTGCCGTTTCGGGATTTGTCGCTGGATATGGCATATCGGGACAAAATTATGAACGACAGAAGCATAAACAGTACACACAAAGCCATAATTGATACGCTCAATGTTAATATTGATTATGGTATCAAAGGCCTGCCATTGAAAAATATAGGTGATATTAATTCTGCCATTAATAACTCGATCCTGCCAAAGTTCGATTCATTAATTATGGATAAAATAAATGGTTTAGGCATTACTGTTCATGATGTTTATGCTACCAAAATTGACATATTGAGTCTTGACATTAATGGTGCGCGCTGGAGGGCAAAAATGCGCTTCAGCGGACAGGATCATTTCGGTCTGGATACGCATGATATTCACAAGCATAAATTCAGACAATTTCAGTTTTTTAAGATATGATTCACATTACAACGTTATGATAAATTTGGCTTTCGTCCTTTTCTGACGAACATGGATGCTGTGATAGATATTGAAGGCGGCCGTTAATGAACAGGAAGACATGGGCAGGATTAATTCTGCTTGTTGCATTAGCCAGTGGCATATACTGCTACCTGAACTTCAGGGAAGTTAACGTTATTGACGTTCACCAGGATTACTATTCTGCATCAATTATCGTCGATCACCTGCCTTACTCTGACGATAAAAAAATAAGGTGGTGGTTGATTCACCAGCCGCAAATAACGTCAAAATACAATATTAAAGCCTTTAATGATAATGGCCCCATTACCTATTATTTTTATGCACTAGGTAATGGATATCAGCCATTAGAAAAAAAGGACCGCATTTGCTTTAAGCAAATGCAACCCCCTGCTAATTGTCTGGATAAAAATTTACTGATGAAAATTCAGCGGAAGCAGGATGGTGGCGTGATATTCTCACTGGATTCAGGAGATTACACAGTGAATAAAGACAATGAAATGAGTCGATTGCAGAAGAGCAATTGATACATAGCGCGATAAATCGCGCCGCTACAGTGTGTGCGATCGATAATGACGAAGGTCACTACCGAATTTATCGTAGCGGCGCAATTCATTGCGCTAACTGACCGTCAATCTTACAGCCCGGCATTGTCACGAATATATTTACGGGCTTTCACTGCATATTCGAATGGGTTAGCGATGGCCGGATCCTGTTCCGCTTCGACCACCATCCAGCCTTTATAGCCGTAATCATCGAGGATTTTGAATACCGGTTTGAAATCGATCACGCCATCGCCTGGTACGGTGAAGGTGCCTTTTTTCACTCCGTCGAGAAACGACAGCGAGTTTGCGCGCACCTCTGCCACCACGCTGTCACGCACATCCTTCAGATGCACGTGGAAAATACGCGGCAGATGCTGGGTCAGCACATCCAGCATCACCTGCTGTGATCCTTCGGAGTAGTAAATGTGGCCGGTGTCGTACAGCAGACCGACGTTATCGTTGGTCATTGCCATAAAACGGTCGATCTCGGCTGGCGTCTGAATGCCGGTGCCCATGTGATGATGCAGCGTCACGCGCATCCCTTTCTGCGCCGCGATCGCCGCCAGTTCGTTGTAACCTTCTGCCGTCAGGCGCCACTCTTCGTCAGTGAAAACCGGCTTCTGCTCCAGCACCGGCAGCGACGTGCCCTGAATGCTTTTGCTCTGTTCCGAGCAGCCAATCACGCGCGCGCCCATGGCGTGCAGGAAGTTCATGTGGTTGATGAACTGATCGATGGTTTTCGCTTTGTCACCGTTGGCAAAAAAGGTACTAAACCAGGCGTTACAAATCTGCATACCGCGGATATCCAGCATCGGCTTCAGCACCGCCGGATCGCGCGGATACTTGCTGCCCACTTCGCTACCGGTGAAACCCGCCAGCGCCATCTCGCTGACCGTTTGCTGGAAAGTATTTTCGCTGCCGAGTTCCGGCATGTCGTCGTTGGTCCAGCCAATCGGCGCAATCGCCAGTTTGACGTTCTCTTGGTTCATTTTCAGCTCCCTGACACAGAGAGGCAGCGGTAATCCGCTGCCGTGGATAGGTTTAGCGCACGCGCCTGATTATTTCTGGTAAAACGCCGGACGCGGCGGCATGGCAACGGGCTCAATCGCACCGCTGGTTTGCGCCTTCAGGCAGGCATCGGCAGCCACCGACGCGGCAAAGCCGTCCCAGGCGGAAGGCCCGCTCAGCTGGCCCGCTTTCACATCATTGATAAACGCCTGCAGCTCAACGTCGTAGGCGTCGATAAAGCGATCTTTCCAGTCGGTCAGCAGCGCGTTGCCAAGGCGGGCATCTTTGCGCATTTGAATGGCCGACGGCTCCGGCAGTCTGGCGATGCCCTCTTCGCCCACCACTTCACACTGAATGTCATAGCCGTACGCGCAGTTCACAAAGATCTCCACATCGATGCGGATGCCCTTCTGCGTTTCAAACAGTACGATCTGCGGATCTTTCAGCTTCGCGTGTGACTTTGAGGTCGTGCGCGGGAACACCACCTGCACGCTTTTGTAATCGTCCTCGGTCAGCCAGCGCAGGACATCCAGCTCGTGAATCAGGGTGTTGGTAATAGCCATGTCGGTGGTGTAATTCTCGCCGACGCTCTGATTACGGTGTGCGCAGTGCAGCATCAGCGGCTCGCCGATGTCACCGTCGGTGATCACCTTTTTCAGCGCGCGATAGCCGGCATCATACGGGCGCATAAAGCCCACCTGCACCAGACGTTTGCCGTGCGCGATCTCGGCGTCGACAATGCGACGGCAGCCCTCCGCGCTCAGTGCCAGCGGCTTCTCGCAGAACACCGGTTTCCCGGCGGCAATCGCGGCCAGCGTGAACTCTTCATGCGTCGGGTCCCACGAGGTCACAAGCACGGCATCCACTTCCGGCGAGTTAATCACCTGATGACCATCCTGATACACTTCGGCCTGGATATTCAGCCGCTGCAGCGCCGCGCGCGCCCCTTCCACATTGATGTCTGAAACCGCCACCACTTTTGCGCCCTGCAGCACGTTGTTGCAGCGACGAATATGTTCCTGACCAATTGCGCCGGTACCGATTACACCGAGTTTGAGCGTCATAATTACACCTGTAGAGTCGGATAAGTAGGGTAAAACGGGCCGGGCAGCGCCGGCCTGAAAAGGGTTAGTACTTACGCGCCTGTTGAATATGCTGATTGAGCTTGTCGGCCACCTGCTGCGTCCGCTCTGAGGTGGAAGCCTGCGCCACGCCGACGTGCCACCAGCTGAAGTATTTGTGCACCATGGTTTTCGGCAGCACTTTGATGTCAATCAGGGTCGAAACCGTCTGCTGCTGCGCATCTTCCAGTGCCGCTTTCAGCTGCTCCAGCGTGGTGACACGGTAGGTTTTACAGCCGTAGCCGGCGGCTATCGCCGCGAAATCTACCGGCACGAAGCCGCCATCCAGCTTGCCGCCCTGCGGATTACGGAAGCGGAACTCGGTGTTGAAACTGTCCATGCCGTGTTCCATCTGCAGGTTGTTGATGCAGCCATTGGTCATGTTATCCAGCAGGATGACGTTGATTTTCGCCCCTTCCTGAATCGAGGTGACCAGCTCGGAGTGCAGCATCATGAATGAGCCGTCACCCACCATGGCGTAGACTTCGCGCTGCGGCTGTGCCAGCTTCACGCCCAGCGCGGCATTCACTTCGTAACCCATGCACGAGTAGCCGTACTCAACGTGATACGCGTTGTAATCTTTGGTGCGCCATACGCGCTGCAGGTCACCCGGCAGACTGCCGGCGGCGGCGACAATCACCGCATCCTTTGGCAGCTGTTCGTTTAAGGTGCCCAGCACGCTGCTCTGCGTCAGCACCGACTTTGTCAAACGCTCAAACTCGGCGAACAGCGCGGTGCGATCGATGTGGTCAGCGATTTCCGGAATAAAGTCGTCGGTGTTGAAAGTGGCGGCGTACACGCGCTGCGTCTCTTTCAGCAGCTTGCTCTGCGCCTGTTCAATCTGACCACCCCAGTGATTCTCAAAGCCGTTCAGTCCGGCTTCCAGCGCGGTTAATCCTTCGCGTGCATCCGCCAGCAGCTGCACGCCATCCAGCTTGTAGCTGTCGAAGTTGTTGACGTTAATGTTGAGGTAGCTGATTTCCGGATGCTGGAAGATCCATTTTGAAGCCGTAGTGAAATCGGTATAGCGCGTACCAATACCGATCACCAGATCGGCCTCTTTGGCCAGCAGGTTCGCCGCCAGACAGCCGGTTTCACCCACGCCGCCCACATTCAGCGGATGGTCGGAAACGATGGTGCCTTTGCCGGCCTGCGTTTCGGCAAACGGAATATTGAAACGCTCGGCAAAGCTCAGCAGCGCCTGACCGGCATCGGAGTATTTCACGCCGCCACCCACTACAATCAGCGGCTTGTGCTTACGCGCAATCAATGCCAGCGCCGCGTCCAGCTGGGCCGCCGTCGGCAGACGCCGGTCAAGCAAATGCACGCGTTTGTGGAAGAAGTATTCCGGGAAATCCCAGGCTTCGCCCTGCACATCCTGCGGCAGCGCCAGCGTTACCGCCCCGGTTTCCGCCGGATCAGTCAGCACGCGCAGCGCATTAATACAGGCGGTCATCAGCTGCTCCGGACGGCTCACGCGGTCCCAGTATTTACTCACTGCGCGGAAGGCATCGTTGGTGCTGATGCTGAGATCGTGACTCTGCTCGATTTGCTGCAGCACCGGGTCCGGCTGGCGCGTGGCGAACACATCGCCCGGCAGCAGCAGCAGTGGAATCCGGTTGGCTGTTGCCGTGGCTGCCGCGGTAATCATGTTGGCGGCACCCGGTCCGACGGAAGAGGTACAGGCAATGATTTGACGGCGCAGCGACTGCCGGGCAAAACCGATGGCAGCGTGCGCCATACCCTGCTCGTTACGGCCCTGATACACCTGTAAATCGCCGCTGTCCTGCTCCAGTGCCTGGCCGAGGCCGAGCACATTGCCGTGGCCGAAAATAGCAAAGATGCCGTGCACGAATTTGGTTTCAACGCCGTCAACGTTCAGGTACTGGTTATCCAGAAATTTCACCAGCGCCTGTGCGGTAGTCAGTCTGATAGTGCCCATATGCTTCTTCCTTTACATGTGGTACCCGCTCAGGGGGTACGACGCGGTTCGGGTCGGCGGTGAAAACGCGCCCGACGCTAAGTGAAACGTGTGGCGATTATAAACAAATGTTTTTTCCATTAAACCCGATTACAGAAGAAACATTTCATTTTGCGATGAAGATCAAATTCGGCGCTGAAACGTGGCTGGCGATGGGACGGGATGACAGCAAAGTGAAACAGCCTGCTGTGCCTCAGCCATCATAACGAAATTTCATTTCACGTCAGCAGCTTCCTCTCATCTGTCATCATTTCCTGCGAGCTGGCTCACAAGCCAGAGCACCCGCGAAACGGGCAAGCCGTAAAGGGCGGGAAAGGTAGCGGCACCAGAGTTTTACCTGGCTCACAAAATCGCGATGGATGTTTCATTTCATATTGTGTTTGGAATTTTTATTCCTCATACTGCCCACATAGCCAGTCAGGCACCCCGAGACCCCGGAAGCATTGCGCTTGATAGTGGGCGGCAGCGCCCGCCGTGTCTGCTTATCACAGAAGGAAACCATCAGTATGAGTACACAACAGAAGCGGCTTGATGTGATTTGTATTGGACGCATCGCCGTCGATCTTTACGGCCAGCAAATTGGCTCTCGCCTGGAAGATATGACCAGCTTTAACAAATACCTCGGCGGCTCTTCCGGCAACGTAGCCTATGGCACCGCGATTCAGGGGCTGAAGTCGGCGATGCTGGCGCGCGTCGGTGACGAACACAATGGCCGCTTCCTGCGTGAAGAACTGCAGCGCGTGGGCTGCAATACTGACGGGCTGATCACCGATAAGCAGCGCCTGACAGGGCTGGTGATTCTCGGCATCAAAGACGAAGAGACCTTTCCGCTGATTTTCTATCGCGACAACTGTGCTGATATGGGGCTGGTTCCCGAGGACATTCGCGAAGAGTTCATTACCTCGTCCCGCGCCGTGGCGGTAACCGGCACCCACCTGTCGCATCCGGACACGCGGGCGGCGGTGCTGAAAGCGCTGGATATCGCCCGGCGCAACGGCCTGCGCACCGCGCTGGATATTGATTATCGCCCGGTGCTATGGGGTCTGACCTCACTGGGTGACGGTGAAACACGTTTCATTGAATCCGGCCAGGTGACGCAGCAGCTGCAGGAAGTGGTGCACTATTTCGATCTGATTGTTGGAACGGAAGAAGAGTTCCATATCGCCGGTGGCAGTACCGATACGCTGACCGCGCTGAAAAATGTACGTAAGGCCAGCAGCGCCACGCTGGTCTGCAAACGCGGGCCGCTGGGTTGTGTGGTGTTTGAGGGCGAGATTCCCGATAGCTGGGAACAGACGCGCCTGCACAGCGGCGTGCGCGTTGAGGTGCTCAACGTGCTGGGCGCCGGCGATGCGTTTATGTCGGGCCTGCTGCGCGGCTGGCTCAACGATGAGAGCTGGGAGCAGGCATGCCGCTACGCCAACGCCTGTGGCGCGCTGGTGGTATCCCGTCACGGCTGTGCGCCGGCGATGCCAACCAAAGAGGAGCTGGACGATTTCCTCAGCCGCGATAACGCGGTGAAACGTCCGGATCTGGACGCGCGCCTCAATCATCTGCATCGCGTTACCACGCGTAAGCAGCAGTGGCCGGAGCTGAATGTGTTCGCCTTTGACCACCGTAAACAGCTGGCCGATATGGCGCGCGAAGCGGGCGTCAGCGAGGAGCGCATTCCGCAGCTGAAGCTGCTGCTGTTGCAGGCGGCACAGGAGGCGGCTAACGAAGCCGGTCTCAATGAGAAGAGTGGTATCCTGGCGGATACCACGTACGGCCAGAAAGCGCTCAACGCCATCACCGGCAAGCACTGGTGGATTGGGCGGCCCATCGAGCTGCCGAGCTCACGGCCACTGCGTCTTGAGCACGGCAATATTGGCTCTCAGCTGGTGGACTGGCCGGCCGAACACGTCGTCAAATGCCTGGTGTTTTACCATCCCCATGACAGTGCTGAACTGCGTAAAGAGCAGGACGAACTGGTTCTTGACGTGTGGCGCAGCTGTAACAAAAGCGGGCACGAGTTGCTGCTGGAAGTGATTCTGCCGGAGAGCAACCCGGACCGTAACGAGTCCTACTATTACGACATGCTGAGCCACTTCTATAGCCTGGGCGTGCAGCCGGACTGGTGGAAGCTACCACCGCTGACGGCGGAGAGCTGGCAGGCGATCGGCGAGCTGATTGAGCAGCAGGATCCGCACTGTCGCGGCATTCTGTTACTCGGCCTTGATGCGCCGGAAGAGAAGCTGAAAGCCGGCTTCGCCGCCGCCGCGCAGGCGACGTGGGTGAAAGGTTTTGCCGTGGGTCGCACCATTTTTGGCCAGCCGTCACGCCAGTGGCTGAACGGTGAGCTGGATGATAAGGCGCTGATTGAGACCGTGAAAGGCAATTATCTGCGCCTGATTGGCTACTGGCGCGCCGCGCGCGGCTGACGCATTTGAAGAGGATGTACTGAGAAGCGGCCTGACGGATTTGAAGAGGATGTACTGAGAAGCGGCCTGACGCATTTGAAGAGGATGTATTGAGAAGCGGCCTGACGGGCCGCTTTTTAGTGTGTTGCGCGCGGATGCCCTCACCCCCGCCCTCTCCCACCGGGAGAGGGAGCCGTTCAGGCAGGTCGTTAAGCATTGTGGCAGGCCTGTCAGGCCGCTCCGGACTGCCCCCTCTCTCACTGAATGAAGAAGCAAAACCTTGCGACCTGTCTCATAAACCGCTCCGGACTGTTCCCTCTCCCGCCTGCGGGAGAGGGTTAGGGTGAGGGAGCCGTTCAGGCAGGTCGCTAACATTGTACCAGGCCGGCCAGACCGCTCCGGACTGTCCCCTCTCCCGCCTGCGGGAGAGGGTTAGGGTGAGGGAAAGCCCTCAACCCCCTGAGTTTTGTGAGGCAATTCATAAACCGATGAAATAGCCTTCACGATAGCGTCAAACAAATGAAATTTTCCATCCATCTGGTACTATAGCGCTCATTATCCAGCCATATTTCCTTTTCTGACGGGCCGAAGTAATGACCAATAACCCAACGCAATTAACCTTGTTACAGGACGATATCCGTCGTCGCTACGAGACGCTGAGTAAACGCCTGAAGCAGGTGGCTCGTTATATCCTTGATAACAGCAACAGCATCGCGTTTGATACCGTCGCTTCTATCGCCCAGCAGGCGGATGTTCCGCCCTCCACGCTGATCCGCTTCGCCAACGCGTTCGGCTTTAGCGGCTTCAACGAAATGAAACAGGTCTTTCGTCAGCACCTGATGGAAGAGACCGTGAACTATACCGAACGGGCGCGCCTGTTCCGCCAGACGGCCACCGACGACAGCGCCAGCTCACCGGAGAGCCCGGTGGAGATCCTCAACGTCTTTACCATGGTCAACAGCCAGGCGCTGCAGCAGCTGGCGATGCAGGTGAATCCCGACCAGCTGAACAAAGCGGTGAAAATGCTCAACGAGGCGGAGAACATCTACATCATCGGTTTGCGCCGCTCGTTCAGCGTGGCCTCGTATCTGGTGTATGCGCTGCGCCATCTGGAGCGTCGCGCTTTTCTGATTGATGGCCTGGGCGGCATGTTCACTGAACAGCTCAGCATGGTGAATCCGAAAGACGTGGTCATCGCCATCAGCTACTCGCCGTATGCGCGTGAAGCGGTGGAACTGGTGGAGCTGGGCGCTAAACGTGGCGCGCATCAGATCGCCATCACCGACAGCCAGGTCAGCCCGCTGGCGGCCTTCAGCGATGTCTGTTTTGTGGTGCGCGAAGCGCAGGTAGATGGCTTCCGCTCGCAGGTGGCCTCGCTGTGCCTGGCGCAAACCCTGGCGGTGTCGCTGGCGCTGAATAACAGCAGTAGCGAATAAACCCCGGGTACCGAATAGAAAAAGGCAGCCATCTGGCTGCCTTTTTTGTGTATGTGCGCATCAGTGAATGCGTACGCCGTTTAACCTGGTGCGCATCAATGCGCACCCTACGGCTGTGCACGTTTATATGCTTGCGTGCGCCGTTTAACCTGGTGCGCATTTCCGGCGACCGCGCGGAGACCCGATCAACGGCGCGGATATTGCTCGCTGTTCACCCAGGCGTGATCCTTCTCCCAGGTAAATTTCCACAGCCGTACCGGCCCGGCCATCACGTTCAGATAATAGTTATCGTAACCGGCCAGCGTCGCCACCGGATGATAACCGCGCGGCACCGTCACCACATCTCGGTTATACGGGGCCATACACTCGTCGAGCGAACGGTCGTCGGTGTAGACGCGCTGCATGGCGAAACCGGGCTCGGGATCGAAACGGTGATAATAGGTCTCTTCCAGATAGGTTTCGTCCGGGCTGTCCTTCTCATCGTGCTTGTGGCTGGGGTACGAACTGGTCGCGCCCTCGTCGGTATACACTTCCACCACCAGCAGGCTGTCGGCCGGTTGATTATCCGGCAGAATGTTATGCACCAGGCGCTGGTTGCGCCCTTTGCCACGGTGCTCCACGCCAACATCCTGCGGTGCAATCAGCCGCGCCGGCAGGTTGCCACTGCCCGGCGCACTGCATACCGCCAGCTCCAGATCGCTGTCGGCAGTGACTTCAACCTCATCATGATGCGGCACGTAAACCGAGTAAGGCGGCGTGCGCTCAAACGGCGACAGGCGCTTACCGATGCCAGGGAATTCTGCGTCGCGGGTTTTCACCGACGCCAGACCGGCCACCAGCACCAGGCACAGCTCTCTCTCGCCGCTGCTTAACCGCAGCGTCTGGCCCTTTTTCAGCAGATAAGCGTCAAAGCCCACGTATTCCCAGCCGGCACTCTCGGGCGTCACGTGCTGGATACGCCCGTGGCTGTCCGGCTGCTGCACTTTTGAAATCAGTGACATCCTGTTTCTCCTGTTGCGCGACATTAACCCAGCGTTGGCATGCTGAATTCAGAAACGGTCTGCTGACCGCTTGGCCAGCGCACGGTTGCCGTTTTCATGCGGGTGTAGAAACGCACCCCGTCCGGACCGTGCACGTTGAGCGCACCAAACACCGAACGCTTCCAGCCGCCAAAGCTGTGGAACGCCATCGGCACGGGCACCGGCACATTGACGCCCACCATGCCCGCTTCCACGTTGTGCACAAATTCACGGGCAGTATGGCCGTTGCTGGTGAAGATGGCGCTGCCGTTACCAAATTCGTGGCTATTCACCAGCTGCAGCGCGCTGTCGAAGTCGCTGGCGCGCATGATGCTCAGCACCGGTCCGAAAATCTCTTCGCGCCAAATCACCATCTCCGGCGTGACGTTATCGAACAGCGTACCGCCAACGTAGTAGCCCTCTTCATGGCCCGCGACTTTCACGCCGCGTCCGTCAACCACCAGCGTCGCGCCTTCCTGCTCACCTTTGTCGATGTAGCCCAGCACTTTCTTCTGGTGCGCAGCGGATACCACTGGCCCCATTTCATTCTCTTCGGCACCCTGCTGCATGCCCGGCCCCACGCGCAGCGCTTTGATCAGCGGCGTCAGGCGCGAAATCAGTTTATCGGCTGTATCGTCGCCAACCGCCACCACCACCGGCAGCGCCATGCAGCGTTCCCCGGCAGAACCGAAAGCACCGCCCATGATGGCGTTCACAGTGGCATCCAGATCGGCATCCGGCATCACAATGGCGTGGTTTTTCGCGGCGCCGAAGGCCTGCACGCGTTTGCCATGCGCGCTGGCGGTTTTGTAGATGTGCTCGGCCACGCCGGACGAGCCAACGAAGCTGACCGCCGCGATGCGCGGATCTTTATACAGCTGCTCGGCGTCTTCGTTTGAGGAGTGCACCACGTTGAACACACCATCCGGCAGCCCCGCTTCTTTCAGCAGTTCAGCCATGCGTACCGAGGCAGAAGGATCGAGCGCCGGCGGCTTCAGCACAAAGGTATTACCGCACGCCAGCGCGATGGGGAACATCCACAGCGGCACCATCGCCGGGAAGTTGAACGGCGTAATGCCCGCGACCACGCCCACCGGCTGCATCAGCGAATAGCTGTCAACGCCGGAACCGACGTTCGGTGAGTTTTCCCCTTTGATCAGGTGCGGAATGCCGCAGGCAAATTCGATCACCTCGATGCCGCGCGTCAGCTCACCCAGCGCATCGGACCAGACTTTACCGTGCTCAGAAACAATCAGCGCCGCCAGTTCATCGCGATGTTTTTCCATCAGCGCTTTGAAGTTGAACATGACGCGGGCACGACGCAGCGGCGCCGTTTTTGACCATTCCGGAAACGCCGCATGGGCGACCTCAATGGCCTGCGCCACTTCTGCCGCCGTGCTTTGCGTCAGTTCGCGGATCACTTTGCCGGTCGCCGGATCGTAGACCGGAATGGTTTCGTTGTTGGCGCTGTGCGTGATTTTGCCGCCGATAAAGTTTCCTACGATAGTCATGTCGTTGCCTCTTTGATGTGTAAGGTCCCTGCAGGCCGCGGGTCAGTCTGGGTCGCGCCCGATCAGGCAATACGGAAAGCGTGCTATGAAGCTATTACAGTGAAATAAATTTTTCAAATAGTTCTTTTTGGAAAATTTACTTTTAGCGGCCTGGATCGCATTTTTCCGCCACCGTTAGCGGACTGGTGCAAAGTGCGGGCCTGATGACAATGCCGATGCTGCCTGCGCCCGTAATCAGCAGCAGGGAGATTATCAGGACGAGCAGTCAGCGAGAGGGTCAGCGCCGCAGCGTGGCTGGATGAAACGAAATATGAAATTTTTGCGAGGCAGATCCAATATCCGTTATTTCATAATTCAATTAAAACGAAATAAATGTTTTCTTTGCAGCATCTGCAGACAATGCGATGTGAAACGAACCCTTATCTGTGTCTTAGCGACACGCTTTTGTTAGTGTTGGCCTCGGTCGGAGGCCTTTTTTTCACCTGTTCCCCACCCCATGCGTGATTACCCGGTGTGCATCAATGCGCGCTCTGTCATGCTGTAGGGGCGCCATTTATGGCGACCTGGACGCCGCATCCTCGGCTGGCATCCCAGCCTGACGCTTGATCATCCGCAGGGTGCAAAGCAGCGCAAATCCCACCAGCAGCGCAGTCAGCAGATAAACCAGCTGTACGCCGGCGAAGCTCATGATAAAGCCCGCGATCGGACCGGTGATGCCGAGCGACAGATCCATAAACGCGGTGTAGGTGGCCAGCGCGCTGCCCTGGTTCTGCTGCGGCACCACTTTGACTGCGACCACGCCAATCGCCGGGAACACCAGCGAGAAACCGGCGCCGGTGAGAAAAGCGCCGAACTTCGCCATCCACGGATCGAACGCGCCCGCCACCAGCAGCAGGCCAATCGCCTCGACGGCAAAACACAGGCTGGCGACGCGCAGTCCGCCGAGCTTATTAATGGCATTGGGAAACAGCAGGCGCATGCCGACGAACGCAGCGCTGAACAGCGTCAGCGCGAAGGCGGCACCGTCCCAGCCCTGCTCCTGATAAAACAGGGTGATAAAGGTGGCGATCACGCCAAAGCCCGCCGAGCCCATCGCCAGCAGCAGGCCAAAACCGTACACCTTACCGAGCACCGCGCGGAACGGCAGCGGTTTGGCCTTGCTGCCTTTCACCGGCGCACGGGGCAGCGCCAGCACTATCGCCAGCACGCTGATGGCGATAATCACGCTGGAGAGCAGCAGCAGGCCGCCGCTGCGAAAGATCATCACCCCAAGCGGTGCGCCAATCGCCATTGCGCCATAGGTGACAATGCCGTTCCAGGAGATCACCCGGCCAATATGCAGCGAGCCGACTTTCGCCACGCCCCACAGCGAGGTGCCGGTGCCGCAGAAACTCTGACCGACGCCCAGCAGCACGCGCCCGAGGCACAGCAGCGCGAGGCTGAGCACCTCCTGCTCCTCTATCAGCGCCGACAGCAAAATACACAGCCCGCTCACCAGGCTGCCAAACAGCCCAAGCACCACCACTTTTTTGGGTCCCCAGCTGTCGGCATAGCGACCGGCATGCGGACGGCTTAGCAGCGTGGCGACATATTGCAGGCTGATCACCACACCGGCCCAGAAGGCGCTGTAGCCCAGGCCGTCATGGACAAAGCCCGGCAGCACCGCCAGCGGCAGGCCAATGGTAAGATAGGTGGCGAAGTTGAACTTCACGATGGAGAGAATCTGTAAATTCAGACGAAAACGGCTGTATTCGGCCGCGGCGGGCTGGTCAGGCATGAGTGATTGCGCTCGTGTTTGACGGAATTTTTATAGCTGAAGCTTTACTATACGCCTTTTCTCGCCGTGCGCACCGTCGATTAGCGGCGGGCTGATGGCGGTATCTCCGGCGGTGCTTATCGGGTTCGCTTCGCTTACTCCTAAACAAACAATTACTTACTGGCGTTCAACTACACTTTCCACAGCGAACCACCATTCAGGAGAGGGAATGAACGAAAAGCCACAGGAGAAAATTGGCCAGAACATCCTGGTCAAGCTGGCAATGTTAGTGATTATTCTGGCGGGCATTCGTGCCGCGTCGGATATTCTGGTGCCCTTCTTACTCGCCAGCTTCCTGGCGATTGTGCTTAATCCGCTGGTGACCCTGCTGATGCGCCGGGGTCTGCGGCGCGGCGTGGCGATCTCGCTGGTGATCACGGTGATCTTCATTGTGATGCTGCTGCTGGTCGGGGTGCTGGCCAGTTCGGTAAGCGAGTTCAGCGATACCTATCCGCAAATCCGCGGCCTGCTGGAACAGAAGCTGACGGTGCTGCAGCATTTCGCCGCGCAGTTTCATATCAATATCTCCACCAGCGCACTGGCGGCACGGCTCGATCCCAATGTGATTATGAACATGGCCACCACGCTGCTGGCGCAGTTCTCCGGTGCCATGACCAATGTGGTGCTATTGATTCTGACCGTGGTGTTCATGCTGTTTGAGGTGCACCATCTGCCGTACAAATTGCGCAATGCGATGATGAATCCGCAGATACGCATCGCCGGATTGCACAAAGCGCTGAAGGGCGTCACGCACTATCTGGCACTGAAAACGCTGGTCAGCCTGATTACCGGGCTGGCGGTGTGGCTGGTGCTGATGCTGCTGGACGTCAAATTTGCGCTGTTCTGGGGCGTTGTCGCCTTTATCCTCAATTTTATCCCCAATATCGGTCCGATTATCGCCGGTGTGCCGCCGTTTATTCAGGCGCTGGTGTTGAATGATGTGTATGACGCCGTGCTGGTGGCGGCGCTGTTCAGTGCCATTCACATGGTGTTTGGCAATATGCTGGAACCGCGCCTGATGGGACGCGGGCTGGGGCTGTCAACACTGGTGGTATTTCTGTCGCTGATTTTCTGGGGCTGGCTGCTCGGTCCGGTCGGGATGCTGCTGTCGGTGCCGCTGACCAGCGTCACCAAAATCCTGATGGAAACCACGCCGGGCGGCAGCCGGCTGGCGATAATGCTGGGTAATGGCCGCCCCAAACCGCGCCTGCGCGTCAAAAATAACCGGCCCGCGCCGCGCCCTTAACGTCTTACCACGCCACGATGCCAGACGATCCGTATCTGTCGATCGCCTGGCAGCTTCCCTGCGCAGTGACGCTGCCGTATGGCGTCAGCGCGCATCGCCATGCCTGATGATTCTGGCGCAACATTCTTATTCATCCCGTGTCCGGGGTGTTTTCCTGCCGGGAAATGCCAGTAACGGCAAAACATTGTCAATAAACGCAAAGCGCGAACCATAATTGACTTGTATCAGATTGGTGGAAAATCAAAACGCTAACATGCACGGCCGCGGGAAAGTGTTATGCTGCTGACGCCGTAACGCGCTCCCTGAATGCTGCTTAAACCGACCGAGGAAAGTCTGGTGCCTCTGCAAAAACGACAACGCGATTTTGGCTGGCTGTTGATTGTCTGTGCCGGGTTATTACCGCTGGTGCTGGGCATATTTTGCACAGCCATTGAGGCGCGCCATACGGTCAGCCAGCAGCAAATTGCCACCGCCAATGCCCTGCTGACGCAGGCAGAAAAGATGAGCGACAGCGCCTGGGATATGGTGACCCGCCTGCGTCAGTACCAGAATCGTCGCTGCGCCGATATTGATGAAGATTTGCAGCGCGCCGGCACCCTTAACGCCTACTTCCGCTCGATTGGTACCCTGCAGGGCAGCGAAATCACCTGCTCGTCGGCTTACGGGCTGCAGCACGACACCCTGGCCGGGATGATGATGCAGTCACCGCCGGTGACCGGCAAAGCCTGGTGGAGCCTGTCGATTCGCGGCACCTCCGGCGTACCGGATCGCCCGGCGGTGATTTTCGTGCGTCACCTGCCGGACAGCAGCGGTTTCTGGGCGGTGATTGATGGCCAGTATCTGATGGATTTCATGCGCGCCATCGGCGAGTCGAACCGTTATCAGATGAGCCTGCGCTTCAACGGCGGCAGCCCCATCGCCAGCGGTCCGGACGACCAGCCAGAGCTGCTGTACCTCAGCAGCGCCAACTATCAGGCGGAGTCCAGCCGCTATCCAATCAGCGTCAGCGTGACGGTACCCGCCGCCGAGCTGATCAAAGCCTGGCGTCAGGCGCTGCTTATTTTCCTGCCAATGGCCGCCATCTTTTCGATTTTGCTGATGGTGCTGACCGCCAACTGGCTGCGCCGCCGCCTCTCATGGGCGGATGAAATTCGCCGGGCGATACGCAACCGTGAGTTCACGGTGCACTATCAGCCGGTGTACAGCACCGGGATTCAGCGCTGCACCGGTGCGGAAGCGCTGATGCGCTGGCAGCGGCCCAACGGCGAAATGATCCGCCCGGACATCTTCATCAGCCATGCCGAAGCGGAAGGCATGATCGTGCCGCTGACCCAGCATTTGCTGGCGATGATGGCGGAAGATATCCAGAGCTGGCAGGTTGAACCGGGCTTCCATATTGGCTTTAACCTCGCGGCTGAGCATCTGCAACACCCTGATTTTGTACAGGACATGATGCGTTTTGCCCGCAACATCCGTGACAAACAGATGCTGATCACGCTGGAGCTTACCGAGCGCAGCCTGATCGAGGACGGCGACGCAGTGTCGCGCAAGCTGCGCTATCTGCAGTCGCACGGCATGAAGGTGGCGATTGACGACTTCGGCACCGGCCACTGTGCGCTCTCCTATCTGATGACCTTCCCGCTCGATTACCTGAAGATTGACCGCGGCTTTATCAACGCCATTGAAGGACTGGAGATCGAAACTCCGGTGCTGGATGCCATCATCAATCTGTGCCACAAGCTGCAGCTCGAGGTACTGGGTGAAGGGGTAGAAACCGCGTTGCAATTTCAGTATCTGCAGCAGCGTGGCGTGGTATTTATTCAGGGCTATTATTACGCCCGTCCGATGGACAATAACCAGCTTCGCGCCTGGCTTAATCAGCAGGGGCGCCAACCGCTTCCCGTTGAGGACCACCATGAGCCTGAACTGCATCATTCTTGATGATTATCAAAATGTTGCCCTGTCGCTGGCCGACTGGGCATCGCTGCAACCGCAGGTACAAACTACCGCGCTGCACCGCCACTACGCCGACGAAGATGAACTGGTCGCTCACATCGCGCACGCCGACATTCTGGTGGTGATGCGCGAACGCACCCCGCTCAGCGCCCGGCTGATAGGCCGCCTGCCCAATCTGAAGCTGATTGTCACCTCCGGCATGCGCAATGCCTCAATCGATCTGCACGCCTGTGCCGAACGGCTGATTGCGGTGTGCGGCACCGCCAGTAGCAGCGCGGCGCCGCTGGAACTGAGCTGGGGGCTGCTGCTCGGTCTGGCACGCCATATCCCGGCGGAGAGCCAGGCGCTGCGCAGCAACGGTGCGTGGCAGCATACGCTGGGCATGGCGCTGCACGGCAAAACCCTCGGCCTGCTTGGGCTGGGCAAGATTGGCGGTGAGATGGCTAACGTGGCGCGCGCCTTTGGCATGCGCGTGTGCGCCTGGAGCCAGAACCTGAGCGAAGCACGCGCAGCGGCGTGCGGCGCAGAGAAGATGGCTTCGCTGCCGGCGCTGCTCAGGGCGAGCGATGTGGTATCGATTCATCTGGTGCTGAGTGAGCGCACCCGTCATCTGCTGGACGGCGCGGCGCTGGCGCACATGAAGCCGGGTGCGCTGCTGATTAACACCTCGCGCGCCGGGATTGTCGATCAGCAGGCGATGATCAGCGCACTGCAGTCTGGTCAGCTGGCGGGCGCCGGGCTGGATGTCTTTGAACAGGAGCCGCTACCGGCCGATCATCCGCTGCGTCAGTTGCCGAACGTGCTGGCGACGCCGCATCTGGGCTACGTCGCCGACACTAATTACCGCACCTACTTCAGCGAGGCGGTGGAAGATATTGCTGGCTGGCTGCACGGCGCGCCGCTGCGCTCGCTGCTTTAAGCCCCCGGCGCGTCGACAGCATCAGGGTTAGCTATGGCAGTACAGGCGCGGCAGCCCGGCATAATTAATCATCTGGTCGCCATTTGGCAGCTGGTACATCTGGTAATAATCGTTATTGCCCTCGCGCGCTGGCGAAAACACGATCTGCGCCGCCAGCGCGGGCGGTACGGTGTCGTCTGCCAGGATACGTACGTTGCGCGTGGTGCTGAGCATGAAATCGCCCTGGCGGCGCCAGGTGGTATCGGATACGCGATGCAGGCGATAGTGGCGATCGCGTACCGTGACGGTGCCGGTCAGCGTTGAGCTGCCGCTGCCGTCCGCCTTAAAGCGCGTGCGAATGGTGGCATCAATCGCGCCAGCCGGCGCGCCTTCATGATCAATACGATACGGTACCTCACACCACTCCGGCACCGGTTCTGCCGGCCGCAGCAGCAGCGCCAGCGCCCACGGCAGCACAAAGGCCAACACCACTGCCGTGGTGATTATCGCTTTACGCATCGGGTATCTCCTGCGCTGACACCATCCATGAAATACATTCGTTGTCCTTCTGCGCGATCGGTTTGGCGCACAGGAAGGTGCTGGAAAAGAGTCGGGTGCGCACCGGGTTGATGTACACCATCGGCGGCGCTGAGCCATCCGGCAGGCGCGGCTGCCACTGCCGATAGCGCCGCAGCGCGTCCTGCACCACCCACGAATCGGCTTTCAGGTGGCTGGGGATAAACACCTGGCTGTTCTGAATGCGCAGCAGCGGCCGGAAATCCAGCGCATCGTGCTGCACCGGCGCGAACATCTGACGTGCCAGCAGCGCCAGCGCGACATTCACCAACAGCAGCGCAACGATCACCCAGCGCAGCACAGGCCGCTTCTTCTTCACGCTGGCCGGCGCGGGCGCAGGTTGCGGACTGACCACCGCTGCCGCTGGCGCAGCCACCGGCTCATCGCTCAGCGGCGCCACATCGACCTGATCGGCCAGCACGCAGCCAATCAGCGGCACCTGATGCACCAGCGGCCCCGGCGCGTGTGCCAGCTGCGCCTGCTGATTGATGGCGGCAATGGTGGCCGTCAGGCGTTCGGCGAACGGTGTGTCGCTGGGGACGCGCTGGAACAGCGCATGCAGCGTCTGGTTGCGCACCAGTTTGCCATCCGCATCAATCACGCGCCGCAGAATAGCGGTTTGCAGCGGCGTCAGTGCCACGCGGTGCGCGGGCGACTGCACCGGGAAGAGGACCTGCTGGTCAACGTCAAAACAGAGACTTTTTGCAAATAAAACAAAGCGTGCCATGCGGCGCCCGATCTCCGGCAGAGAAACTGGCGCAAGTATAGATATTTTCGCTCGCCCGCGCATCTACGCTGCGGCCTGCGTCGCGATTCAGACAATTTTTTTGCCGCGATTGCGGACCAAAACGGCCATAGTTTTAGCCAAAAAATAGCCAGTTATTGGCGGAAACATGACAAATATCACATTTAAACGGTATACTCTGTCGCGGGATGCAATAATTACCTGAGTAATAATTGCTTTGGCAGGCCAGGGAAAAAACCACTTTCACGGCTATGCTTTAATTTTCTCAACGCCGCGGACTGAACGCTCCACCGAGTCCGCAGCGTTGAGGACTTTTTGAATTCCAATACAGGGTAACCTCATGAAATTACGTAGGAAGCGTGTAAAACCTATTGGGCTGGATGACGTCACGATTATCGATGACGCTCGTTTACGTAAGGCCATTACCGCCGCGTCACTCGGTAACGCGATGGAATGGTTCGATTTCGGTGTTTATGGCTTTGTGGCCTACGCGCTGGGTAAAGTGTTCTTCCCGGACGCCTCGCCAGGCGTGCAGATGATTGCCGCGCTCGGGACCTTCTCGGTGCCGTTCCTGATCCGTCCGCTTGGCGGCCTGTTCTTCGGCATGCTGGGCGATAAATACGGTCGCCAGAAAATCCTGTCGATCACCATTGTCATCATGTCGATCAGTACCTTCTGTATCGGCCTGATCCCTTCTTACGCCTCGATTGGCATCTGGGCACCGGTACTGCTGCTGCTGGCGAAAATGGCGCAGGGCTTCTCGGTGGGCGGGGAATATACCGGTGCGTCAATCTTCGTCGCCGAATATTCGCCGGACCGTAAGCGCGGCTTCATGGGAAGCTGGCTGGACTTTGGTTCGATTGCCGGCTTCGTGCTGGGCGCGGGCGTGGTGGTGCTGATCTCAACGGTGATTGGCGAGCAGAAATTCCTCGACTGGGGCTGGCGTATTCCGTTCTTCCTCGCGCTGCCGCTGGGCATTATCGGCCTGTATCTGCGTCACGCACTGGAAGAGACCCCGGCGTTCCAGCAGCATGTTGAGAAGCTGGAGCAAGGCGACCGCGAAGGTCTGCGCGACGGCCCGAAAGTGTCGTTTAAAGAGATTGCCAGCAAACACTGGAAAAGCCTGCTGGCCTGTATTGGTCTGGTGCTTGCCACCAACGTGACCTATTACATGCTGCTGACCTACATGCCGAGCTATCTGTCGCATAACCTGCACTACTCGGAAGATCATGGCGTGCTGATTATCATCGCCATCATGATGGGGATGCTGTTTGTGCAGCCGGTGATGGGCATGCTGAGCGACCGCTTCGGCCGTCGTCCGTTCGTGATTGTCGGCAGTATCGCACTGTTCTTCTGTGCGATTCCGGCCTTTATGCTGATCAACAGTAACGTACTGGGGCTGATTTTTGCCGGTCTGCTGCTGCTGGCGGTGATCCTCAACGCCTTCACCGGCGTGATGGCCTCGTCGCTGCCGGCGATGTTCCCGACGCACATTCGTTATAGTGCGCTGGCCAGCGCCTTCAACATCTCGATTCTGATTGCCGGCCTGACGCCAACCGTGACCGCCTGGGCGGTGGAAGCCAGCAACAATCTGTATATGCCGGCTTACTACCTGATGGTGGTGGCGGTGGTCGGTCTGGTGACCGGTCTGTACATGAAAGAGACCGCCAACAAACCGCTGCGCGGCGCGACACCGGCGGCATCGGACCTCGAAGAAGCGCGTGAGATCCTGCAGGAGCATCACGACAATATCGAGCAGAAGATTGAAGATATTGATGAAGAGATCGCCCGCCTTGAGGCGAAGCGGAAAAACCTGGTGCAGCAGCACCCGGACATCAACGAGTAATCTGCCCTTCACTCCCGCCACCTGGCGGGAGTTTTGTTTCTGCGGTGGCCGGGTGCGTGAGAATGTGTGTGCTGCGGTGAGGCTTCCAGGTGCGCATGAATGCGCACCCTACGGGTAACGGCGGGTTGGGATTCGGCGGTTGCCGGGTGCGCTGTAGGGTCGGCATTCATGCCGACCGGCAACAACGCCCGGCCCGCACCGCACACAATCCTTCATGCTACCCGGCGAAAAGGGGTAAACTGTCGCCACTTTTTTCACCAGCATAAGTTAACCGAGCATGTCTGATTTCAATCTCATTCAGCGCCCAAGAAGACTGCGCAAAAGCGCGTCGATGCGCGAACTGTTCCAGGAATCCCACCTCAGCCTGAACGATCTGGCCCTGCCGATCTTCGTTGAAGAAGGCGTGGATGATTACGTGCCAATCAACGCCATGCCGGGCGTGATGCGCATTCCGGAAAAACGTCTGGCGTACGAAATCGAACGCATCGCCAAAGCCGGTATCCGTTCGGTCATGACCTTCGGTATCTCGCACCACACCGATGCCACCGGCAGCGATGCGTGGAACGAAAACGGCCTCGTGGCGCGCATGTCGCGCATCTGCAAAGACACAGTGCCGGAAATGATTGTCATGTCCGATACCTGCTTCTGTGAATACACCAGCCACGGCCACTGCGGCGTACTGTGCGATCACGGCGTCGACAACGACCAGACGTTGATTAACCTCGGCAAACAGGCGGTGGTTGCTGCGCAGGCCGGTGCCGACTTCATCGCGCCGTCAGCAGCAATGGATGGCCAGGTGAAAGCGATTCGCCAGGCGCTGGACGCGGCCGGTTTTACCGATACCGCTATCATGTCCTACTCCACCAAATTCGCCTCGTCGTTCTACGGCCCGTTCCGTGAAGCAGCGGGCACCGCGCTGAAAGGCGACCGCAAAACCTATCAGATGAACCCGATGAACCGCCGTGAAGCGATTCGCGAGTCGCTGATTGATGAAGCGGAAGGTGCAGATTCGCTGATGGTCAAACCGGCAGGCGCTTACCTCGATATTCTGCGTGATATCCGCGAGCGCACCACGCTGCCGCTGGCGGCTTACCAGGTGAGCGGTGAGTACGCGATGATCAAATTTGCCGCTCAGGCGGGCGCCATTGATGAACGTAATGTGGTGCTGGAGAGCTTAGGTGCCATTAAGCGTGCCGGTGCAGATCTCATTTTCAGCTATTTCGCCCTTGATCTTGCCGAGCAAAAAGTGCTCTGATCCTCTCGTTACGCTAAACAATCGCGCATTGCCGCGGTTGTTTAGTGCTCTCTGCCCCTGCGCGGGCACGACATCCGGTTTGCTGTAACACATCCATCATTAACAAGAGTTACGCGATGAAAGCACCTGCACTGCCTGCGGACGAATCACAGCGTCTGGCCCAGTTACGTGCGCTCAACATTCTGCACACACCCACAGAAGAGCGTTTTGACCGTTTAACCCGCCTTGCCCGACGTCTGTTTGACGTTCCGGTCGCGATGGTCAGTCTGCTGGAGAATGACTATCAATGGTTTAAATCCAGCGACGGTTTTGATCGGCCAACCACCGCGCGTAACATCTCTTTTTGCGGTCATACCATCCTGCAGGATGAAGTGATGGTGGTAGAGGACGCGCTGGCCGACACGCGCTTCAGCGATAATCCGCTGGTTACCGATGCAGACAATCCGGTGCGTTTCTACGCGGGCTATCCGCTGCGCACGCCGTCCGGCGCCAAAGTCGGTACGCTGTGCATCATCGATAACCATGCGCGCCAGTTTAACGCGGAGGATCTGCACGCGCTGCGCGATCTGGCGGCCATGGCCGAAGCCGAGCTGGTAGCGTTTCAGACCGCGACGTCCGATGAGCTGACGCAAATCACCAACCGGCGCGGCTTTATGACGCTGGGTCAGATGGCGCTGAATGAGTGCCTGCTGAGACAGCTGCCCGCCAGCCTGACGTTTCTCGATCTCGACGGTTTTAAGGCCATCAATGACCGGCATGGTCACCGCGAGGGCGACCGCGCGCTGATGGACTTTGCCGATGCCATGAAGGTGAGTTTTCGCCATGCCGATATCTTTGCCCGGCTCGGCGGCGATGAGTTTGTGGTGCTGCTGAACGGCATTCGTCAGGACGAGGCGGAAGCGACGCTGGCGCGCTTCGCCCACTATCTGCAGAAACAGATGCAGGATCTGGAGCGGCGTTACACGCTGCAGTTTTCATCGGGCATCGTGGAATTTGATCCGCAGCAGCCGCAATCGCTGGAGCAGCTGCTGGAAAGCAGCGACGCACGTATGTACGCCGCCAAGTACCAGAAAAGGCAGCCGCGCAGATAGCCGCTCCTTAATGCGCCAGGTCGTCAATCAGCGTCTGATTAAACTTCGCTGGCGCTTCCATCTGCGGCGCGTGCCCCATGCCAGGGAACTCAATCAGTCGCGCGCCAGGAATCAGCTGTGCCACCTGTTTGCCCAGCACATTGTAATGGCCGAGCTGCGCTTTCACCGCCGGTGAAGCGATATCGCTGCCAATCGCGGTGGTATCGGCCGTGCCGATCATCAGCGTGGTCGGCACCTTCAGGTCTTTAAACTCGTAATAGACCGGCTGGGTGAAAATCATGTCGTAGATCAGCGCCGAATTCCACGCCACTTTCTCATGCCCCGGTCCTTTATTCAGCCCGGCCAACATCTGCACCCATTTGTCATATTCCGGCTTCCACTGGCCGCTGTAATAGGTGTGCTGCTCATATTTCTTAATGCCCGCCGCGTCGAGCTTCAGCTCGCGCTGATACCACTGATCCACCGAGCGCCACGGCGCGCCCTTCGCCTTCCAGTCCTCAAGGCCAATCGGATTGACCAGCACCAGCTTCTGCGTCTGCTGCGGATACATCAGTGCGTAACGCGTCGCCAGCATACCGCCGGTCGAGTGGCCAACGATCACCGCGTTCTCAACGCCGAGCTGCGCTAACAGTTGATGGGTGTTTTGCGCCAGTTGCTGGAAGCTGTACTGATAGCGGGCGGGTTTGGTGGAGGTGCAGAAACCAATCTGATCCGGCGCAATGACGCGATAGCCCTGCTGGCTCAGCGCGTTGATGGTGTCTTCCCAGGTGGCAGCGCAGAAGTTTTTACCGTGCATCAGAACCACTGTCTGACCGTTGGCCTGCTGCGCCGGCTTCACGTCCATATAGCCCATGCTGAGCGACTGCTGCTGGGAGGAGAAGGTAAAATGCTGCAGCGGATAAGGATAGTGAAACCCCTCCAGCTGCTCGCCATACACGGCCTCTGCGGCCTGCGCGCTGAGCGTGCCGCACAGCATCGCTGACGCCAGCGCTACGCTCAGTAACGGTTTTAATCGAAAACGAAACGTCATGTGACCTCTTCTGTACAGGGAAAAACCCTCAGTCTGGCACGAAAACCGCCGGTGGATATTGATGCGCCGTGCCGCCGCCCGTCACACCTTTAACTGTTAAGCCGCGCAAAGCGATAATCCATTTGCGTTAATAATAACGGCCGTAATTACGGCAACTATTCAACATCATCACAACATGTCGGCGATTAATTTCACGATAAACAAGACCAGTCTTGATGACAATTAATAAAAAAGCCATTTCCTGATAAAACTTTACGTTACGACAGTGCTTAAAAAGTTTAATTTAATTACACTGTGTCGAGTTATTGGAGGACCATAATGATGCAGCAAAAATACAACCAAGGGGTGATTGATTCGGTGACCGAATGGATTATGGCCAACCTGGATCAACGTTTGAGCATTGATGATATTGCACTGAAATCTGGCTATTCCAAATGGTATTTACAGAAACTGTTTGCCCGTTACCATAACGAAACGCTGGCGCGTTATATTCGCAAAAAGAAACTGATTTGTTGTGTGAACGAGCTGAAATTCAGCCGCACGCCAATTATCAGTCTGGCGGTTAAATACCATTTCGAAAGTCAGCAATCCTTTACCCGCTCGTTTAAACAGGTGATGGGCTGCACGCCGCTATTCTGCCGTAAACGCCAGCTGAGCGATGCTGCCGAAGCCCTGTTGCGCAGCAGTGACGATCCCTGTGCGCTGTGTCGCAAGGTCGGGTTTAATCGCAGCGAGCAGGAAAAACAGGTTGTTAATCCGGTAAGCGAAAATAATGGGAAGTTTCCAGCGCGTATTAGCTGCGCGGTACGTTAATCACGTCTGATATTTCGGGAAAATATTTATAACCGCGTGAGTAGAAGCGGCGCGATTTATTACGCTGATGCTCAGGTGCACCGTGCCCACTCAGGCATTGCGCAATAAATTGCGCCGCTACGGTACGTGCGAAAAGTCATTTCGGTGCCTGTTGACCGCACAGATTGTAGCGGCGCGATTTATCGCGCTGATGTTGAGTTGCACCGTGCCCATTCAGGCATCGCGCAATAAATTGCGCCGTTACGGTACGTGCAAAATGTCA
>Ga0308167_1000610_pt1 | contig 58738 bp, 46 predicted proteins | sample PhyCR1_2_FD_202138 | JGI IMG/M metagenome (GOLD analysis project Ga0308167, IMG submission 202138) | Phyllosphere microbial communities from UC Gill Tract Community Farm, Albany, California, United States - DLSLRC.R1 | ecosystem: Host-associated > Plants > Phyllosphere > Unclassified | place... | reverse complement strand
CGATGGGCGCGGCGGGCCGTGCGCTCGATACGCTGAACGAGGAGGGGCACCTCACCTCGAAGCTCGGTGAGATGCAGCACCGTGCCGATCTCTACGACCTGATCGACTACGAGTCCTACAAGCAGTTCGACTCGGGCGTCGCAGGTTTCACCGTCACGAAGGAGTGAGCATGACCGAGCCGGACATCAAGAAGGGCCTCGCCGGGGTCGTCGTCGACACGACCGCGATCTCGAAGGTCAACCCCGAGACGAACAGCCTGCTCTACCGCGGCTACCCCGTGCAGGAGCTGGCGGCGACGCAGCCCTTCGAGGCGGTCGCGTACCTGCTCTGGCACGGAGAGCTGCCGGATGCCGCACAGCTGGCGGCGTTCCGCGCGACGGAGCGTGAGCACCGCGCGCTGGCAGACAACGTGAAGACGGCGATCGACCTGGTGCCCGTCGAGGCCCACCCGATGGACGAGGTGCGCACGGCGGTCAGCCTGATCGGCGCCTCTGACCCGAACGCGGGCGGATCGGTGCTGGATGCCGGCGGCAGCCCCGAGCAGAACCTCGAGCGCAGCATCCGTCTGTTCGCGGCGCTGCCGGCGATCGTCGCCTACGGTCAGCGTCGCCGCCGAGGGGAGCAGCTCATCGAGCCCCGCGACGACCTCGACTACTCGGCGAACTTCCTCTGGATGACGTTCGGTGAGGAGCCCGATCCGGTGGTCGTCGATGCGTTCAACCGCTCGATGATCCTGTATGCCGAGCACTCGTTCAACGCCTCGACGTTCACAGCCCGCGTGATCACCTCGACCCTCAGTGACCTCTACTCGGCCGTGGTCGGAGCGATCGGCGCGCTCAAGGGCCCGCTGCACGGCGGTGCCAACGAGGCCGTGCTGCACATCTTCGACGAGATCGGCGAGGCATCGAACGTCGTGCCCTGGCTCGACGACGCCCTGGCCGAGAAGCGCAAGATCATGGGCTTCGGTCATCGCGTCTACAAGAGCGGCGACTCGCGCGTGCCCACCATGAAGGCCGCTCTCGACACTCTCGTCGAGCACTACGACCGCCCCGAGGTGGCCGAGCTGTACGACGCGCTCGAGTCGGAGTTCGTCGCGCGCAAGGGCATCTACCCGAACCTCGACTACCCGTCGGGCCCTGCCTACAACCTCATCGGCTTCGACACCCTCACGTTCACGCCGCTGTTCGTCGCGGCGCGCGTGACCGGGTGGACCGCGCACGTGATCGAGCAGGCCGGAGCGAACGCGCTGATCCGCCCGCTGTCGCTCTATGACGGCGTCGACGAGCGTCACATCGAGGACTGAGCAGGGCACCGGCCCCGGGTCAGCACACCCGGGTCGGGTGCTCGTCGGATGCCGCGCTCGCCGCGGCGATGGTGATCAGCTCGCGCGGGCGAGGTTTCCCAGCTCGGCGCCGGACGCATCCTTGATCACGAGGACGTCTCCGTCGATCTCGACCGCGCGGATGCCGCGCATCCAGTCGTCGACCCCGGGGCAGGCCTTGAGAGTCGATGCGAACCGGGCGAGATCGACGCGGTCGCCGTTCACCGAGTAGGTCGTCGTGATGCCGTTGCATCCGTCGCTGCCGTGCACCGTGCCGTCGGCGGCGAACTCGAGGTGCGGCTGGCCCGAGGAATCCTCGCCCCACAGCCCGACGAGCTTCTCGATGACGGCGTCGTCGTCGCTGCTCGAGGTGGGTGCGCCACCCGGTGCCCCCGTCGCGCAGGCCGCGCCCATCAGCGCGAAGGCTCCCAGAATCGCGAGGCCGACGAGGTTTCGTGCTCTGCGGTGGGTGCTCATGCTGGCCATGCTAACGGTGCCGCCTGCGAATGCGATCGCAGTCTCGATCCGGCCGGGGCCGATCGGTTCGCCCTGTCGGACGACGACGCGCGTGCGCGCTTATCGCACAGAGGACGTCCAGGTCAAGGGGTGAAATTCCGGTAAACAATTTCCCCATTCTGTGGATTTACTGGGTACTCTTCTAGAGATCCCTGTTCGTCCCGACGAACAGGATCCTGCTTGTCGGGGGGCCAGCGTCGCAGTTCACGCCTCCACCGGGAGGCGAACGGTTCTGTGTGCATCGCACACTGCCGGATATGAAACTGACTGACGATCCGTGACCAGCAAGGACATACATCACATGAAGCACAGAGTGACAGGCCGACGCCCATTGGCGTTGACGGCCGCCACCACGCTCGCCCTCTCGGGCCTCTTCCTCGGAGCGCCTGCGGCGTTCGCTGAAGATGGCACCGAGCCGACGCCCGCTCCGACCACGGCGTCGGAGACGGCTGCACCGGTCGAGAACGAAGCACCCGCCGAGGGAGTCTCCGAGCAGCAGGCTGCCGACATCGCGAAGGCGAGTGCCGAAGCGGGAACAGAGCTGGTCGCACTCGGTGAGAGCGCCGATGGCGGCAACGTCGTCGTCGTGACCGCCGACAGCACGGCCAGCGACTCCGCGATCAAGGGCATTGCGGCAGACCGGGGCTTCCCCGACGCTGAGGTCGTCAAGGTCGACCGCACTCTGACGTCGTTCGCCGAAGGCGATGTCGTCGGCGGCCAGGGCTACCTGTCGGTCAGCCCTGACCTCGAGAGCTTCGTCGCCGGCGAGCCCGGAAGCGCGGCTTGGGCCTGCTCCGTGGGCTTCTCCGCGTTCACGCCCACGGGTGGTCCTGCTCTCCTCAGCGCCGGGCACTGCGCCTTCGGTGCGAGCGATGAGAAGCTCACCGACACGACGCTGACCGTTCCCGGAGAAGAGCCCGCAGTCGGCGGCGAAGGCGCCCTGCCCGACACGATCGACCTGCTCGGCACGTTCGGCTTCGCCCAGTTCGGCGGCGCGGACGGTGGCCTCGGTTCGAACGGCGAGAGCACCGCAACCGACATCTCGGTCATCGACCTCGACGAGGCCGCAGGCTGGAACCCGGTTCCCGCGGTCACCGACTGGACCACGGCCGGCGACTCGCTCAGCTCGCTCGCTGACAGCGTCATCGAGATCAAGTCCGTCGCCGCTCCGGCGCTCGGTGAGGTCTCGAAGAGCGGTCGCACGACCGGCTTCACCACCGGTGTGGTCGACGGAGACGACATCCTCGATGGCTGGGCGAGCATCGACGGACACTGGGTGCGCGGCTTCTCGAGCAACACGCTCGCAGGCCCCGGTGACTCGGGTGGCTCGGTCATCCAGGGCGATGCGGCCGTCGGCCTCATCAGCGGTGGATCCGAAGCGACCGAGACCGAAGAGCAGTTCACCTGGGCGGCATCGCTCGTGACGGCTCTGCCGCGGACCGGTGGCTACGAGGTCGCACTCGACATCGACGCGCCGGTCATCACCAGCCCGACCGATGGCGCAGAGGTGCAGCCCGGAACGACCGTCACCGGAACCGCTCCCGGAGCGACCGAGGTCACGGTCAGCGGCTTCGGCGCAGACCAGACGGTCGCCGTCACGGACGGTGCCTTCTCGTTCGTCGGACCCGTCGAGCTCGGGGAACAGGCCATCACGGTCACCGCGCGCAACGGCTTCAGCGCCTCGGACAGCACGACGATCGACGTGACCGTCGTGCCGGCTCCGCTCGTCGCGCCTGTCATCACCTCGCCGGCTGACCGCACGACGGTCACCGAAACCGTCACCGCGGTCAGCGGCACCGGCCTGCCGACCACCACCATCACGGTCACGGATGCCGAGACCGACGACGTGCTCGGCACGACCGAGGTCGCCGCAGACGGTTCCTGGACCGTCGACGGACTCTCCTTCGAGTACGGCGAGCACAGCGTCGTCGTGACGCAGACCCGCACGATCGACGGCGAAGAAGAGGTCTCGCCTGAGGCCACCTCGACGTTCGCCGTCCGCCCCGTCTCGCCGGCCGTGACCTCGGTCGCGAACGGCGCGGAGTTCGCCCACAACGACGGTCCTTCCGGACTCGCCGGCTCGGGCATCGACGGCGCGACCGTCACGGTGAAGCTCAACGGCGCTGAGCCGACGTCGGCGAACACGGCTGCTCTCGCGGGCGCCTTCGCCGCCGCGAGCGGCACCTTCACGGCCACGGTCGAGGACGGCGCATGGAGCGTCGACTTCGGTGCGGCTCTCGAGTCGGGCACGTACACGGTGTCGGCCACGCAGGCCATCGACGGCGTCTCGTCGGCTCCGACCGACCTGGCGTTCGCTGTCCTCGCGGCCCCGGTCGCCGGTGGTGGCGGAGCAGCTCCCGGTGACGGTGGCGCAGCGGCACCCGGTGACGGCGGACTCGCCGTGACCGGTGCCGACCTGCTCGTCCCGCTCTCCGCCGCAGCCATCGCGCTCGCGCTGCTGTCGGGTGGACTGCTGCTGGTCTTCCGTCGTCGCCAGCTCATCGAGAGCTGACACACTGATCACCTCCTGAGGGTGTGACCGGCTTCGGCCGTGAACCCCTCGCCGAGAAGCCCGGTATCGAAAGATGCCGGGCTTCTTCGCATCTCCGGGACGCCGCCGTCTCCACGGCGCCGCAGTCTGCGGGGTGCCGCGTGCGCCGACGAGCGGATGCCGTGAGCACAGCGGAAGGCCCGGCATCGGAATGCGATGCCGGGCCCTCTGCTGTCGAGGCGAGCCTCAGGCGAGTTCGATCACCGACCACGACAGTGGCGGGAGCGTCGCGCGCACGGCGCCGTCGACGACCTCTGCGGCTGCGAGCGGCACCATGTGCACGGCATCCTGCGTGGTCTCGAGGTTCGAGGTGTGGCGGTCGCCGCCCTCGGGGATCGTCAGCGTCTCGGCGTTCACGACGCGGAGCCCCGTGAGACCGCGCAGCTCGACCGTCAGGTCGCTCTCCTCGTCGAGCGAGCGGTTCGCGACGAAGACGACGACGCGTCCGGTCTCCTCATCCCACGTCGCCGCCGCATCGACCGCGTCGACGCCGCCGTAGCGCTTCGTCTCGATCTGCGGTGCCGACACCGCGAGTCGCAGGATGCGACCCTTCGCGAGGCGAGCCATGCGCTCGAACGGCCAGAAGCTCGTCTGACGCCAGGCCGGACCGTTCTCCTCCGAGCGGATCGGCGCGATCACGTTGACGAGCTGCGCCTGGTTGGCGATCTTCACGCGGTCGCCGTGGCGCAGCAGGCTGTTGAGCAGCGTGCCCACGACGACGGCATCCGTCACGTTGTACGTGTCCTCGATCAGACGCGGGTGCTCCCGCCAGCCCGACTTCGCGACCTCGCCGGCCTCGACGTCGTTGTACTTCACCTGGTCCCACACGTTCCACTCGTCGAACGAGATGTCGACCTGCTTGGTGTGCTTGCCCGCGGCCTTCACGGCGTCGATCGTCGCGATGACGCCGTCGATGAACGCATCCATATCGACCGACTCGGCGAGGAACGACTCGGCGTCGCCGTCGTGCTCCTGGTAGTAGGCATGCATCGAGACGAAGTCGACCTCGTCGTAGGCGTGCGTGAGCACCGTGTGCTCCCACGTGCCGAACGTCGGCATCGACCGCGCAGACGAGCCGACCGCGACGAGCTCGATCGTCGGGTCGACCAGCTTCATGGCCTTGGCCGACTCCTGCGCGAGGCGGCCGTACTCGGTCGCGGTCTTGCCGCCGATCTGCCACGGTCCGTCGAGCTCGTTGCCCAGGCACCACAGCTTGATGTCGAACGGCTTCTCAGCGCCGTTCTTGCGACGCAGGTCCGACCAGTAGGTGCCGCTCGGGTGGTTCGCGTACTCGACGAGCGACCGGGCCTCTTCGACGCCGCGGGTGCCGAGGTTGATGGCCTCCATGACCTCGACGTCGGCCTCCTTCGCCCAGTCCATGAACTCGTGCAGCCCGAACGCATTGGTCTCGATGGTGTGCCATGCGCCGTCGATGCGCACGGGGCGGTCTTCGACCGGGCCCACGCCGTCTTCCCAGCGGTAGCCGGAGACGAAGTTGCCCCCGGGGTAGCGGACGACGGTCGGACCCATCTCCTTCACCAGGGCGAGCACGTCCTGACGGAAGCCGCGCTCGTCTGCCTGCGGGTGCCCCGGCTCGTAGATGCCGGTGTACACGCAGCGCCCCATGTGCTCGACGAACGACCCGAAGAGCCTTCGGGGGACGTCGGCGATGGTGAAGTCGCGATCGATGGTGATGCGGGCCTGAGACATTGCTCTCCTTGTGAGTGGGCCGGGGTGGGGCGTTTCGTCCCGTCGCTGAGCTCCTCGCTGAACGACCGACGATGAGGATCGGTGGGGACTACTGACCGCCGAAGCCGCTGGTCGCGACTCCCTTGACGATCTGCTTCTGGAAGATGATGAACACGATGATCAGCGGCAGCGCGGCGAGCACGGCCTGCGCCATGACCTGCGCGTACTGCACGCCGTAGGCGCTGATGACCGTCTGCAGGCCGACCGGCAGCGTCATCAAAGTGGTGTCGTTGATGACGAGGAACGGCCAGAGGAAGTTGTTCCACGCGCCGATGAAGACGAAGATCGCGACGGATGCCAGGATCGGCCGCGAGAGCGGCAGCACGATCGACCAGAAGATGCGCAGGCGGCTGGCACCGTCGACGCGGGCCGCGTCTTCGAGCTCGATCGGGATCGCGTCGAAGAAGCGCTTGAGGATGAACACCATCGCCGGGGCGACGACCTGCGGCAGGATCAGGCCCCAGTAGGTGTCGATCATGTTGAACGCGAGCATCTCGTAGAACAGCGGGATGATCAGCACCTGCGGCGGCACGACGATGGAGGCGATGATGACGACGAACAGCCACTTGCGGCCCGTGAAGTCGAGCCGTGAGAACGCGTAGGCGGCGAGTGCCGAGATCGTCAGGGTGATCAGGGTCACTGCGATCGACGTCCAGAGGCTGTTGAACGCCCAGGTGTAGACGTTGCCCTGCGACAGGATCGCCGCGAAGGCCTCGACGGTCGGGCCCGAGGCGCCGATCCACGACGGGTCGCCGCTGGCGGCATCCGTCTCGGTTTTGAAGGCGGTCGCGACCGCCCAGAGGAACGGCAGCAGCCAGCCGATCGCGAGGATGATCAGGACGACGAGGGCGCTGATGCGCAGCGCACCGAACGGCTTCTGACCTGGCAGGTGCGAGCGGCGGGCTCGCGCCGGCTTGGCGGTGGTGATGGTCTCGGTGAGTGTGGCGGTGGACATCACAGCTGCGACTCCTTCCGGCGCCGCATGATCAGAGCCTGCGCGACGCCGATGATGACGATGAGAGCGAAGAACACGTAGGAGATCGCGGCCGAGTAGCCGAATCGGTAGCTGACGAAGCCGGCTTCGTAGATGTACTGCACGATCGAGCGGGTGGTGTCGCTCGCGACGCCGCCGAGCATCTGGTACGCCTGATCGAACAGCTTCAGCGATGCCAGGATCTGCAGGATCAGGATCAGCACGGTCGCCGGTCCCAGCTGGGGGAGCGTGATCGACCAGAACTGTCGCCACGGGCCCGCGCCGTCGAGCGATGCGGCCTCGTACTGCTGCGGCGGGATGTTCTGCATCGCGGCGAGATAGAGAAGGAAGTTGAATCCGACCGTCCACCAGATGGTGGCGATGACGATCGACAGCATGTTGGTGTCGGGGTTCTGCAGCCAGGCCAGCGGCTCGAGGCCGAAGAACTCGAGGATGTTGTTCGCCGCGCCGATCTGCGGGTTGAAGATCCAGACCCAGATCTGCGAGATCACGGTCGAGGCGAGCAGATAGGGCATGAAGAACGACAGCCGCCACAGCCACTGGCCGGGAAGGCCGCGATCGACGAGAGCGGCCATGAGCAGCGCGATCACGACGAGCGGCACGGTCGACAGCAGCGTGAACCACACCGTGTTGCCCATCGACTGCCACATCTTGGGGTCGGCGAGCGCCTCGGCGTAGTTCGCGAAGCCGATGAAGGATCCGCCTGCCCCGGTGAGCGACTGATCGGTGAAGCTGAGGATGATGCCGTGCACGATCGGCCACGCGAGGAACAGCACGAACGCGAGGAGGAAGGGCGCGAGGAACGCCCAGCTGATGAGCTGCTCGCGGTTGCGGGAGGAGCCGGCGCGTCGAGCGGGCAGGGCCGACTTCGAGCCGGTGACGATCGTGCGCGTGGAGTCCGTCGCGGTGGTCATGATGCGAACGTCCCCTCGGGGTCGGCCGGGTTGGGCTGTCGGAGGAGTGTGTTCACCCGGGCCTCGAACCGGTCGATGGCCGCCGCGGGGTCGTCGCCCGAGAGCAGCACCCCCTGCACGGCGGCGCCGAACTCGCCCTGGAAGCTCGACCCCGAGCCGGTGAACCACGCGGTGGGGTCGTAGACGACGTGCTGCGCGGCCTCGGCGTAGTTGGCCTGGGGAATGAGGTCGGCGTACTCGGGCGATTCGGTGACCGGGAGGAAAGCAGGGATGTGCCCTGCCTCGGCCCACCCGAACGAGCCCTTCAGCATGTCGGCGACGAACCGGTAGGTCAGGTCGCGCTTCGCGGGATCGGCGTTGGTCTGATGCGGCAGCACGAACGAGTGCGAGTCGGCGTAGACCGCCGGCGTGCCGAACAGCGTGGGGATCATGGTGGCGTCCAGGGGCAGTTCGGCCGCCTGCATCGTGCGCAGCTCCCACACGCCGGTGAACAGCATCCCGCTCTTGCCGGTGGCGAACTCGGCCACCGCGCTGCCGTAGTCGGCCTGGGCGAGGGCGATCTCCCCGTCGAGCAGGGTGCGCATGAGGGTCAGAGACGCGACAGCGGCGTCCTTGTCGATCACGGCCTTGCCGCCGGCCGGCAGTTCCATCGCACTGCCGTGCTGCGAATAGAACGTGTAGAAGAGACGCCACATCTGGGCGCCGTCGCCGAGGTAGCCGTACGAGAGCGCGTGCCCCTCGGCCTGGCCCCCGATGGCGCGCAGCTGATCGAGGAACTCCTCAGGAGAGGAGGTCTCCTGCAGTCGGCCGTCGCTGTCGAGCACACCGGCCGCGTCGCAGATGTCGGTGTTGAACATCGCGACGAACGGATGCGCGTCGAGCGCGACGCTGTACATGTTCTCGCCGACGAAGCCCTTCTCCCAGATCGGCTTCGGGAACGTCGAGGCGTCGACTCCGAGGTCTGCGAGCCGGTCGAGGTCCCAGGTGTCGAGCAGGCCACCGGGTGCCCAGCCGACCGTGCGCGTCGCGTGCATGATCGCGACGTCGGGGGCCCGGCCGCCGGCACCCGCCATGGCGAGCTTCGTGTAGTACGGGGTGCCCCACGCGAGCACCGTGGGGCGGATGCGGTAGTCGCTCTGCGCCGCGTTGGCGGCGTCGAGCAGCTGCGACATGGTCACGCCGTCGCCTCCGGAGAGCAGATGCCAGAACTGCAGGGTCGTGGTGTTCGAACCGGGGACGGTGCCAGGGGCGCAGCCGGCGAGCAGCGCCGCGGCGGCCGTGACGGAGGCGGCAGTCAGGAACTGCCGCCGAGACAGATCGAGCGGGGGCGTCATCGTCACTCCTTCGTGACAGCGGGCGGGGTCGGGTCTCATCATTACATCGATGTAATCGGCCGCGCAAGAGCGAAGTCCGCAACCCGCGTGAGCCGCAGGGCCCACGGGCGGAGAACGCTGCGCGGGTGCGTGTCAGGGGCGGTGGCCGCGCGGGCGGCCCCGTGTGCTGTCACGCTCGAGCAGGTGATGCGACAGGGTGAGCGCCCGCGGCGGGGCGGAGCGGTCGTCCATGCGCGATTCGAGCAGGGTGAGCGCCGCATCGGCGAAGGCGCGACGGTCGAAGGCGAGCGTCGTGAGAGACGGAGACGTATAGCGCGAGAACTCGACGTCGTCGAAGCCCGTCACGATCACGTCCTCCGGCACGTTCACACCGTGGTCGTGCAGTGCGTGGAGCGCGCCGAGCGCGAGCGAGTCGGTGAAGGCGATGATCGCGTCGAACGCCCCTCCCCGTCGGAACAGCGTCTGCACGCCATCCGCCCCGCCGGTCATCGACCACGGCATCGGATTGATCTCCAAGGCGGTGTCACGGGGGATGCCGGCCTCCCGAAGCGCGTCGTGCACGCCCTCGAGTCGCAGACGGCCCGTCGCGGTCGCGACCGACGGGTCGTCGTCGGCGCCGATCACGGCGATGCGCGTCGCTCCGCGAGACAGCACGTGCCTGGTCACATCGGCCGCGGCTCGGCGGCTGTCGATGCGCACATGGTCGGCCCTGTTCTGCTCCACCTCGCCGAGCACGACGAGAGGAGGCAGCCGGTCGGCGTACTTCAGCACGCTGTCCTCGAGGCGGATGGGGTTCAGGATCAGTCCGTCGACCAGGTGCGCGCGAGCCCGGGAGACGAGCTCCCTCTCGCGTTCGGGGTCGGTCGCGGTCTCCTCGATCTGCACGGCGAGGCCGCGATCATGCGCGGCGTCGACGATGCGGTGCATGAGCTCGGCCGAGAACGCGGTCGCGAGGTCGGGCAGGGCGACGGCGATGATGCCCGAGCGGCCCTTGCGGAGTCCTCGGGCGTTGAGGTTCGGCACGAAGTCGAGCTGCGTCATCGCGGCCTCGACCCTGAGCTTGGTCTCCTCGCGCACGGCGACGGTGCCGGTGACCACGTTCGAGACCGTCTTGGGTGAGACGCCCGCGAGTGCGGCGACGTCCTTCATCGTCGCGCGCGGCGGCGGCATCGCTGTCATCCGGTCAGCCTATCCACCGGCTCGCCCGCGAGCCCGCCGCGCCGCGGAATGTCCGCACTCGCTGACTACTATGGCCCGATGACCATCGAACGCAACTGGGCAGGCAACCTCACCTACCGTGCATCCGCCGTCGAGCACCCGGGCTCGATCGACGAGCTGCGGCATCTGCTCGCCCGGGGCGGAGCCGTGCGCATCCTCGGATCGAGGCACTGCTTCAACGACATCGCCGACACCGACGGCCTGCTCGTCGCCCTCGATCGGCTGCCCGTCGTGTTCGAGGTGAACGATGCGCGTGACGCGGTGCGCGTCTCCGGCGGGCTGCGATACGGCGACCTCGCTCCGCTGCTCGACGCCGAGGGACTCGCGCTCGCCAACCTCGCCTCGCTGCCCCACATCTCGATCGCCGGCGCCGTCGCGACCGGCACGCATGGCTCGGGCGACGCCATCGGCTCGCTGGCCTCGGCGGTGCGCGCGCTGACGATCATCACCCCGGCGGGGGAGACGCGCACCCTCGCCCGCGGCGACGACGACTTCGACGGCGCGGTCGTCAGCCTCGGTGCGCTGGGTGCTGTCGTCGACGTCACGCTCGATGTCGAGCCCACCTACGAGGTGGCGCAGCACGTGTTCGAGCATCCGTCGTGGGATGCGATCCTCGCCGACTTCGACGAGGTGACGAGCATCGGCACGAGCGTCAGCATCTTCTCGCGCTGGGAGCACACCGACTTCGCCGACCAGATCTGGGTCAAGCAGCGCCAGCCCGAGGCCCGGGAGCTCGCCCGTGACGACCTCTTCGCCCGATTGGGGGCGGAGCCGGCGACCGCCAAGCGGCATCCGATCATCGGCGTCGATCCTGTCGCCTGCACCGAGCAGCTCGGCGAGTCGGGACCGTGGTTCGAGCGCCTCGCGCACTTCAAGCTCGAGTTCACGCCGTCGGCCGGCGCCGAGATCCAGAGCGAGTACCTCGTGCCCCGCGCCGACGCCGTCGCCGCGATCCAGGCGGTGCGCACGCTCGCCGGTCAGATCGCGCCGCTGCTGCTCGTGAACGAGATCCGCACGGTCGCCCCCGACTACCTCTGGCTGAGCTCGTCGCAGGGCACGGATGCCGTCGGCATCCACTTCACCTGGAAGCCCGACGAGGCGGCCGTGCGCGCGTTCCTGCCCACGCTCGAAGCGGCACTGCCCGAGACCGCCCGCCCGCACTGGGGCAAGGTCTTCACTCTCGATGCCGCAGAGGTGCGCTCGCGCTATGCGCGGTGGGATGACTTCGCCGCCCTCGCGCGGCGCTTCGACCCCGAGCGTCGTCTCGTGAACCCGTACCTCGAGCGCCTGGGGCTGTAGCGGGATCCATTGCACCACCCCGGTTGTTCTCGGTAACATTCTCCGAGGCTCAGCCGACGGAGGTGTGCATGGCGAACGTCGGCTCAGACAAGCCCAACATCCGTCAGGTCGCGACCATCGCGGGCGTCTCGCACATGACGGTGTCGCGTGTTCTCAACGATCACCCGAACATCAAGCCCGACACGAAGCGCCGCGTCCTCGAGGCGATCGAGGAGCTCGACTACCGCCCGAATCTCGTCGCCAGGGCGCTCGCCACCCAGCGCACCCGGCGCATCGGCGTGATCGTCGAGAGCGCGGTCGCGCATGGCCCGACCAGCATCCTGCGGGCCGTCGAGCTGTCGGCGCGCGCCACGGGGTACTCGGTCACACCGATCGCGCTGCACGAGGGCGATGCGCTGTCTCCCCAGGAAGCGGTCGACCACCTCGTGACGCAGGGGGTCGATGCGCTGTGCGTGATCGCGCCACGTTCGTCGTCGGTGGCCGCTCTGCGGCGCATCGCCATCACCGTGCCCATGCTCGTGGTCAAGGCCGACGCCGATCCGACTTTTCTCACGGTGTCGATCGACCAGCACGCCGGCACGACGTCGGTGGTCGATCACCTCGTCGCGCTCGGACACCGAGACATCCTGCACCTCTCCGGCCCGCTGGACTGGCTCGATGCGAGAGCGAGAGAGCGCGCCTTTCACACGAGGGCCAAGTCGTGGGGCATCCGTGAACGGCCGATCGTCGTCGGAGACTGGTCGGCCGACTTCGCCTACGACTTCGCGAAGGGTCTCACCCGGCTGCCGGATTACACGGCGATCTTCGCCGCCAACGACGACATGGCGATGGGCCTGATCCACGGGCTGCACGACAGGGGCTTCGAGGTGCCGCGAGACCTTAGCGTGGTCGGGTTCGACGACATCCCGCTCGCTCGGCATTTCATCCCTCCGCTCACGACGGTGCGCCAGGATTTCGGCGCACTGGGCGTCGCGGTGGTCGAGATGCTGCGCGCGGCCATCGAGGGTCGTGACATCCCCGCGCTCACCCGGATCCCGACCGAGCTCGTCGCCCGCGGATCGTCGGCCGCGCCCAGGGAGGTGCTGTGACCCCCGACCGTGGTCCCGAGCCGGTGGTGCGGCTCGAGGGCATCACGGTCGAGTTCCCGGGCGTGCGCGCGCTCGACGCCGTGGACTTCCGTCTGCTCCCCGGTGAGGTGCATGCCGTGATGGGCGAGAACGCCGCGGGCAAGTCGACGCTCGTCGCGGTGATCACCGGCACGCTCTCTCCCGACGAGGGCGCGGTGGTCGTCGACGGCGAGCCGCGTCGCTTCTCGGGAGTCGCCGACAGTCGAGCGGCCGGCATCGCCACGGTGTTCCAGGAGGCGCAGCTGAGCCCCAATCTCAGCGTGGCCGAGAACGTGATGCTCGGGCGGGAGCGCCGGGGCCGATTCGGAATCGACTGGCGCAGGACCAGGGCGGATGCCGCCGAGGCGCTGGCCAGGCTGGGACTCGACGACCTCGACCCGAAGACGCCGCTGTCGATGCTGACACCGGCGCAGAAGCAGCTGGTCGCTCTCGCTCGTGCGGTCGTCGACGACCCGAGGGTGCTCATCCTCGACGAACCCACCTCGAGCCTCGACGTCGCCGAGGTCGCCACTCTGATGCGGGTCATCCGGGGTCTGCGGCAACGCGGCGTCGCGATCCTGTTCATCTCGCACTTCCTCGAGCAGGCGTTCGCGATCAGCGACCGCATGACGGTGCTGCGCGGCGGGCGACGGGTGGGCGAATACGCGACGCGCGACCTCGACCGAGCCGACCTGATCTCGAAGATGCTCGGCAAGGACATCGACAGCCTGAGGGCCCTCGGCTCGGAGCGCAAGGCTCATCACTACGCGTACGACGGGGAGCCGGCCATGCAGGCGTCCGGTGTGGGTCGACGCGGCGAGCTGGAGCGCATGGACGTCGAGATCCAGAGGGGTGAGATCGTGGGGCTCGCGGGGCTCCGGGGGTCGGGGCGCACCGAGCTCGCGTCGTTGCTCAGCGGTTCGGTGCGCACCGACAGCGGAGAGCTCTGGGTCGACGGAGAACGCGTGCAGCTGCGCAGCCCCTCGGCAGCACTGCGGCACCGCATCGCGCTGTCGGCCGAGAACAGGGGCACGCAGGGCATCATCGGCGAGCTCACGGCCCGCGAGAACATCATCCTCTCGCTGCAGGCGCTCCGCGGATGGACTCGTCCTCTCTCGCACGCAGAGTCGAGGGGCCTGGTGGAGACCTACGTCGAGGCGCTGCATCTCGACCCTGCGGACCTCGACCGCCCGGTCGGTCTCCTGTCGGGGGGAACGCAACAGAAGGTGCTTCTCGCTCGAGCGCTGGCGGTGCGCCCTCACGTGCTGATCCTCGACGAGCCCACTCGGGGGATCGACATCGCGGCCAAGGTCGAGGTGCAGCGCCGCATCAGCCAGCTGGCCGGAGACGGCGTGGCCGTGGTGTTCATCTCGTCGGAGCTCGAAGAGGTCGTGCGGCTGAGCGATCGCATCATCGTGCTGAAGGACCGCGAGAAGATCGGCGAGCTCAGCAACGGTCCGGGTGTGACCGTCGACACGGTGGTCGAGATGATCGCCGCCGAGCTGAGTCACAGTGCGGAACTGTGATCGGTAACAACATTCACCGACCGTGATCGGTCCGATTTGGTAACGAAGTCTTGTGTTCCAGAAATTGTTCCCGGTAACATCGCGGCAGGACATGCGAAGCAGCTGTCCTGCAATCACGTCAGGACCATGACTGGTCCGCCACCGCCGGAGTGACCGCCGGCATCTCAAAGAGGAGAAGAAATGTCCGCGAAGAAGCGCATCCGCGTCGCGTTCGGCCTGGCAGCAGTCGGCGCACTCACCATCGGCCTTGCGGCCTGCTCGTCCGGCGACTCGGGCGGCGACGGCGGAGATGGCTCAGAGGAGATCACCACCGTCGGCTTCGTGGCTGTCGGCCCCGAAGGCGCATGGCGCGAGGCGAACGAGCAGAACATCCAGGACACCTTCACGGAGGACGCCGGATACGAGCTCAAGTACGCCCCCGCCACGAACCTCGACCAGAAGTCGCAGATCGACGCCTTCACGTCGTTCGTCGACGAGGGCGTCGACGTCATCCTGCTGTCGGCCACCGAAGCCTCCGGCTGGGAGGACTCGCTCAAGCGTGCGCAGGAGGCGGAGATCCCCGTGATCCTGCTCGACCGCGGCATCGAACCAGACGACGACAGCCTCTACGTCACGCGCATCGCCCCCGACAACGTCGAGGTCGCCAAGGAGGTCGGCACCTGGGCTGCGGCCACGTTCCCCGACGGCGGCAACTACGTCGTGCTCGAGGGCCCGGCCGGTGTCGGCGTCGTGAACGAGCGCAACACGGGCTTCGACGAGGGCCTGGGCGACTCGTCGCTCACGAAGCTCGACGCGCAGACCGCGAACTGGTCGGCGGAAGAGGGCAAGAGCGTCTTCGAGACGATGCTGAAGTCCTCGAACAACGACATCCAGCTCGTGTTCGCACAGAACGACGAGATGGGCCTCGGTGCCGCGCAGGCCGCCGAGGAGGCGGGCCTCGTCGTCGGTGAGGACGTCAAGATCGCCACGATCGACGGCACCAAGAACGCCATGCAGGCGCTGGCCGACGGTCAGCTCAGCTACGTGCACGAATACAACCCGCTCTTCGGTGAGACCGCGCTCGAGGTCGTCGAGAAGGCTCTCGCCGGCGAAGAGGTCGAGTCATACATCGTCGTCCCCAGCGAGGCGTTCGACTCCGCCGAGGCGGCCCAGGCCGTGCTCGCCGACCGCAAGTACTGACCGAGCACCGAACCCGACGCCGGAGCGATCCGGCAGCGAACCCGGGTGGGGCAGGAGCACTGCTCCACCCGGGTTCTGCGGACGGAGAGACAGCGATGAACGAAGCACTGCCCATCGTCGAGATGCGGGGGATCTCCATCGAGTTCCCGGGCGTGAAAGCCCTCGACGGGGTCGATTTCCGGCTGTTCCAGGGCGAGGTCCACGCGCTCATGGGAGAGAACGGCGCCGGAAAGTCGACCCTGATCAAAGCACTGACCGGTGTTTACCAGATCGACTCGGGGTCGATCGTCGTCGCGGGTCAGGAGCGCAGCTTCGGCGGTGCGGACGACGCGCAGGATGCCGGGATCTCGACGGTCTACCAAGAGGTCAATCTCGCCCCGAACCTCTCGATCGGCGAGAACGTGATGCTCGGACACGAGCTGCGTGGAGTGTTCGGCATCAACTGGACGGCCACCCACCGCGCCGCGACCGACGCTCTCTCCCGACTCGGGCTGGGGCACCTCGACACGCGCCGACCGCTCTCGACTCTCTCGATCGCGCTGCAGCAGCTCGTCGCCATCAGCCGCGCGATGGCGATCAAGGCCAAGGTGCTCATCCTCGATGAGCCGACCTCCAGCCTCGACGCCGCCGAGGTCGACGGCCTCTTCACCGTGATCAGGGCGCTGCGCGACCAGGGCGTCGCGATCCTCTTCGTCTCGCACTTCCTCGATCAGGTCTACGCGATCAGCGACCGCCTGACGGTGCTGCGCAACGGACTGTACGAGGGCGAGTACCTCACCCGAGACCTCGACCGCCATGCCCTCATCTCGAAGATGATCGGCAAAGACCTCGACGCGCTCACGTCACTCGGGGGCAACCGCCGCCGTACACCGCGCGACGCGGACGAGAAGCCGCTGCTGGCGGCATCCGGAATCGCACGACGAGGCGCGGTCGAGGCGACCGACCTCGACATCCGCCCCGGTGAAGTGATCGGCTTCGCCGGTCTGCTGGGCTCCGGACGCACCGAGCTCGCGCGACTGCTCTACGGGGCCGACCGCACCGACGAGGGCACGATCGAGCTGCACGGTCACCGGGTCGACCTCAAGTCGCCGGCCGACGCGCTGCCTCGCCGCATCGCCCTCTCGACCGAGAATCGTCGCGACGAGGGCATCATCGGAGACCTGACCGTGCGCGAGAACATCGTCCTCGCGGTGCAGGCCGAGCGCGGGTGGGCGCGGCCGATGAGCCGCAAGGAGCAGGATGCGATCGTCGACCGCTACATCGAGCAGTTCAACGTCCGCCCGGCCGACCCCGACCGGATGATCAAGAACCTCTCCGGTGGCAACCAGCAGAAGGTGCTGCTCGGGCGCTGGCTCGCCACACAGCCCGAGCTGCTGATCCTCGATGAGCCGACCCGCGGCATCGACGTGGGCGCCAAGGCCGAGATCCAGGAGGCGGTGGCCGAGCTCGCCGAAGACGGCGTCGCCGTGGTGTTCATCTCGTCCGAACTCGAAGAGGTCGTGCGTCTCTCCGAACGGATCGTCGTGCTGAAGGACCACCGCAAGATCGGCGAGATCCAGAACGGCCCCGACGTCACCGCGCAGGTGATCGTCGATGTGATCGCCGCTCATGGAGTGGAGGCCGCGGCCGAGACGCTCGACGACACAGACGGCGCCGTGCCCGATAGCATCGCCCCCACGACCGACAAGGAGGCAGCGCGATGACCGCGTCAGCCGGCACCACCATCTGGCGGGATCTGATCCACAAGCCGTTCTTCTGGGGCATCGTCGCGATCCTCGCACTGCTCGCCCTGAACGTGATCAAGGACCCGACCTACCTCGCGCTCTCGATCAACCCCAACAACGGCAACCTGGTGGGCAACCTGATCGACATCCTGCGCCAGGCGGCGCCGATCATGATGATCGCGATCGGGATGTCGCTCGTGATCGCCACCGGCGGCATCGACCTCTCGGTCGGCTCGCTCATGGCCGTCGCCGGGGCCGTCTCGATGGAGTTCCTCAGCGCCGCCGGCGACTCCTTCGGTGCGGCGCTCGCCGCGGTCGGGCTCGCGCTGGTGATCACCGGCATCCTCGGGGCGGTCAACGGTCTGCTCGTCGCCTACGTCGGGCTGCAGCCGTTCATCGCGACCCTCGTGCTCATGCTCGCAGGCCGAGGCATCGCCAAGGTGATCACGGGCGGGCAGAACACCACGGCGTCGAACGACGCGTTCCGGTGGATCGCCAACGGCTTCGTGATCGGCATCCCCGTGGTGTTCATCCTCGCCGTGCTCATCGTGATCGCCGTCGGCTGGGTCGTCAGGCGCAGTGCGCTGGGTCTCATGATCGAGGCGATCGGCATCAACCCCCGCGCCAGCCGCATGGCGGGCATCAAGCCGAAGGGCCTGCTGCTCACGGCGTACATCATGAGCGGCATCCTCGCGGGGATCGCGGGGATCATGTCGGTCGGCAGCGTCATGACCGTCGACATCTCGCGCACCGGGTATCAGCTCGAGCTCGACGCGATCCTCGCTGTCGTCATCGGCGGCGCGTCGCTGGCCGGCGGCAAGTTCTCGCTCAGCGGCGCGTTCGTGGGCGCGCTGCTCATCGCCACGCTCGACAAGACCGTGCTGTACCTCGGGGTCTCGTCGTCGGCGACGCCGGCGTTCAAGGCCATCGTGATCGTCGTGCTGTGCCTGCTGCAGTCGCAGCGGGTGCGCAGCTGGTTCCGCTCGCGCCGCAAGGCCCGACCGGTCGAACAGGTCCTCGCCAAGGAAGAGGTGTCCGCATGAGCGTCGTGACCGCCACCCCGGCTCCGCAGGCGACCGAGACCATCGTCGAGCGCGTACGCCGCATGATCACGGCGAACCCGTCGGTGCTGCCGACGATCGCCTCGGTCGCGATCTTCGTCGGCATGGTGATCTTCGGCGAGGTGGCCTACGGCCGCATCCTGCAGTTCAACACGCTGTCGAACCTGCTGATCAACAACGCGCACCTCATCGTGCTGGCCGTCGCGCTGACCTTCGTGATCCTCACCGGCGGAATCGACCTGTCTGTCGGCTCGATCATCGCGGTCTCCTCGGTCGCGGGAGTCATGCTCTCGAATGCCGGATGGAACGCGTTCGCCGTGATCATCGCGATGATCGGCATCGGCGTGCTCTTCGGCATCGTCTCGGGCGTGCTGATCAGGTATTTCAACGTGCAGCCGTTCATCGCGACGCTGGCGATGATGTTCCTCGGTCGCGGCCTCGCGTCGCTGCTCAGCACCAAGCCGGAGCGACTCGGTGAGGAATCGCCGATCCGCTGGATCGGCACGCAGCTGAAGATCATCGACGGCCCGAAGGTCAACGACCTCGTGATCACCCCCGCGGTGCTCGTCGCGGTGATCGTCGTGGCCGCCGCGTTCTTCGTCCTGCACCGCACTCGCACGGGGCGCACGGTCTACGCGATCGGTGGGTCGGAGAGCTCGGCGCTGCTGATGGGGCTTCCGGTCCAGCGCACCAAGGTGCTGGTCTACGTGATCAGCGGCGGGCTGGCCGGTCTCGCGGCGGTGCTGTACACCGCCCGACTCGGAACCGCGCAGAACATCACCGGCATCGGATGGGAACTCGACGCGATCGCCGCAGCGGTCATCGGCGGCACCGTGCTGACCGGCGCGTACGGCTATGTGCTCGGGTCGGTCGTCGGAGCGCTGGTGCTGGGGCTCATGAATGTGCTGATCACACGCGACGGCGGAATCCCTCCCGAGATGACCACGATCATCACCGGCGGCATCCTGCTCGTGTTCGTGCTGCTGCAGCGGGCGGTCACTCGAAAACGCGAGTAGCTTCCGTTCGAATGACGTGAAAGACCCCTTGTCCGGTGGACAAGGGGTCTTCTGCGTTCCCGCAGTGTCACGCGTCGACCGCGCGGCATTCCTGAACACCGGTATGTAGCACGGGGAGACCGCAATCCACCTCATATGACTACGTAACATCGTCATTCGGACATGTGGGGGGCGCGATGACAGATGTGGAGACCGACGAGCTCCGAGCTCTCGCGACGCAGGCGGAGAGCGTCCGGGGAGACTTCGGATCGCCGGTGGTCGCGCAGTCGTCGGGGCTGGGAGCGGGCTCTCTCGACGAGGCAGTGGCGCGGTTCGGTGAAACCTGGACGACGGCTCTGGGGCGTCGTCTCGGGGATGTCGACATGCTCGCCGAGAATCTGCGGCAGACGGCTGAGGTGTTCGACCGGGGAGACGAGGCGTCGAGCAGTGAACTCGACCAGATGATCTGGGCCGAGAGCGACTACTGATGCCCGAACTGGGGATGACGAATGACCCGGTCGTATTGGTGCCCGGTTCTCATGCCGCAGCGCACACGGTCGCGTCGGCGTGGCGGTCTCGGTCAGAGGCCGCCACTGCGCTTCGGGACGGGTTGAGAGACCTCGAGGTCGATTCCGCGTGGACCGGGTACCCGTACGACAAGTACCTCGAGCGGGCGGAGTATGTGCGGTCGTCGTGGCAGAGGTGCGGCGAGTACCTGATGAGTGGCGCCGCCGCTCTGTCGGCCTATGGCGATGCTCTGCGATGGGCGCAGGATGAGGCGGCGCGCGCGATCGACCTGTGGGAGCAGGCGGAGGCGACGGTCGTCTCGCGTCAGGCGCACCGGGTGAAAGTGCGGGAGCTGGAGCGCGACCTCGGCCTGCGGCACGTCGAACTCGACGTCCCGTTCATCGATGGCGGGGCGGACCTGCGCGCACAGGCGGTAGACGTCTTGACGAACGCGAGGGGCGTGCTGGATCGCTACGCCATGGATGCCGCGAACACCATCCATGACGCGGCGGACGCGGCGCCCCTGGAGACGCCGAAGCAGACCGAGAGCACAACGAACTGGGCAGTGGCGGGGGCGATCGGCGCGGCGGTGTTCGAGACCGCCGTGCTCAACCCGGCGAGAGAGCAGCTGAACTTCGTCGCCTCGATGGGCAACGCTCTCCTCAACCACCCCGACTTACTTCTCGAACTGCTCGGCGGAGTCGCCCTCGTGGTCGGTGGCGGCACGATGATCGGCGGCGGAGGCGCACTCGTGCTCACGGGGGTGGGGGCTGTGCCCGGCGGCGGCGTCGCGTGGGCCGGAGTGGGCGTCGCCGGAGCAGGCCTTGTCGCCGCGGGACATGCCAGCGCTCGCTGGATGAACGAGGCGACCGGTGATGATGCAGTCCGCATCGCGGAGCGCCCGCCACCTCACCCCGAGTACGGGGGTCGTGACATCAAGGGCCAGTACAACGGCGACGGGCAACGCCCTTGGGTCGACACCGAGAAGATCGGGTTGGACGAAGTCGCTAGCGATACCGGGTACGACATCATCCGCGACAAGGTGCGTGCGACCATCGACGGGTATTACAAGCCCGGCGCGACGGCCGAGCAGCACCGATACTACGACGGCCTATACAAGAATCCCGACGGCACCTACACCGGCGTGGAGGTCAAAGGAGGAACCGGGAGTCGTGACGCATACCAGAGAGGGTTCGACAGCACCGTCAGTCCCGATCGCCCGGCTACAGCCGTCGTCAACGGCGAGAGAATACAGATCACCAAAGTGATACTGAAGGAAGTCAAGTGACGAAGCCCACACACATCACCCAGAGGAATGGGCGTTCCCGCGGCGCGCTCCTCGATGAATTCCGTCCGTACTCCGAACAGATCCGGTTTGTTCTGCTTCAGATGAACGGATCCTCGTTCTGGGCCTACAGTTTGTGGCGTGCGCCCGAAGGTGCGGACCTGCTGGAGAGCATCCCGTTCAGCGAGGAGTATATGCAGTGCGCGGGAACCGCTGACGCGCTGGCGCTGGAGGTGCGCCGCATCGAGGCCGACGGCACCCCCCACCAGTACGCGATCGGCAAGCCCGGTGGTCACCGCACGGGGGAACCCACCGAGGTGATCCACTACGACGACGGTCGCCACAGCACCACGGTCTATCCGCACGAGGTCTTCACCGCCGATGAAGCAGCCGTCGTCTTCTATACGTATTTCCTCACTGACGACGTGTCTCAGCCGTACGAGCTCCGCGATCTGCACCTGAGCTGGCCGAAACCCGGATCCGAAGAGGGTGACAGCTGATGCGCATCCGCGTCGATCACCAGCCGCTCGCTCAGTCGATCGCGGTTCTCGCTGACACCGCAGATCGGATCCGCGGTCTGCTCGACGAACTCGAGTCTGAGGCCTTCGGGCTGAGACAGCTGTGGACCGGGCAAGCCCACGAGGCGTACTCCCGCGCTCAACGCGAATGGACCGAGTGCGCCGACGGCATGCAGACCGCTCTCACCAGCGCCGCGACCGCCGCAGCCCGCGCGCACGCACGCACCCGCGACGCCGAAGCCCATGTCGCCACCCTGTGGAGCTGAATCCCCCTGAGCGTCGTCACACCGTCGGGATCCACACGCGCATGGTCGACGGACCGCGCTGAGCCCAGTCGTGGTACGGAACGAGAGCAACCTCGTTGACCTCATCGGTCGACCGGTGTCGCACGGGCAGCACGACCCTGCCATCTCGCTCGATCGGGTCCCCGGCGACGACCGCGTCGCCGACGTCACTGCCGAGGTCGATCGACTCGAGCGCCAGCACCTCGGGACCGCGTTCGATCACGACGCTGCCCCGCACGGCATCCACCATCGGATGCGGTGACGTGGCCCTCGCCACGATCGGCAGGCTGAGCTCGACGACGTCGCCGGCGCGGAACGCGCGAGTGATCTCGACCCCACCGGCGGGTGCGGGGGACTCCGTGACCTCGCCGCCGCTGTGCACGCGCACCGTCGCTCCTGATGCCCACGACGGCACGCGCAGCTTCAGCGCGAACTGGGCATCCTCGGCGATCACGATCCGCACGTCACCCTCGACGGGGTAGGTCGTCGACACCTCGAACGCCACGACCCGGCCGTCCGGCAGCGTCGTGCGCACGGTCGACGGCGCGTACTGGTGCAGCTGCACGCCGTCGTCATCCGCCGTGGCCACATAGGCGGCGAGGCTCGCGAAGGTGCGCGCCACGTTCGGCGGGCAGCACGACACCTCGAACCACGGGGCGCGCAGCGACGACGAGGCGCGCGCCGACGTGGCATCCGGGTCCGCCGGCGTGCCCGGCGTGCGCTGATGCAGCGTGTTGGCGTAGAAGAACGCGCGGCCGTCGTCGGCCGGGGAGGTCGCGACGACGTTGAACAGGGTGCGTTCGATGAGGTCGGCATGCCGGACGTCACCGGTCGCGAGCAGCAGACGCCACGAGAACATGATCGAGCCGATCCCTGCGCAGGTCTCGGAGTAGGCGCGGTCCGGCGGCAGCTCCCAGTCGTCACCGAAGGCCTCGTCCTGGTGATGCGACCCCTGGCCGCCGGTCACGTACGTGCGGCGCTCGACCGTGCGATCCCACTGACCTCGCAGGGCGTCGAGCAGCTCGACATCCGACCTCTCGATCGCGACGTCGGTCGCTCCGGAGGCGAGGTAGTTGGCGCGCACCGCGTGCCCGCGCAACGCCTGGGCGTCGCGCACGGGCACGTCGTCTTGGAAGTACTCCTGCCCCCACTCGATCTCGCCCAGAGACCCGCGGCCGTGCCGCTCGACGAACAACGCGGCCTGATCGATGTAGCGCTGCTCACCGAGCGCGCGACCGAGCTCGGCCAGGCCCACCTCGACCTCGGCGTGCCCGCAGATCGCGTCGCGCCCGTCGACGCCGAACTCCTGGCATACGAGTTCGGCCGCGAGGCGGGCGACGGCCACGAGTCCGTCATCGGCGTCAGGCCTCGTGCGCGCCCGGGCGACGGCCGCCTGGAAGAGGTGTCCGAGGCAGTACAGCTCGTGCCCCCACTGCAGGGCCGACCAGCGCTCGCCCTGACCGTCGCGGCCGAACATCGTGTTGAGGTATCCGTCGGGCTCCTGCGCGGCGGCGACCCGGTCGACCACGCGGCGGAACCGCTGCTCGAGATCGCTGTCGGCCGCGGCATCCGTGCGCCCGATCTCCCACGCGAGCGCCTCGAGGTACTTGTAGATCTCGGAGTCGGCGAACTCGCGCCCCCGGCGCCCGGCGGGAAGCGTGCCGGCGGCGGCGAGGTCGAAGTTGGGCAGCCAGCCCTCGGACTCCAGGCGCGACTCGATGTGCGTGAGAGTGGCTGAGCCGTTCACGGTCTGGCGGTCGCCCCAGAACCCTCCGGTGATGCGCGCCTCGTCGAGGCCGAGGGGGCGCAGGCGTCCGCGCGTGGGAACCACCGGAGCGGCCGGTGTCGTGGTGTCGAACATGGTCATCCCTTGAAGGCGCCGGACATGAAGCCGCGCACGTAGTGTCGTTGCAGGATCAGGAAGAGCAGGATGCAGGGGAGCGCCAGCACGACGACGCCCGCCTCGGTGGCGCCGTAGTCGACGACACCCTGCACCTGCCCACGGAGGTTCGCCACCGCGAGAGGCAGCGTCATGCGATTGGTGTCGTTGATGAGGATCAGCGGGGCCATGAAGTCGTTCCACGCGGTGAGGAACGCGAACAGGCCGACCGTGACGAGCCCCGGCTTGACCGCGGGCAGCAGCACCCGCCACAGCGCGCCCCAGCTGGAGCATCCGTCGACCATCGCGGCTTCATCCATCTCCCTCGGGATCGACTCGAACGAGATGCGCATCATGAACATCGAGAACGGCAGCTGGAACATCGTGATCACCAGCGCGACGCCGACGAGCGAGTTCTGCAGGCCGACCGAGTTGAGGATCACGTAGAGCGGAATGAGCAGCGTCGCGTAGGGCACCATCAGGATCGCGAGAGTCAGCAGGAACAGGGCGTTCTTGCCGGGGAACGAGAAGCGCGCGAACGCGTAGCCGCCCAGCAGAGAGATGAACAGCGTCAGCGCCACGGTGAGCACCGAGACGAACAGCGAGTTGCCGAGGTACACCCAGATGCCCGCCTGGTACTCGCCGAGGGCGGCGTAATTGCCGAAGCCCCAGCCGTCGGTCTGGCTGGTGCCCGCCATCGGGCTGACTGACGAGACGCCGGTCCAGATGAGCGGGTAGAGGAAGATCACCGCGAGGGCGGTGGTGAACACCCAGTACGGGATGCCGAAGACGACGCGGGCCGCCTTCGAGCGGTACCGGGGCGCGGTGGGCTGATGATTCGGGGCGACGATGGTGCGAGTCAGGGTCTGGGACATGGTTCTCAGCTCAGTTCTCATCCGTGCGGCGGAACGCGCGCAGCTGGAAGACGTTGATGACGATGAGCGCGAGCAGCACGATCACCGAGAGGGCGCCCGCGATCCCGAGGCTGTTCTGCCCCTGGAAGGCGACGTTGTAGATCAGCTGCACCACGGTCATGGTGCTGTTGTCGGGGCCGCCCTTGGTGAGGATGTAGAACTGCTCGAACGCCAGCAGCGACCCGGTCACGCACATCACGGTCGTCAGGGCGAAGGTCGGCTTGAGCAGCGGCACCGTGATGTCGCGGAACGTCTGCCAGCGGTTGGCGCCGTCGATGCGCGCGGCCTCGTAGACGTCGTCGGGGATGCCCTGCAGACCGACGAGCATCAGCAGCATGTAGAACCCCGCGTAGCGCCAGACGATCAGGAAGATCGTCGACCACAGCGCACCCTCGGGAGTGCCGAGGAACGTGATGCCCCACGACTTCATGAGGTTCGCGAACGGACCGGCGATGGGGGAGTACAGCACGTAGAACAGCAGCGAGGCGGATGCGAGGCCCAGAGCGCTCGGGATCAGGAAGGCCGTGCGCAGGAGACCGTTCCACCTGGTCGACTCCTGCACGAGGAGGGCCAGGCCGAGTCCGAGGCCGATCAGGATGACCGTCGTGATGACGGTGTAGAGCAGGGTGAAGCGGATCGAATCCCAGAAGAGACGGTGCATGACGGCATCCGTGTAGTTCTCGGGGAAGTTGATGCCCTGGTTGCCGCTCAGCAGCGGCCAGTCGGAGGCCGACATCTGCACCACGAGCACGAGCGGCACGATGAACAGCAGGGCGACGAAGATCGCCGTCGGGGCCGCATACAGCCAGCCCTGCACCGGGCCGCCGAAGGCGGTACGCGGCCGGCGGCGACGCAGCGGAGGTGCGGTCGAGGTCATCTCGGTCTCTTTCGATCGGGGGGGCTGGCGAGGTGGATGCGGGGGCGGTGCAGCGCCGCCCCCGCGGCGAATCACTGCGACAGGATCGCGGTGATCTCCTCGTTGTCGGCCGGCACCGAGTCGTCGCCGTTCAGCACGGCGTTGCGCACCAGCGTGAGCCAGGGGCTGCCCGGAGCGTTGAACGCCTGCTGGAAGTTCAGTGCCACGGGGGTGTCGCCCTGGGACGCGACCTCGTTGATCGTCACCAGGCGAGGGTCGGCCGCGGCGTACTCGTTGTCGGCGAGGTCACCCCGTGAGACGGCGTTGCCGTCCTTCGCGAGGACCTCGACCTGCGCCTCCTCCGACATCATCCAGTTGAGGAAGTTCCAGGCCTGCGCGGCCTTCTTCGAGTCCTTCGAGATGCCGATGCCGTCGCCGCCGACGAACGTCGAGGCGCCGCCGTCGACACCGGGGATGCCGGCGACACCCGCGTCGAACTCGAGGGAGGGGAGCAGCGTCGCAGGGAACGGCATCACGCCGACCTTGCCCTCGCTGAACGCGGCGGTCCAGGTGGGGCCGGCCTCATCGGTGGAGGAGGGGAGGATCGCGCCGGCATCCTGCAGTTCGGTCCACGTGTCATAGACGGCCTGCGCCGAGTCGCCGTCGAGCAGGGATTCGGTGCCGTCCTCGTTCATGACCTCGTCGCCGGACGCCCAGATCGAGGGGAACCAGGTGAAGACCAGGCAGCCGCCGCAGTTGAGGCCGGTCGCCGTGCCGTAGGTGTCGGGCTTGTTCAGCGCCTGCACGGCCATGGCCGCCTCGGCGAACTCTTCGAGTGTGGCGGGTGCCTTCTCGGGGTCGAGGCCTGCCTCGGCGAACAGCTCCTTGTTCCAGAACAGCATCGAGAGGTCGAGCGCGAAGGGCAGCACGTACTCGGCGCCGTCGACCGTGCCCGCCGAGAGGTGACCGGGGTTGATCTCGTCCTTGAAGTCGAGCGCATCGATCTGCTCGGACATGTCCTGGAACAGGCCCTGCTGCGCCCAGTTGGGCACGTAGACGATGTCGGCGGCGAACAGATCGGGCAGACCGCTGGAACCGGCGGCGGCGCCGACCTTCGCGACGTAGTCGTCGTTGGGGACGACCGTGAGCTCGACCTGGTTCTCGTGGCTGGCGTTGTAGGCGTCGACCAGCAGCTTGGCCTGGCGCTCGATGGGAGCGCGGGTCCACAGCGTGAGTGTCGTGCCGTCATCGGTGCCTTCGGCAGGGATGGGTTCGTTCGACGCCTCGTCAGCGGCGGGTGCACAGGCGGCGAGGCCGCCGACGAGCAGGCCGGCCGCGATGACGACGGCTGCTGCCCGGCGTGCGGCGTGTGTACGGGTGGTGTTCATGGGCGGGGGCTCCTCTGGGCTCGTCCTCGAGCGGGTGCGGTGTGGCGCTTCGACAGTGCAGCGCCGGGTGTGGAGATGAGGTGGAGATCAGGTTCTCCGAAATCTACGAAAACCCTTTCGAAAGGTATAGCGTGGTTTCAGCGGGGGCGTCAACCCTTGTTCCGATAACCTTTCAGCAACAGGGGGAGTGATGAGCGACACGAATGCAGCACGGGCGGTGACCCTCGGTGATGTCGCCGCGCGCGCCGGAGTGTCGATCTCGACGGCGTCGAAGGCTCTGAACGATCGAGGCGATGTCTCGGCCGCGACGCGCGCCAAGGTGCGGGCGATCGCCGCAGAGCTGTCCTTCACGCCCAACGCCATGGCTCGGGGTCTGCTCGCCGGTCGCACCGGCACCGTCGGCCTGCTCACCAGCGACCTCGAGGGTCGCTTCATGATCCCGATCCTGATGGGCGCCGAGGACGCCTTCGGCGCCGGCCGCATCAACGTCTTCCTGTGCGATGCGCGGGGCGACGCGATCCGTGAGCAGCATCATCTCCGCGAGCTCCTCAGCCGCCGGGTCGACGGCATCATCGTCGTCGGCCGCCAGACGGATGCTCGACCCTCGCTCGGGCAGGAGATCCCCGTGCCGGTCGTCTACGCGTACGCGCCGTCCGACGACCCTCGCGACCTGTCACTGACTCCTGACAACTACGCGGGCGGACGGCTGGCGATCGAGCATCTGCTGGCGTGCGGGCGTCGGCGCATCGCACATATCTCGGGCGACCCGACGTATGCCGCAGCTCAAGACCGCCTCGCCGGGGCCAGGGCCGCGCTCGCCGAAGCCGGCCTCGAGCTCGTCGGCGAGCCGATGTTCTCGGAGTGGACGGAGCACTGGGGGCGGGACGCCGCGGCGATGCTGCTGAACCGGCATCCCGACATCGACGCCGTGTTCTGCGGCTCTGACCAGATCGCTCGCGGCGTGCTCGACTCGGCGCGGGATCTCGGACGCACCGTTCCCGACGACCTTGCGGTGATCGGCTACGACAACTGGGAAGTGCTCGCGACGAACGCGCGACCCGAGCTCACCAGCATCGACGCCAACCTGCAGCAGCTGGGGCGTCAGGCGGCGCTTCGGGTGTTCGACGCGATCGACGGGATCGACATCGGGGAGGGGTCGCACCATCTGCCGGTGCGCCTGGTGATCAGAGGATCGACCATCGCCCGGCGCTGAGCCGCCCTCTCCTGCCGACCGTCGGTCGCGTCTCCGGTCAGACGTGGTCGCGCCAGGAGTGCTGCGGGTCGAAGCCCAGGATGCGGCGGGCCTTGTCGATCGACAGCAGCGTCTCGTTCGGGCCGAACTCGCGCGCGACAGGGACGTCGGGGAAGACCTCGGCGAGCAGCTCGGTATTCGGACGCGACATGACCGTGTCGGCGGCCGCGATGATGAAGTTGTCGAACCCGGGGGCCGCGACCTCGAGCGCGCGCTCCACGGCCTGAGCGCCGTCGCGGGCGTCGATGTAGCCCCAGAGGTTCCACTTGCGGCGCGACGCGTCGGAGTCGAAGTCGGGGAACTCGGCGTAGTCCTCCGGGTTCATCACGTTCGAGAACCGCAGCGCCGTGATCGAGAGGTCGGGATGCCAGCGCACGAGCTCTCTCGCCAGCTGCTCCTCGAGCGTCTTGACCAGCGAGTACACCGATTCGGGGCGGGCGGGGTAGTCCTCGTCGACGGGCACGTAGGGCGGAGGCACGTCGAACGGCAGGCCGAGCACGGTCTCGCTCGACGCGTAGACGACGCGCCGGATGCCGAGGCGCACCGCCGCCCAGAACACGTTGAACGTGGCGGGCATGTTGTTGTGGAACGTGGCGACGTCGCTGCGGATGCCGGGGGCGGGGATCGCGCCGAGATGCACGACGGCATCGATGCCCTCGTGTCGATCGCCGACGGCCGTGAAAGCGTCCACGACCTGGCCGTAATCCGTGAGGTCCACCTGCACGAAGTCCGGGCCGCGGACCCCGGCGACATCCATGCCGATGACCTCGTATCCGTGGGCGCGGAGTTCCCGCGCGACGACGCTGCCGAGCTTGCCCGATGATCCCGTGAGTGCGATGCGCATGTCACCAGAGTGGCACGAAGAAGAGGCGCCGGGGCCGCTCGGCATACACTCGTCGGCGTGAGTGACACGAGCAGCGAGCCCCGTCGCACTGTCGGCGTGCGTGACGTCGCCGTGCTCGCCGGGGTCTCTCGGCAGACGGTGTCACGGGTGCTGAACGACCACCCCGAGGTCGCCGCCGAGACCCGCGAACGGGTGCTCGCCGCGATGACCGAGCTCGGCTACCGCATGAACAACGCCGCCAGGGCACTGGGCACGCGGCGCTCCCGCACGCTCGGTGTGCTGGCCACCGACGCCCTGCACTATGGGCCCTCGCGCAGCATCGCCGCGCTCGAGGCCGCAGCCCGCGAGGTCGGCTACTGGCTGAGTGCGGCCTTCGCGGATGCCGGAGACGCCGACGCGGTCATCGCCGCGGTCGACCACCTCGTGATGCAGGGCGTCGAGGGCATCGTCGTCGTCGCCCCGCACGCCCACACCCTCGATGCGCTCGACGAGTTGCGCATCGGCGTGCCGGTCGTCACGCTGCACGCGGCCGACCGAGGAGCCCGCGGCCTCTCGGTCGACCAGGCCGCTGGAGCCAGGCTCGCGGTCGCGGCGCTCGCCGACGCGGGGCACACGCGCATCGCGCACCTGGCCGGACCCGCCGACTGGCTCGAAGCAGAGTCCCGCACGCAGGGATTCGCAGACGAGCTCGCCGCGCGTGGGCTCGCCGCCGGCCCCGTGTTCGAGGGCGATTGGACAGCAGGCTCGGGCTACGCGGCTGTCGACGCCGTGCGGAAGTCGGGCGTGACGGCTGTGTTCGCGGCCAACGACCAGATGGCGCTCGGGCTGCTCGGCGGGCTGCATGAGGTCGGGCTCTCGGTGCCGGGCGACATCAGCGTGGTCGGTTTCGACGACACCCCGGATGCCGCCTACTACTGGCCCAAGCTGACGACCGTGCGACAGGACTTCTCGGAGCTGGCGCGCCGAGCGGTGGCGGCGGTGCTGGCGGACAGCGACGGAGCGCCGGCGTCCGATCTCCCGCCCGTGGCTCCCGTGCTCGTGACCCGTGATTCGGTCGCTCCGCCCCGGGTGTGACCTGCCCCGCCGGGGTGCGACGGGTTCACAACTCAGCATGAACGCCCCCTCACGGTCGCCGAATCCGCGTGATTCCGGCGCCGACGACGTGACGCCGACGCGCTCGTGCTGAATTGTGAACGGCCGACCACCGAGCCGTGTCCCTTGACCGGCCCCGCGACCCCGTGACACACTTCTGTGACCGGTCACAGTGACCACCGCCGACCCTGAGGTACCCGTGAGCAACGAAGCCCCCGTCTTCTCCGCCGAGATCGACGCATCGATCCAGGCCGTCCGCGATGATGTCGCCCGCCTGCACGCCGAACTGGTCCGCAACGGCCTCGTCGTCTGGACCGGCGGCAACGTCTCCGGCCGCGTGCCCGGCGCCGACCTGTTCGTCATCAAGCCGTCGGGCGTGAGCTACGACGACCTCGCCCCCGAGAACATGATCCTGTGCGACCTCGACGGTGCCGTGATCGCCGGAACCGCCGGCAGTGAGCGCGCGCCCTCGAGCGACACCGCGGCCCACGCCTACGTCTACCGCCACATGCCCACCGTCGGGGGCGTCGTGCACACCCACTCGACGTTCGCCGTCGCCTGGGCGGCCCGCGGCGAGGAGATCCCGTGCGTGATCACCGCCATGGCCGACGAGTTCGGCGGTCCGATCCCGGTGGGCCCGTTCGCGATCATCGGCGACGACTCGATCGGTCGCGGAATCGTGCAGACCCTCAGCGGCCACCGCAGCCGCGCGGTACTCATGCGGAACCACGGCCCCTTCACGATCGGGGTCGACGCGAAGGATGCCGTGAAGGCCGCCGTCATGGTCGAGGACGTCGCCCGCACCGTGCACTACGCCCGTGAGGCGGGCCCCCTCATCCCGATTCCGCAGGAGGCGATCGACAGCCTCTTCCACCGATACCAGAACGTCTACGGACAGAACTCGGACGCCCGACGATGAGCGACACGACCACCACGCCCGACACGACCCGCACCGCAGCCCGCGACGACATCCTCGCCGCCCGCACGAGCCTCGGCATCGAGCTCGGCTCCACGCGCATCAAGGCGTGCCTGATCGGATCGGATGCCACCGAGGTGCTCGCCACCGGCTCGTTCGCATGGGAGAACCGGCTCGAAGACGGCCTCTGGACGTACGCGATCGACGAGGTCTGGGCCGGACTCCAGGCGGCCTACGCCGCTCTCGCCGCCGACGCGGAGAGCCGCCACGGCGTGCGTCCCGAGACCTTCGGCGCGATCGGCATCTCGGCGATGATGCACGGCTACCTCGCGTTCGACGCGCACGGCGAGCTGCTCGTGCCGTTCCGCACCTGGCGCAACACCAACACGGGTGCCGCGGCGGCCGAGCTGACCGACCTGCTCGGCGTCAACATCCCGCTGCGCTGGTCGATCGCGCACCTGCACCAGACGGTGCTCGACGGCGAGGCGCATGTGCCGCAGCTCGACTTCGTCACGACCCTCGCCGGGTACGTGCACCAACGGCTCACGGGCGAACGAGTGCTGGGCGTCGGCGACGCCTCCGGCATGTTCCCGATCGACTCGAGCACCGGCGACTACGACGAGCGGATGCTGCAGGCATACGACGCCCGCGCCGCCGACCGCCTTCCGGCGACCGCACGAGACCTCTTCCCGACAGTGCTCCCGGCCGGAGCGGCCGCAGGCTCCCTCACCGCCGAGGGCGCAGCGCTGCTCGACCCCAGCGGTGCGCTGAAGCCCGGCATCCCGCTCTGCCCGCCCGAGGGCGACGCCGGCACCGGCATGGTGGCGACCAACTCGGTGTCTCCTCGCACGGGCAACGTCTCGGCGGGGACGAGCATCTTCGCCATGGTCGTGCTCGAGCGACCGCTCACCGAGGTGCACCACGAGCTCGACCTCGTGACCACGCCGGCCGGCGACGCCGTCGCCATGGTGCACTGCAACAACGGTGCCAGCGAACTCGCCGCCTGGGCCGGTCTCTTCACCCGCTTCTCCGCGGCAGCGGGGCAGCCGCTGAGCGACGACGCCGTCTTCGACGCACTGTTCCGCGAGGCTCTCGACGGCGAGGCGGATGCCGGTGGGCTGCTGGCCTACAACCACCTCGCCGGCGAGCCGATCGCGGGTCTCACCGAGGGGCGTCCGCTGTTCGTGCGCACGCCCGACAGCGCCTTCACGCTCGGCAACTTCATGCGCTCGCAGCTCTACGGCGTCTTCGGAACGCTCGCGCTGGGGATGCAGGTGCTCACGGCCGAGGGCGTCGAACTCGACCGGATGTTCGCGCACGGGGGCATGTTCCGCACGGCCGGGGTCGCGCAGCGCTTCCTCGCCGGAGCGCTGGGTGCTCCGGTCGCTGTCGGGGAGCTCGCCTCCGAGGGCGGCGCGTGGGGCATCGCCGTGCTCGCGTCGTACCTCGCGCACGCCGAGTCCGCCTCGCTGGGCGAGTACCTCGAACGCGACGTGTTCGCGACGGCATCCCTCTCGGTCGCCGACCCCGACCCTGCCGACGTCGACGGCTTCGCCGCCTACCTCGATCGCTACCGTGCTGGCCTCGCCATCGAGGCCGCCGCAACCACCGCTCTCCGTCCCGGTCGCTGAGCGCGAGGAGCGAGGCGAAGCGCACACCTCTTCGCGTTTCGTCTCGGTGCTTCGCTCCTCGCTCAACGACCGAATATGAAAGGCCTCTCATGACCCGCACCCCGCTCACCACCTCGCTCGACGGCTACGAGGTCTGGTTCCTCACCGGCAGCCAGCACCTCTACGGCCCCGAGACGCTCGCCCAGGTCGCCGACCAGTCGCAGCAGATCGCCCGCATCCTCGACGAGGCGGTCGAGGTTCCCGTGAAGATCGTCTGGAAGCCGGTGCTGACGGATGCCGCCGCCATCAAGCGCACCGCGCTCGAGGCGAACGCCGACGACCGGGTCATCGGCCTGATCGCGTGGATGCACACGTTCAGCCCGGCCAAGATGTGGATCGCCGGTCTCGACGCGCTGCAGAAGCCGCTCGCGCACCTGCACACGCAGGCCAACGTCGAACTGCCCTGGGCCGACATCGACTTCGACTTCATGAACCTGAATCAGGCCGCGCACGGCGACCGCGAGTTCGGCTACATCCAGACGCGCCTCGGCGTGCCCCGCAAGACCGTCGTCGGTCACGCGAGCGACCCGCGGGTGCGTCAGGAGATCGCGACGTGGCAGCGTGCGGCCGCCGGCCTCGCGGCCTCCCGCTCGCTCAAGCTCGCCCGCTTCGGCGACAACATGCGTTACGTCGCCGTCACCGAGGGCGACAAGACCGAGGCAGAGCTGCGCTTCGGCGTGCAGGTCAACACCTGGGGCGTGAACGATCTGGCGGATGCCGTCGCCGCGGCATCCGACTCCGAGATCGACGCCCTCGTGGCCGAGTACGAGGAGCTGTACGAGGTCGTGCCGGAGCTGCGCCGCGATGGTGACCGCCACCAGTCTCTGCGCGACGGGGCCGCGATCGAGATCGGTCTGCGGACGTTCCTCGAAGAGGGGGGCTTCGGCGCCTTCACCACGTCGTTCGAAGACCTCGGCGCGCTGACGCAGCTGCCCGGTCTCGCGGTGCAGCGCCTGATGGCCGAGGGATACGGCTTCGGTGCCGAGGGCGACTGGAAGACCGCGATCCTCGTGCGCGTCGCGAATGTGATGGGTGCGGGGCTGCCCGGTGGGGCGAGCCTCATGGAGGACTACACCTACGACATGACCCCCGGCGACGAGCTGATCCTCGGCGCGCACATGCTGGAGGTCTCGCCGTCGCTCACCACCGCGAAGCCGACGCTCGAGATCCACCCGCTCGGCATCGGCGGCAAGGACGACCCGGTGCGCCTGGTCTTCACCGCCGACCCCGGCCCCGCGATCGTCGTCGCGCTCAGCGACATGCGCGACCGGTTCCGCCTCACCGCGAACGTCGTCGAGAACGTGCCGCCGCGCCAGTCGCTGCCGAAGCTCCCGGTCGGCCGCGCTGTCTGGAAGCCGCAGCCCGACTTCACCACGAGCGCCGCCGCGTGGCTGACCGCCGGTGCCGCGCACCACACCGTCATGTCGACGGCCGTCGGGCTCGAGGCCTTCCGCGACTTCGCCGAGATGGCCGAGGTCGAGCTGCTCGTGATCGACGATGCGACCACCCTGCCCGAGTTCCAGAAGCAGGTGCGCTGGAACCAGGCCTACTACCGACTGGCTCAGGGGCTGTGATGACCGACGTCTCCTCCGCCGCCGTCGATGTGGCGACCGCAGCGCGACCGCGCTCAGGACGGCAGCTGCGCATCGCCGGTCACGGATACGAGGCCGTGATCGCGAGCGTCGGCGCATCGCTGCGGGTGCTCACGTTCGAGGGGCGCGATCTGGTCGTGCCGTTCGACGCCGACGAGGTGCGGCCCGGATACCGCGGCACCACCCTCGCGCCATGGCCCAACCGCATCGTCGACGGCCGCTACACGTTCGGCGGCGCCGAGCAGCAGCTGGCGCTCACCGAACCCGCCCGCGGCCAGGCGCTGCACGGCCTCCTCGCGTGGGCGGAGTTCGAGGATCGCCTCGTGCTCGACGACCGCGTCGTGCTTGCGGCCGTGATCGAGCCGCAGACGGGATACCCGTTCCGCGTTGAGGTCGAGACCGAATACCGCATCGACATCGACGGGCTGCGTCAGACGGTGACCGCGCGCAACCTCGGGGCGGATGCTGCACCCTGGGGCACCGGACCGCATCCCTATCTCGTCGCCGGCCCCGACGGTCGGGTGGACGACTGGACGCTCACGCTGCCGGCATCCGAGGTGCTCACCGTCATGCCCGACCGGTTGAGCCCGGTTGCTCTCGAGGCCGTGTCGGAGCATCCGGAATGGGACTTCCGCGCAGCGCGCCGCATCGGCGACGTCTTCATCGACCACGCCTTCACCGGTCTCGCCCGTGACGGCGGAGTCGCCGAAGTGCGGCTCGTGACGGATGCCGGAACCGGCGTCGCGATGACGTTCGACGAGCGCTGCCCGTGGGTGCAGGTGCACACGGCCGACAACCCGGGGATCGATGCGATCCACCGCATCGGCCTCGCGGTCGAGCCGATGACCTGCCCGCCCGACGCCTTCAACTCGGCAACCGACCTGGTCGTGCTCGAACCCGGCGCGACGCACGCCGCATCCTGGCGGATCTCCGCGGTCTGAGGCGCTCGGCGGCCGCCGGGCGGGCTCCCGCGGCGTGAGTGGTCAAAAGAGCATCCGGACGAGCTGTGTCAGGTGCGTTTCTGACCACCCACGCGCGCGCGGACGGTGACGCGTCAGGCGAGAGCCGCGATCAGCGCCTGGGCGGCGGATGCCGACGACTGCGGGTTCTGTCCGGTGATGAGCAGGCCGTCGACGATCGTGTGATCGCTCCAGGGATCGGTGACCTCGACGTCGGCGCCGAGACCGCGCAGCGCGGTCTCGAGAAGGAACGGCGCGCGATCGGCGAATCCGCCGATACGCTCCTCCTCATCGGAGAAGCCGGTGATTCGGCGCCCGGCGACCAGGGGCTCGCCAGCGGAATCGCGCGCGGGAAGCAGAGCAGCGAGACCGTGGCATACGGCGGCCAGCGGGCGGCCGGCGGCGACGGTCGCCGAGATGAGCGCCGCCGAGTCGGCATCCACTGCGAGGTCCTGCATCGGGCCGTGGCCGCCCGGGTAGTAGACGGCCGCGTAGTCGGCGGCGTCGACGTCGGCGAGCACCAGGGGAGTGGTGAGCCCCGGGATCTGCGCGAGGGCCGCGGCATCGCCTTCGCCGAGGCTCGACGAGTCGGTCACCGGCTCGACACCGCCGGGAGTCGCGAAGACGACGTCATGACCTGCTGCGGTGAGCAGTCGGTATGGGGCGAGCAGTTCTTCGGCCCAGTAGCCGGTGGGGTGCTCGGTGCCGTCGGACAGGGTCCAGGTGCGGGCGCCGGTGACGACGAAGAGGACGGATGACATGGATGCTCCCAAGGGGTCGGACGACGGATGCCGTGCGGATGCGGTATCCGGGACAACCGCGAGGATCGAGAACCGATTCCGATAGATTGCCGATATGAGCAATCGGAATTCCGATGGGCTGCAGGACCTCGGGCTGTGGCGCACCTTCCTCGCCGCGCACCGGTCGGGGTCGGTGTCAGCGGCGGCGCGCACACTCGGCCTCGCGCAGTCGTCCGTGACGACGCAGCTTCAGGCGCTGGAGGAGAGCGTCGGCGAGCCGCTGTTCGTGCGCCATGCCCGCGGCATCCGCCCGACGCCGCGCGCCGACGAGCTCGCAGCCCGGCTCTCCGGTCCGCTCGACGCGCTGGCGGATGCTCTCGGCACCCGCCCCGCCGCCGAACCGCCGATCGTGCGACTGGGTGGCGCCGCCGAGTTCCTGGCCAGCGTCGCCGCGCCCGCTCTCGCCCCCGCTGTGGCAGACGGGATGCGGCTCGCGGTGACCACCGGCCTGGCCGACGATCTGCTCGAGCAGCTCAGGGTCGGCAGCCTCGACCTCGTCATCTCGGCGGTGCGTCCGCGCGGGCGGGGGCTGCCGTCCGTGCCGTTCTTCGACGAGGAGTTCGCACTCGTCGCGGCACCGGCGCTCGGCATCGCGCATTCCCCCGTCCTCACGCGGGACGCTGTCACCGACGTGCCCCTGCTGGCCTACGACCGCGACGTGCCGATCCTCCGCCGGTACTGGCGGCATGTCTTCGGCATCCGTCTCGACCGCGAACCCGCTCTCGTCTTCCCGGATCTGCGTGCGCTCGCCGCCGCTGCCGTCGCCGGAGCGGGCGTCACCGTGCTGCCGACCTACCTGATCGCCGACGAGCTCGCCGACGGGAGGCTCGTCGACCTGCGTCCGACCGACGACCCGCCGATCAACACCCTGCACCTCGTGCGACGACCGGGGCCGCTGGCCGAGGGGGTCGCGGTGGTCGAGCAGGCGCTGCGCGCCGCCGTCGCCGACCTCTGACCTGCCGCCCTCAGCCTGCCGCCCTCAGCTCGCGCGATGGCGTGCGTGGTCGAAAGCGCATCCGAAACGGCGGTTTCCGGTGCTTTTTCGACCCCGCAGCCCGCCGGGACCGCCGCCGAGCCGGCCGCCTCAGCGGTTGAGCCAGTGGCGCAGCGTGCGCGTGACCCAGGGCAGCACCCAGTAGGTCATGATCGGGGTCAGCACGACCGTCGTCGCGAGCACCCGCAACCAGATCGGCAGCTCGTTCCAGCCGGGGATCGGGCTCATCGCGTAGGTGAAGGCGAGGTTGAGCGGGAAGAACCCGAGCCAGATCGACACGGCCTGCTTCCAGCGCGGGGGAGTGCTGACCATCGCGACCGTGGTCGTCGAGCCGTCGGCCCGAGGGAGGGTGATCGTGTCGGTGGTCGGCTCGTCGAACCATCCCTCGATGCCGCTGCGGCGGCGCACGCGCTCGCTGCGCACGAACTGCTCGCCGGTCGACTTCCACCACTCGCGTTCGCCGGACTGCTCCCAGGCGACGAGCGACTTCTCGTCGGAGAAGCGGTAGAGCATGTGCCAGACGTGCGAGTCCTCGCCGTCGCGCACCCATCCGGATCCGAGGAAGCCGGGGTACCGGTGCGCGAGGTTCACGCCGGTCTGCACCCAGGCAGTGGCCTCGGCGACATGCTCCGGGTCGAGCTCGCGGCGGATGGAGACGGTGATGGGTTCGCTGGACATGGTGGGTCCTCGGAGAGTGCGGTCGCCCGGATCACGGGCGCCTCGACGGTGGGGGATGCGCCAGGGTGCGGGCGCATCAACGATTGTATTTCGGATGCCGGGGGCCGCCGTCCGTTTTCGCGGCGCGCGAAGACGGCATCCCACCCATCCGATGCCGCCGTCCGGCGACTCGGCCTCGCGACAGGGTGAGAATAGGAGGCATGAGCACGCGCAGCGAAGCCGTCCTGGTCGATGTCGTCCGCACCCCCGTCGGGCGGGGCAAGCCGGGCGGCGCCCTGTCGGGTGTGCATCCCGTCGATCTGGCGGCGGGCGCGCTGGGCGCGATCCTCGAACGCAACGGTCTGGAGTCGCGGCAGATCGACGACGTGCTGCTCGGCTGCGTGAGCCAGGTGGGCGATCAGTCGTCGAACATCGCCCGTCAGGCCGTGCTCGCCGCGGGCTTCGACGAGACGATCCCCGCCACGACGATCGACCGTCAGTGCGGGTCGAGTCAGCAGGCGGTGCACTTCGCCGCGCAGGGGATCATGGCCGGGGCTTACGACGCGGTCATCGTCGGAGGTGTCGAGTCGATGAGCCGCGTGCCGCTCGGCTCGTCCGCAGCCGGCGGAAGCCCGATGTCGCCCCGCCTGCGTGAGCGCTACCCCGAAGGCCTCGTGAACCAGGGCGTCTCGGCCGAGCTCATCGCCCAGCGCTGGGACCTCGATCGTGCTGCACTCGATGACTATGCGGCAGAGTCGCATCGCCGCGCGGCGGATGCCTGGGGGAGCGGCTTCTTCGACCGCACGATCATCCCGGTCGCCGAGGCGCCGGATGCCGTGGTCGACGAGACCGTGCGCGCCGGCACGACGGCCGAAGGGCTCGCGGGGCTGAACCCGGCGTTCCGCACCGACGCGCTCGCCGCGCGGTTCCCCGAGGTCGGTTGGACGATCACGCCCGGCAACTCGTCACCGCTCACCGACGGGGCATCCGCCGCACTGTTGATGAGCGCAGAGCGCGCCGACGCGCTGGGGCTCACGCCGCGTGCGAGGTTCCACGCGTTCACGGTGGTCGGAGACGACCCGCTGATGATGCTCACCGGGCCGATCCCCGCCACGCGGCGCATCCTCGAGCGCACCGGACTCACGATCGACGACCTCGACGCCTACGAGGTCAACGAGGCGTTCGCGTCGGTGCCGCTCGCCTGGGCCGCCGAGCTCGGGGCGGACGCCGCGAGACTCAACCCACGCGGAGGAGCGATCGCCCTCGGGCACGCTCTCGGCTCGTCGGGCACCCGCCTGCTCGGAACCCTCATCGACCAGCTCGACGCGGTCGGCGGACGATTCGGCCTGCAGACCATGTGCGAAGGCGGCGGCATGGCGAACGCCACGATCATCGAGCGCTTCTAGCCCCGGCATCCGGGATTCGCCCCGGCATCCGCACCGGCATCCGGCATACCCGTGCCGAGTCGATGCGCGCCAGCCGAGTCCAGATCCGGAGAATTCGGACGCGCGGAGGGGACGCGAACGTGCGGAGCGCCCGCACGCAGACGGACAAGACAGAGAAGACCCCCGCCGACCCGATTCGACGGGGGTCTCTTCGGGAGCAGACGCTCACCGTAGGCGCGGATGACGTGACTACCCGATCCGGTCTGAGTCTGTGTCCGCGCATGTGCAGTTGTAGTCGGCGAAGGTGTCCGGACGGTGAACGCGGCGAGAAATCCTCATCATCCGAGATCCGCCACTCTGGAAGCGTTTGCGACTTTCGACCAGCACCGCCCCGCGCACCCCTGACTTTTCGCCACAGCACTCCTGCAAGCGCTTGCAGTCCGGAGCGACGCCCTGCTAGCTTCACTCGCAAGCCTTCGGACACGTCGTCGTGTCCGCCCGCCATCCAGGGAGCATCACTTGTTCAAGCCGGCTCGGTCGAAGACGACCGCCTCACGTCCGCTCGCCCTTCTCGCCGCCGCCGCGCTCGTCGTCTCGGGGTTCGGCGCCGCCGGCACCCTGGGCCCACCGCCCGCTTCCGCCGCCGATCGAACCGTGGCCCTCGTGGGATCGCTGCAGTCCGAACTCGGCTGCGCTGCCGACTGGGCGCCCGACTGCGCCGAGACCGAGCTCGAGCCCACGGGCGCCGAGGGCGTCTACTCCGCCGAGTTCGAGGTGCCGGCGGGCACCTGGCAGTACAAGGTCGCGGTTAACGACGGCTGGGACGAGGCGTACGGCCTCGACGGCGGCGCCGACGACATCCCCCTCACGGTCGCGGGCCCGACGACCCTGCGCTTCACGTTCGACGACACCCTCAAGCGGGTGGGTCTCGAGGCGACCGAGGTGCGCGGCGGCTACACGGCAGACGACGACGCGCTGGTCGAGAGCCCGGCACGTCAGGCAGGAGCCGGCGAGCAGTTCTACTTCGTGATGACGGATCGCTTCGCGAACGGCGACACCTCCAACGACGCCGGCGGCCTCGAGGGCGATCGGCTCACCACCGGGTTCGACCCCACCGACAAGGGCTTCTACCAGGGCGGCGACATCGCCGGCATCCGCGACAACCTCGACTACATCGAAGGACTCGGCACCTCGGCGATCTGGCTGACGCCCAGCTTCGCCAACAAGCCGGTACAGGGCGAGGGCGCGAACGCCTCGGCCGGGTACCACGGCTATTGGATCACCGACTTCACGCGCATCGACCCCCACCTCGGCACGAACGAAGAGCTGCAGGCGCTGATCGCCGACGCGCACGCCCGCGGCATCAAGGTGTACTTCGACATCATCACCAACCACACCGCCGACGTGATCGACTACGCCGAGGGCCAGTACTCCTACATCGACCAGGCGACGCGTCCCTACACGGATGCCGCGGGCACCGCGTTCGACCCGGCCGACCACGCGGGCACCGGTGGCTTCCCCGAGCTCGACCCGGCGACGAGCTTCCCCTATACGCCGGTGGTCGCCGACAGCGAGACCGACGTCAAGGTCCCCGCCTGGCTGAACGACCCCTCGCTCTATCACAACCGCGGCAACTCGACCTGGTCGGGCGAGTCGGTCACCTACGGCGACTTCGACGGACTCGACGACCTGATGACCGAGCACCCGACCGTCGTCAACGGCTTCGTCGAGGTGTACGACAAGTGGATCGACCTGGGCATCGACGGCTTCCGCATCGACACCGTCAAGCACGTGAACTTCGAGTTCTGGGAGAAGTGGACAGCTGACGTCCTGGACTACGCGCATGAGCAGGGCAACGACGACTTCTTCATGTTCGGCGAGGTCTACGACGCCGATCCGGTGAAGCTCGCACCCTACGTGCGCGACACCGACATGAACTCGATCCTCGACTTCACCTTCCAGTCCTCCGCCGTCAGCTATGCGTCCGGCAACTCGGCCAAGGGCCTGCAGTCCCTCTTCGCGGGCGACGACCGCTACACGACACCCGATTCGTCGTCGACCGCCCTGCCCACGTTCCTCGGCAACCACGACATGGGGCGGGTCGGATCCTTCCTGCAGTCGACGGATGCTCCGCTGCAGCGCGACGAGCTGGCGCACGAGCTCATGTTCCTCACCCGCGGCCAGCCCGTCGTCTACTACGGCGACGAGCAGGGCTTCACGGGCGCCGGCGGCGACAAGAACGCCAGGCAGTCGCTGTTCGCCACCCAGGTGGCCGAGTACGCGGACCAGAACCTCATCACCGGCGAGCAGGCGGGCTCCGTCGACCGCTACGCGACGGATGCCGCGCTCTACGAGCACATCGCCGCGCTGTCAGAGCTCCGCGAGTCGAACCCGGCTCTCGGCGAGGGCGCGCAGATCGAGCGCTACGCGGCGTCCGGCGCAGGCGTCTACGCCTTCTCGCGGGTGGATGCCGACGACAAGGTCGAGTACCTGGTCGCGGTGAACAACGCCGCGACCGCGCAGACGGTCGACCTCGCGACGCTGACCGCCGACGCCTCCTACGAGGTGCTCTACGGTGACGCCGCACCCCTCACCACGGATGCCGGCGCCGCTGCCTCGATCACGGTGCCGGCCCTGTCGGCCGTGGTCTGGAAGGCCGACTCCACCGTCACGGCGCCGACCGAGGCGGCATCCGTCTCGGTGTCCGCGCCGGCCGCCGGCGCCGGTGTCTCAGGTCAGTCCGCCGTGCAGGCCGACATCGCCGACCAGTGGGCGCAGACCAGCTTCGCCTGGCGCGTCGTCGGCTCTGACGAGTGGCAGGCCCTGGGCTCGGCGGAGGACACCGATCCGCGTGTCTTCCACGACATCCGCGATCTCGCGAACGGCACGCTCCTCGAGTATCGGGCGGTGACGACCGACGCCGCCGGCAATCACGCCGCCGCCTCGACCTATGCCTCGGTCGGCAACGCGGTGACGCTCGAAGTGGGCGAGGAGCCCGAGTCGCCGATCGACATGGTGACGGTGCCAGGCAGCCTCAACTCCGAGATGGGCTGCGCGGGCGACTGGGATCCGGCGTGTGAGAAGGCGAAGCTGACCCTTCGTGCCGACGGCGTGTGGGAGGGGACCTTCGACCTGCCGGCGGGCGACTACGAGTACAAGGCCGCGGTCAACGGCAGCTGGGCGATCAACTACGGAGCGAACGGTGTGCCGGACGGCGCGAACGTCACTCTCGCCCATGCGGGCGGGCCGATCACCTTCTACTTCGACCCGCGCACGAACATCGTGCAGTCCACGGCAGACGGCCCCATCGTGACGCTGCCCGGCTCTCTGCAGGACGAGCTCGGGTGTGCGGCCGACTGGTCGCCCGACTGCCTCGGCACCCTGATGGCCGACGGCGACCGCGACGGCGTCTACGAGTTCTCGACCGCGGATCTGCCGACCGGCGCCTACGAGCTCAAGGTCGCGCACGGCCTGAGCTGGGCCGAGAACTACGGAGCCGACGGAGTGCCCGGCGGCGCGAACATCTCGTTCAGCGCCACCGAGGGCACGGTGACGTCGTTCCGCTACACGCTGGCGACGCACGTGCTCGAGGTCGGCGGGGACACCCCGCAGCTCCCCGGCGTCGGCGAGCAGCGCGCGCACTGGGTCGATGCCGAGACGATCGCATGGCCGGCCACGCTCGGGTCCGTCGAGAGGGCGGCCTTCCAGCTCTATTCCTCGGCAGACGCGTCACTCGCCGTGGTCGACGGCGCGGTCGCGGGAGCAGAGCCGATCGCGCTCGACGTGATCGACGGGGGTCTGACCGATGAACAGCTCACCCGATTCCCGGCGCTCGACGGCTACCTCGCCCTACGGGTGACGGACGCGGATGCCGCGGCGCTGCTGCGCACGCAGCTCGCGGTCGCCCAGCGTGACGAGGCAGGAGCGCTCACCGCGTTCACCGGCGTGCAGATCGCGGGTGTGCTCGACGACGTCTACGCGGCTGCACTCGACGACGTCGATCTCGGTGTGACGTTCTCGGGCAAGAACCCGACGTTCCGGCTGTGGGCGCCGACCGCGCAGAGCGCGACGCTGCTCACCTGGAACGAGGGTGCCGAGGGCGACCCCGTGCGCCACGAGGCCACATGGGATGCCGCGTCGGGTGTGTGGTCGGTGAAGGGCAAGAAGGATCTCAAGGGCGACGAATACCTCTGGGAGGTCGTCGTCTACGCTCCGACCACCGGGGCCATCGAGACGAACCAGGTCACCGATCCATACTCGATCGCCCTCACGCGGAACTCGCAGCGTTCGGTCGCCATCGATCTCGACGACAAGGCCTGGCAGCCGAAGCAGTGGCAGAAGACGCCGTCGCCGATCGTGGAGCGGGCGGTCGACCGCGCGATCTACGAGCTGCACATCAGGGACTTCTCGATCAGCGACGAGATGGTTCCGGCTGCGGAGCGAGGCACCTACCTCGCCTTCACCCGTGACAGCGCAGGCACCGATCAGCTCACGCAGCTCGCGGATGCCGGCATCAACACCGTGCACCTGCTGCCGTCGTTCGACATCGCGTCGATCGAGGAGGACAGAGCGGTGCAGGCGATGCCTGACTGCGACCTCGCCTCGTTCGGCCCCGCCGATTCGGCGCAGCAGGCGTGCATCCAGGCGGTCGCCGATGCCGACGGATTCAACTGGGGCTACGACCCGTACCACTACTCGACGCCCGAGGGCTCGTACGCGGTCGATGCCGACGGCGGGGCGAGGGTCAGCGAGTTCCGGTCGATGGTCGGCGCGCTGCACGACATGGACCTCCAGGTCGTCCTCGACCAGGTGTTCAACCACACCGCGGCATCCGGTCAGGCCGAGAAGTCGGTGCTCGACCAGGTGGTTCCCGGCTACTACCACCGGCTCAACGCGGCGGGCGGCGTCGAGACCTCGACGTGCTGCCAGAACGTCGCGACCGAGCACCTCGCCGCAGAGAAGCTCATGGTCGACTCGATCGTGACCTGGGCGCGCGACTACAAGGTCGACGGCTTCCGGTTCGACCTCATGGGGCACCACTCGACGACGAACATGCAGGCCATCCGTGACGCGCTCGACGCGCTGACGTTCAAGAAGGACGGCGTCGACGGATCGGCGATCCACCTGTACGGCGAGGGCTGGAACTTCGGCGAGGTCGCCGACAACGCCCTGTTCGAGCAGGCCACACAGGGCCAGCTCGGAGGCACGGGCATCGGGACGTTCAACGACCGGCTGCGCGATGCCGTGCACGGTGGCAGCCCGGTCGATGCCTCGTCGACGTTCCGCCAGGGGTTCGGCACGGGTCTCGGAACCGATCCGAACGGCGATCCGATCAACGGCACCGTCGAGCGGGCGCTCGCCGACCTCGGGCACGAGACCGATCTGGTCAAGCTCGGGCTCGCAGGCAATCTGCGCGACTTCACGTTCACGACGAGCGACGGCGCAGTGACGGCCGGAGAGGCCATCGACTACCGCGGCTCGGCGGCGGGCTATGCCGACCAGCCGGACGAGACGATCAACTACGTCGACGCGCACGACAACGAGACGCTCTACGACCTCTCGGTGCTCAAGCTGCCGGTGGACACCCCGATGGCCGACCGCGTGCGCATGAACACGCTGGAGCTCGCGACCGTGACGCTCTCGCAGTCTCCGTCGTTCTGGCACGCGGGCACCGAGCTGCTGCGGTCGAAGTCCCTCGACCGCAACAGCTACAACTCGGGCGACTGGTTCAACCGCATCGATTGGACGGGTCAGGAGTCGACCTTCGGCTCCGGGCTCCCGACAGCCGCCGACAATGAGGAGAAGTGGCCGATCATGGCGCCGCTGCTCGCCGACCCCGCGCTCACGCCCGCCCCCGCCGACATGGCGGCAGCCGAGGCATCCGCTCTCGACCTGCTGCGCATACGCGACGAGGTCGACCTGCTGCGTCTCGGCTCGGCCGAGCTGATCCAGCAGAAGGTCACGTTCCCGAACGGCGGAGCGGGCGCAGCGCCCGGCGTGATCCTCATGCAGATCGACGATCTGGCGGGTCCCGATGCCGACGCAGAGCTCGACGGAGCACTCGTCGCGTTCAACTCCTCGCCCTCGCCGGTCACGCAGACGGTGACCGGCTTGGCCGGGCGCTCGTTCGCACTGACGCCGGCTCAGGCGAACGGAGCGGATGCCGTGGTCAAGACCACCACCTGGGACGCCGCGACCGGCACCGTGACGATCCCCGCCCGCTCGGTCGCCGTGCTCGTCGACGACCAGGTGCAGCCGATCGACACCCGCGTGCGTGCCACGTCGGACACTCTCGTGAAGGCGGGCAGGAGCGCGACCGTGAAGGTGACCGTCACCGCAGACGACGGCAGCGCCCCGGTGGGAACTGTGACGGTGCACGACCGCGGCAAGGTCGTCGCCACCATCGAGCTGACGCCGGCCGACAAGGGCAGGGCCACGGTCTCGGTGCCGAAGCTCGGTCGGGGGATCCACCTGCTCACGGTGCGATTCGACGGCACGGAACCGTGGCAGGACTCGCGCGGCTCGCGCAGTCTGCCCGTGATCGTCTACTAGAACGAGGAGACCGGATGCCGGGGCGCATGTCCCCGGCATCCGGTCTTCGTGCGGGCTCGCTACCAGGCGTAGGTCTCGGGAGCGGTACCGCCGGGACCCGGCCAGATGCGGTCGAGCTCGGCGAGCGTCTCGGCATCCAGCGTCACGTCGAGCGCCTCGACGGCCGAGTCGAGCTGGTCGATCGTCCGCGGGCCGATCACGGGAGCCGTCACCGCCGGCTGGTGCAGCAGCCAGGCGATCGCGACGACACCGGGGCGGATGCCGAGCTCGGCACAGAACGCCTCGTAGCGCTCGATCGCAGAACGACGGTCGCCGAGCGCGTCGAGACTCGACCGGGAGCGATCGGTCTTCTGGAGCACCCCGCCGAGCTGTCCGCTGGCCAGCGGCGACCAGGGCAGCAGCCCCATGCCGTACTGCTCCGCGGCGGGCACCACCTCGAGCTCGACGGTGCGCTCGGTGAGGTTGTACAGCGACTGCTCGGTGACCGGCGCCGGATAGCCCGCGGCCGACGCGATCTCGTGCACGCGCGCGAGGTGCCAGCCGGCGAAGTTCGAGCTGCCGAGATAGGTGATCTTGCCCTGCTCGCGCAGCGTCGCGAAGGCGCTGAGCGTCTCGTCGAGCGGCACCTCGCGGTCGATGTGGTGCATCTGGTACAGGTCGATGCGGTCGGTGCCGAGTCGCCGCAGCGATGCGTCGACCGAGGCGCGGATGTGCACAGCCGACAGACCCCGATCGTTCGATCGCGGGCCCATCACACCGAACACCTTGGTGGCGACGATCAGGTCGTCGCGGGTGCCGCGGTCCTTCATCCAGCGTCCGAGGATCTCCTCCGACTGCCCGGGGTGGTCGCCCCACCGGCCTCCGCCGTAGACGTCGGCGGTGTCGATGAAGTCGATGCCGGCCTCGACCGCGCGATCCAGGATGGCGCGCGAGGCCTCTTCGTCGATCACGGGACCGAAGTTCATGGTGCCGAGGGCCAGGCGGCTCACTCGAGCGCCGGCTCGTCCGAGACGGGTGTACTGCATCAGCTGTTCTCCTTCTGCGAGTGGTGCGGTGGTGGCGAGTCGCTCGTGTCGATGAACGCCCATCCGAACGCGCCGAGCTCGCGGCGTGCAACGGTCGAGCCCGTGAGCACATCGGCGCCGATCACGTCGACGGCGATCGGCTCGGCGCTGTGGTTGATGACGGTGAGGATACTGCCGCGGCGCGCGATCTCGACGTGCTCGGGGAGCCCGGGGATCTCGGCGGCGACCCCGGCCTCGGAGGCCAGCCAGCCCAGCACCGCGGTCATGCCCGCGTCGTCGGGGATCGTCGCGAGGTAGAAGCCGTTCCCGGCACCTGCCCGCTTGCGAGTGAAGGCCGCGCGCCCCGCGGTGCGACCGTCGGTGAAGCGGCCGAGCACCTCGGCATCCTGCACGATCAGCTCTTCCGCGAAGTACTGCCCGACGATCCCGCCCGCTGGTCCGTCGAGCGGTGCCTCCGACTGGCCGGGCCCGTCGGGCACAGCGTGGCTCGCGACCTCTCCGGCCGAATCCGCCGAGCGCACGGACTCGGGCGGCACGAGCGCACCGAAGTCCTCGAGCGCGACTCCGAGAACATCCCGCAGCGAGACGATGAACCCGCCCTCGCGGAACGCGTCGTCCTGGTCGACCACGTCGCTGAACGCCGAGATGAAGAGGTTCCCACCCTGCTCGACATAGGCGGACAGATTGGCCGCGCCCTCGTCGCCGAGCAGGTACTGCTGCGGTGCGACGACGAGCGAGTACGCGCTGAGGTCGCTCGTGGTGTTCACGATGTCGACCGCGAGGTTCTGTCTGTGCAGTGCCGCATGCCAGCGGTGCGCGAGCGTGAGGTAGTCGAGCGCGATCGGGTGGTCGCGGCCGTCGATGGCCCACCAGTTCTCCCAGTCGAAGACGAGCGCGATCCTCGCCCCCGACGAGACGTCCGGAAGGTCGGGCAGCTGGGCGAGCTGACCACCGAGCTCTGTGACCTCTCGCCAGGTGCGGGTGTCGAGCCCCGCCTGCGGCACCATCGCCGAGTGGAACTTCTCGCTGCCCCGGCGCGACTGCCGCCACTGGAAGAACATGATGCCGTCGGCGCCGCGCCCGACCGCCTGGGCACTGATCGCCGCCATCTGGCCGGGTGCCTTCGGGGCGTTCGTCGGTCGCCAGTTCAGGGCGTTCGTCGACTGCTCGGTGAGGATCCACGGCACGCCGGGCTTCAGGCCCCGCATCAGCTCGCGCGCGAACGCCGCCCCGCGGAACGACTCGGGGTCGTTGGGGTCGGGGTAGTTGTCGTCGCTGATCACGTCGACCTCGGCGGCCCACTTCCAGTAGTCGGCCGGCGGGAACGCGCCCATGAAGTTCGTGGTGATCGGCTGGGTGGCGCCCGAGGCGCGGATGATGTCGCGCTCCATGACGTACAGCTCGAGCAGGGTGTCGGAGGTGAAGCGCTTGAAGTCGAGCACGCTCGTCGGATTGATGCTGTACGGCGCCTTGCGCGGCGGCAGGATCTGCTCGAACGCCGTGTAGCGCTGCGACCAGAAGTCGGTGCCCCACGCATGGTTGAGGGCGTCGATCGTCGAGTACCTGCGCTGCAGCCACAGCCGGAAGGCGTCGCGCGCCGAGTCGGAGTAGTCGTAGTGCAGGTGGCAGCCGTACTCGTTGTTGACGTGCCACAGCACGACGGCCGGATGATGCGCATAGCGCTCTGCGAGCGCCGTGACCAGCTCGGCGGCGAGGCGGCGGTACACCGGTGACGAGGGGGCGAAGGCCTGTCGGCTGCCCGGCCAGAAGGTCGAGCCGTCGGCATCCTGGGGCAGCATCTCGGGGTAGGCGGTCGTGGCCCACGGGGGAGGGGATGCGGTGGCGGTGGCGAGGTCGACCCGGATGCCGCCCTCGTGCAGCAGCCCGATGATCTCGTCGAGCCACTCCCAGTCGAACTCACCCTCGGCGGGCTGGATGCGCGACCACGAGAAGATGCCGAGGCTCACCATCGTCACGCCCGCTTCGCGCATGAGCCGCACGTCTTCGGGCCACACCTCTCGTGGCCACTGCTCGGGGTTGTAGTCGGCGCCGTAGTGCATGGGTCTCCAGGGTCGAGGTCGATGACCGGTCCTGACGACCCTACTCGGGAAGCGCTTTCCTGGAAAGAGCACGACCCTGGGGTTTGCGATACAAGGACGCCCTAGTAAATCGACGGATCCCGAAGTACCATCGTCATAGTGCCAACGACGGCGCGAAGGGACATCGCACAATGACTCGTACCATTCCCCACTTCGTAGGCGGAAAGCACCTCACCCCAGAAGGGGGCCGCTTCGCCGACGTGTTCGATCCGAGCACCGGATCCGTCCAGGCGCGCGTGCCGCTGGCCTCCGCCGGCGAGGTCGCCGACGTGATCGCGAACGCCGAGGCCGCGCAGGGCGAGTGGGCCGCGACGAACCCCCAGAAGCGCGCTCGCGTGCTGCTGCGATTCCTCGATCTGGTGCAGCGCGAGATGCAGTCGCTCGCCGAGCTGCTCGCGAGCGAGCACGGCAAGACCGTCGACGACGCGAAGGGCGACATCCAGCGGGGCCTCGAGGTCATCGAGTTCTCCGCGGGGGCTCCGCACCTGCTCAAGGGCGAATACTCGACCGGCGCCGGTGCGGGAATCGACGTCTACTCGATGCGGCAGCCCCTCGGCGTCGTCGCGGCGATCACACCGTTCAACTTCCCCGCCATGATCCCGCTGTGGAAGGCGGGGCCCGCGCTGGCCGCCGGCAACGCCGTGGTGCTCAAGCCCAGCGAGCGGGATCCCTCGGTGCCTGTGCGCATCGCCGAGCTGTTCCTCGAGGCAGGACTCCCCGCCGGCGTGCTCAACGTCGTGCACGGAGACAAGGAGGCCGTCGATGCCCTGCTGACCGACGACCGCATCCGGGCCGTCGGCTTCGTCGGCTCGACGCCGATCGCCGAGTACATCTACTCGACGGCCGCCGCGCACGGCAAGCGCGCGCAGTGCTTCGGCGGTGCCAAGAACCACATGATCGTGATGCCCGACGCCGATCTCGACCAGGCCGTCGACGCGCTGATCGGCTCGGGCTACGGCTCGGCGGGCGAGCGCTGCATGGCGATCTCGGTCGCGGTGCCGGTGGGGCAGGAGACCGCAGACGCTCTCGCCGCCAAGCTCACCGAGCGTGTGGCGCAGCTGCGCATCGGACCGTCGCTCGCAGCCGACGTCGACTACGGGCCGCTGGTCACGCGCGCTGCCGTCGAGCGGGTCGAGGGCTATATCCAGCAGGGCGTCGACGAGGGCGCGACGCTTCTCGCCGACGGGCGCGGGTTCTCCGTGCCGGGGCACGAGCAGGGCTTCTATCTCGGCCCCACGCTGTTCGACCACGTCACCACCGACATGGCGATCTACCGCGAGGAGATCTTCGGCCCGGTGCTCGTGATCGCCAGGGCCGCCGACTACGAGGAGGCGCTGCGCATGGCATCCGAGCACGAATACGGCAACGGCGTCGCGATCTTCACCCGCGACGGCGACGCCGCCCGCGACTTCGCCGCCCGCGTCGAGGTCGGCATGGTCGGTGTGAATGTGCCGATCCCCGTGCCGATCGCCTATTACACGTTCGGCGGGTGGAAGCGCAGCGGATTCGGCGACCTCAACCAGCACGGCGCCGACGCCTTCCGCTTCTACACGAAGACCAAGACCGTCACGAGCCGCTGGCCGTCTGCGGGGATCCGCGACGGCGCGAGCTTCGTGATCCCCACCATGCACTGACGATTCTTGTTCGTTGAGCGAGGCCGGCGAAGCCGCCCGAGACGAAACGCACGACCCCAGGAGATGACATGACCATGACAACCGTCACCACCACCGCCGAAGAGCGCGAGGCCATTCTCGACGCCGTCCGGGACTTCGCCGACACCGAGCTCGCCCCGTTCGCGGCCGAGCGCGATGAGAAGCACATCTTCCCGCGGGAGTCGCTCGGCAAGGCCGGCGAGCTCGGTCTCGGTGGCATCTACGTACGCGAGGACTTCGGCGGCACCGGCCTCAGCCGCTCCGACACGGTCGCGATCTTCGAAGAGCTCGCCAAGGGCGACCCCGCGGTCGCCGCCTACATCTCCATCCACAACATGGTCGTCTGGATGATCGACACCTACGGCGACGACGCGCAGCGCGGCCGGTGGCTGCCCGCGCTCACCGCGATGCAGGAGTTCGGCGGGTACTGCCTGACGGAGCCGGGCGTCGGATCGGATGCCGCGAACGTCGCCACGAGTGCGGTGCGCGACGGAGACGACTACCTGCTCACGGGCGTGAAGCAGTTCATCTCGGGCGCCGGCGAGGCCGCGGTCTACGTCGTCATGGCGCGCACCGGCGAGCCGGGTGCCCGCGGCATCAGCGCCTTCCTGGTTCCCGGAGACGCCGAGGGCCTCAGCTTCGGCGCGCCCGAGAAGAAGATGGGCTGGCACGCGCAGCCGACCCGCCAGGTGATCCTCGACGGCGTGCGCATCCCCGCATCCGGAATGCTCGGCGACGAGGGACGCGGTTTCGCGATCGCGATGTCGGCGCTCAACGGCGGCCGTCTCAACATCGCGGCGTGCTCGCTCGGCGGTGCGCAGTGGGCCCTCGACCGTGCGGTGCAGTACGTGCACGAGCGCGTCGCGTTCGGCGAGCCGCTGGCCGAGAAGCAGTCGATCATGTTCGCGATCGCCGACATGCGCACCGACCTGCAGGCCGCTCGCCTCATGGTCAGGGACGGCGCTTCGGCGGTGGATGAGCAGGCGCCCGACGCGACGATGCGCTGCGCCATGGCCAAGCGCTTCGCGACGGATGCCGGATTCGACGTCGCCAACCGCGCGCTGCAGCTGCACGGCGGATACGGCTATCTGCAGGACTACGGCATCGAGAGGGTCGTGCGCGACCTGCGGGTGCATCAGATCCTCGAGGGCACCAACGAGATCATGCGTCTGATCGTCGGCCGCGAGATGCTCCGACCCGCGGGGTCGGCGTCGCTCCAGCGGAGCGGCGAAGACCGGATGCGGAGCGCATCATGACTCGCATCGCCTTCCTCGGGCTCGGCCACATGGGCCTGCCGATGGCGAAGAACCTGGTCGCGGCGGGGCACGAGGTGCACGGGTTCGACCTGGTGCCGGCTGCGGTCGAGGCGGCGCAGACCGTCGGCATCCCGGTCGCAGCGAGCGGAGCGGATGCCGTGCGCGACGCCGACGTGGTGATCACGATGTTCCCCGCCGGAAGGCATGTGATCGACGCCTACCGCACCGAGCTGCTGGCCGCCGCCCGCCCGAACACCCTCTTCATCGAGTCGTCGACGATCGCGGTCGATGAGGCCCGTGCGGCGCATGCGCTGGCGCTCGCCGCGGGGCATCGCAACGTCGACGCCCCCGTGTCGGGCGGCGTCGTGGGCGCCGAGAACGGCACACTCGCCTTCATGGTCGGCGGTTCCGACGACGACTTCTCGGCCGCGCTGCCGCTGCTCGAGGCCATGGGAAAGCGCATCGTGCACTGCGGTGGCCCTGGACTCGGGCAGGCGGCGAAGGTCTGCAACAACATGATCCTCGCGGTGTCGCAGATCGCGGTCGCCGAGGCGTTCGTGCTCGGCGAACGGCTGGGGCTCGAGCATCAGGCGCTGTTCGACGTGGTCTCGCAGGCATCCGGTCAGTGCTGGTCGATCACGACCAACTGCCCCGTGCCCGGGCCGGTGCCGACGAGCCCGGCGAACCGCGACTACCAGCCCGGATTCGCCGGTGCCCTCATGGCGAAGGACCTCGGGCTCGCGCTGCAGGCGATCGAGCAGACGTCGACCGATGCGCAGATGGGACGTCTCGCACAGCAGCTCTACGCGGCATTCGCCTCAGGAGACGGCGCGACCCGCGACTTCTCGGGCATCATCACCGACATCCGCGACGGCTCTGCGTGACGCACTCGCGACATACTGAGATGACCACGACGGAGAAGGTTTCACGATGACCGAGTACGAGACGATCCTGGTCGAGCAGCGCGGACGAGTCGGGTGGATCACCCTCAACCGTCCCGAGGCCCTCAATGCGCTGAACAGCCGCCTCGCCGAGGAGGTCACGGCTGCGGCTGTGGCGTTCGACGGCGACGACGGCGTGGGTGCGATCGTCGTCACGGGGTCGGAGAAGGCGTTCGCCGCGGGTGCTGACATCAAGGAGATGGAGTCGATGTCGGCCGCCGAGATGCTCGAGACCGACCACTTCGGCGTCTGGCACGAGTTCGCCGCGGTGCGCACCCCGGTGATCGCCGCCGTCTCGGGTTTCGCGCTCGGGGGAGGATGCGAGCTCGCGATGATGTGCGACATCATTCTCGCCGCCGATACCGCCAAGTTCGGCCAGCCCGAGATCAATCTCGGCGTCATCCCCGGCATGGGCGGCACGCAGCGCCTGATCCGCGCCGTCGGCTATTACAAGGCGGCCGAGTTGGTGCTGTCCGGCCGGTTCATGGGCGCCGAAGAGGCGGAGCGCTCCGGGCTCGTCTCTCGGGTGGTGCCGGCATCCGAGCTGCTCGCGGAGGCGACGACGCTGGCCGAGACGATCGCGTCGAAGTCGCTGCCGTCGGTGTTCGCCGCCAAGGCCGCCCTCGACGCCGCGATGGAGACGACGCTCGCCGACGGTCTGGCCCATGAGAAGAAGGCGTTCGCCGCGCTCTTCGACACCGAGGACCAGAAGGAAGGCATGTCGGCCTTCCGGGAGAAGCGTGCGCCCGACTTCCGCAACCGCTGACCTCCGCGGAGGCGGCGGCGCCCGGCGGTTCACAATTCAGCATGCATGGCGCCATAGAGTCCCGTCGGCGCCGATCTGGCACGCCGGTCAGCGGTTGATGCTGAGCTGTGAACGAGCGGCGGGCGGCTCAGCCGCGCAGTGCGGCGACGATCTTCTCGACGCGGCGGTCGCGGGTCGCGTCCTGCTTCGCGTCAGCCACGGTGCGGGCATGCTCCTTGCGCACGGAGTACGAGAGCGCGTCGAAGGCCCCGCGCAGCGCAGGGTCGGCATCGAGGGCTGCGGCGAGGGCGGGCGGGATGTCGACCTGGCGCTCGGCGGCATCCAGACGGATGACGGCCTCGACCTCCTGGTCGATCTCCACACCGAGGTCGGCCCGCACGGCTTTGCTGAAGCCGATCATGTTCTGCCCGCCCATGCGGGCCACGCGCAGACGTGCGGTGCGTCCTCCGATCGTGACGGCGACCGGAAAGGTCTTGCCCGCCCCGAACGACGCGACCTGCTCGTCGGAGAGGATGATCGCGGCGGCCGGGCCACGGCCTTCGAGAGTCGTGTGCACGCGCAGCTCGCTCATGCGGGCAGTGTACGCCCGTGCCCGTCTGCTTCGGCCTCCGCCTCTGCGGCCAGCTGGTCGTTGCGCGCTTCGATCAGACGACGCATGTACTCGCGGAGCACGAGCCGGTCGACCAGTCGTCCGATCGGGCCGAACGGCGAATGGAACCTGATCGTGTCGCGCATCAGCGTGCCCCGCGGGTGCTCCTGGAACACGTGCTCGTGCCAGAACGCGCCGAAGGGTCCCGAGATCTGCCGGTCGCGGAACCCGCGCGGCGGATCGACGTCGTACACGATCGACCGCAGACGGAACGGGATGCCGAAGTGCCGTGCCCGCCAGGTGACGGTCGACCCTTCGCTGAACACGCCGCCCGCCGGACCTTCGACCATCGTCTCGCCGTACCGTGCCATCGACCGCAGATGCAGCCCGGGGTCGAGGGCGATCGCGAAGACGTGGGCGGGAGCAGCCGAGATCACGCGTTCGAGCACGAACTCGGCCATGTCAGAGGGCGTCCGGCTGCGGCTTCGGGTCGCTGAAGTCGCCGGCGGCCTTGCGCATGCGGGCCACGATCGCGACGAGCTCGGTCGCGTCCGCCTTGCTGACCCCGGGGTCGGCGAAGACATCGGCGTTGAGGGCGGAGGTGGCGCGTTCGACGAGTTCGCGGCCGGAGTCGGTCAGGGCGAGCAGTGCAGCGCGGCCGTCGTGCGGGTGCGGCTCGCGCACGATCAGCCCGTCACGCACCAGACGCTCGGCCGTGCTCGTGACGGTCGTCGCATGCACCTGGAGTCGGGCGACCACGCTCGACAGCGGCAGGCGGCCCGAGCGGCTGAACGCCAGCAGGCGCAGCATCTCGTAGCGGGCGAAGCTCAGGGCGAACGGCTTGAGAGCGGCATCCACCCTGGCGAGCAGCAGCTGCTGGGCCCGCATCACCGAGGTGACCACGGTCATGCCGTCGGCGGCATCCGACCAACCGTGCGCGAGCCATTGCCGCTTCGCCTCAGCGAGCGGATCGACAGGCAGAGGACGGGGTCGGACCACGGTTCTACGGTAGGGCATCGGGCCGGGACTCCGGGGATGCGCCCGCCGGAACGGCGAGTGGTCCTCAGTCGCTCGTCGGGTGGGACTCAGTATCAGGGGACTAGAATCGACGCAGTCGTGAGGAGCAATCGATGAAGATCTTCGTCCTGGTCAAAGAGGTGCCGGACACCTACGGCGACCGCAAGCTGAATCTCGAGACAGGACTCGCCGAGCGAGGTGCCGGCGACGTCGTTCTCGATGAGATCACCGAGCGCGCGCTCGAGGTCGCGCTGAGCCATGCCGACAAGAACGAGGGCACCGAGGTCGTCGCCGTGGCGATGGCTCCCGGCGGCTCGACGGCGTCGGTGCGGCGGGCGCTCGCGATCGGCGCAGGCTCGGCCGTGCACATCGCCGACGAGCAGCTCGCCGGAGCCGATCTCGGGCTCACGGCGGAGACCCTGGCGGCGGCGATCCGCCGCGGCGCACCCGACCTGGTGATCACGGGCAACCTGTCGACCGACGGTTCGGGCGGAGTGATGGCCGCGATGCTCGCCGAGCACCTCGGCTGGGCGCACGCGACCGCGCTCACGAGCGTCGAGATCACGCCTGAGGGCATCACGGGCACGCGAGGGGCGGATGCCGGAGCGCAGCCGATCTCGGCATCCCTTCCCGCCGTCATCTCGATCACCGAAGCGCTGCCCGACGCGCGCTTCCCGAATTTCAAGGGCATCATGGCGGCGAAGAAGAAGCCGCTCGAGGTCCTGACCCTCGACGACCTCGGCGTCTCGGCCGACCCGGGCGCGGCTCCCCGCACGATCATGACGTCGGTCGCCGAGAAGCCGCCTCGTGCGGCCGGCGTGAAGATCGTCGATGAGGGCGATGCCGCCGAGAAGCTCGTCGACTACCTCGTGCAGAACAGGCTGGTGTGACATGACCTACCCCGAGAACCCGATCCTCGTCGTCGTCGACCTCGACCCGGCAGGCAACCCCGCCAGCAGCACGGCGGCCCTGATCGGCGCCGCCTCGACCGTCGGCGCACCGGTCGCGCTCGTCGTCGGCGGATCCGCGGATGCCGCATCGAAGGTCGCCGAGGCGGGAGCATCCGTGGTGCTGACGGCCGACGCCGACGAGACGATCCTCACGGTGCCGATCGTCGATGCGCTGCATGCCGCCTTCGAGCAGGTGCGACCGGATGCCGTGCTCATCTCGAACTCGATCGCGGGGCGCGACGTCGCGGGCCGGTTCGCGGTGCGCGCGAAGCTGGCGCTGTCGGTCGATGCCGTAGGCGTCTCGCGAGATGACGAGGGCATCGTGGCGAACCACTCCGTGTACGGCGGCGCCTACCTCACCGACTCGGCCCCCACATTCGGGGCTCCGGTGATCACCGTGCGCCAGGGCGCTGTCGACGCTCGGGCAGAGGCGGTCGCGTCGCCGACCGTCGAAGCCCTGACCGTCGCGGCATCCGGCTCCCCTGCCGCCACCGTCGGCGCTGTCGAAGCGGTCGAGGCCACGTCGTCCCGGCCCGAGCTGCGCGGGGCGACCCGGGTCGTCTCGGGCGGCCGCGGACTCGCGTCGAAAGAGAAGTTCGTGCTCGTCGAAGAGCTCGCCGATGCGCTCGATGCGGCCGTCGGCGCATCGCGGGCCGCCGTGGATGCCGGATACATCCCGCAGTCTCATCAGGTCGGTCAGACCGGTGTCTCGGTGTCGCCGCAGCTGTACGTCGCTCTCGGCATCTCCGGTGCGATCCAGCACCGTGCGGGCATGCAGACGGCCAAGAACATCGTCGCGATCAACAAAGACGGCGAGGCGCCGATCTTCGATGTCGCCGACTTCGGCATCGTCGGCGACCTGTTCACGATCGTCCCGCAGGTGATCGCGGGCCTCGAGGCGCGGAAGAAGTAGCCATGGCGACGCGAACGCTCAGGCGCGGACTCCCGCGCGTGCCCGGCGGCGAGCCGTGGCCTCCCGGGCTCGCGGTCGACGTCGGCGAAGGCGACGTGTCGACGTCGCCGTCCTCGCTCGGCGAGCAGGAGAGCGCGTCCCCGGTCGTCGCCGAGCGGGAGAGCGCCTCGCCGGTCGTCGAGTCGGCGGTCGCCTCGCCGGTCGTCGACCCGGTGGAGGCCGCCTCCCCGGTCGTCGAGCGAGGAGCGGAGCGACGAGACGAAACGCACCACGCTGCGAGCGCTCCCCCCGCATCCGTGCGTCGCGGTCTTCCGCGCATGCCGGGCGGAGAGCCCTGGCCGCCCGCGGGTGTGGTGCCTATCGGTGCGGAAGGCGTTTCGTCTCGGTCGGCGTCGCCGTCATCGCTCGACGAGCAGGAGAGTGCGCCCCCGGCCGTCGCTGCGGCTGTCGCCTCTCCGGTCGTCGAGAGCGCCGCTTCCTCTCCGGTCGTCGAGAGCGCCGCTTCCTCCCCGGTCGTCGAGCGAGGAGCGCAGCGACGAGACGAGACGCGCCACGCTGCGAGCGCGGCCGCCACCGCGTCATCCGTGCGTCGCGGTCTTCCGCGCACACCGGGAGGCGAGCCCTGGCCGCCCGCCGGCACCGAAGCCGTGGTCATCGAGCGCGTTTCTTCTCGGTCGGCTTCGCCGTCCTCGCCCGACGACCGGGAGGACGCTTCGGTCGCCGCTCCGTCCACGGCCGTGGCCCCGGCAGCCGCATCCTTCGCCCTCGGCGATCCCTCGATGCCGCTGCCCACCCCGCAGACGGTCTGGAACGGCAGCGCGCCGCGTCATATCACGGCGACCGCTCCGATATCCGCTCGCCCTCGACCCTCCTGGACCCAGGCGATCGCCGGTCTGCTCGGGGCCGCGGCCCTCGGCATCCTGGCCGCGGCAGCCGTGGCCTTCGTGCGGGCGCTGCTGAGCTTCCCCTTCATGCAGGACTTCCTCGCGGCCTTCCCCGGCGAATACGAGCCGGCCGTCGCCGTCGAGCCCGGGTTCGCGCCGTGGACCAACTGGGCGCACTTCTTCAACGTGTTCCTGATGGTGCTGATCATCCGGTCGGGTCTGCGGATCCGCAACGAGAAGCGGCCGACCGCCTTCTGGACCCCGCGAGGTGACCCCAAGGGCAAGGTCAGTCTGACGATCTGGTTCCACCAGGCGCTCGACATCCTGTGGCTCGTCAACGGCGTGATCTTCGTCGTGCTGCTGTTCGTCACCGGACACTGGGCGCGCATCGTGCCGACCAGCTGGGAGGTCATCCCCAACGCGCTGTCGGCGGCGCTGCAGTACGTGTCCTTCGACTGGCCGACCGAGCACGGCTGGGTGAACTACAACAGCCTGCAGCAGCTGGCCTATTTCGTGACCGTGTTCATCGCGGCGCCGCTTGCTGCGGCCACCGGATTCCGCATGTCGGGCATGTGGCCCAAGAAGGCCGAGCGGCTGTCGAGGGCGTATCCGATCGAGTGGGCCCGTGCGCTGCACTTCCCGGTCATGATCTACTTCGTGGTGTTCATCATCGGACACGTCGCGCTGGTGTTCCTCACCGGTTTCCTGCGCAACCTCAACCACATGTACGCGTCGTCGGATGCCGTCGGCTGGACGGGCTTCTGGGTCTTCGTGGCCTCCCTGGTGGTGATCGCCCTCGGCTGGGTCGCCGCCCG
>Ga0308167_1000608_pt1 | contig 58806 bp, 45 predicted proteins | sample PhyCR1_2_FD_202138 | JGI IMG/M metagenome (GOLD analysis project Ga0308167, IMG submission 202138) | Phyllosphere microbial communities from UC Gill Tract Community Farm, Albany, California, United States - DLSLRC.R1 | ecosystem: Host-associated > Plants > Phyllosphere > Unclassified | place... | reverse complement strand
ATAGGGGAATTTGAGCAGGGGTAGCGACGTTTTTCGGGCGTTGATTTTACCTTTTTCCGTTCACTACTTACGACAAGATAATACGTGCCCGGCGTGATACCGGGCACGGCTGCTTTTACTCTTCCAGACCGCGGTTTTTCAGCATCGGCTCAATCGATGGCGCTTTGCCACGCCAGGTTTCGTAGAGCTTTTCGAGGTCTTCGCTGTTACCACGTGAGAGGATCTGGTCGCGGAATTTCTGACCATTCTCCCGCGTCAGCCCGCCCTGTTCAGTGATACCGGCAAAGGCATCGTCGGCCAGCATTTCGGTCCACAGATAGGCGTAATATCCGGCCGCATAGCCATTACCCCAAATGTGCTGGAAATAGCTGGAACGGTAACGCGGCGGCACATACGCCAGATTCACTTTATCTTTCGCCAGTGACTCCGCTTCGAACTTATCAACGTCATGCTGCGGTGCGTCTGCGCTCAGACTGTGCCAATGCATATCCAGCAGCGCCGCGGCCAGCAGCTCGGTCATGTCATACCCTTTGTTGAACTTACTGGCCTTTTCGATTTTGTCCTGCAAGGCCTGCGGCATCACTTCGCCAGTCTGATAATGTTTAGCGAAGTGAGTAAACACTTTCGGGTCGCTCGCCCAGTGCTCGTTAAACTGCGACGGGAATTCGACAAAATCACGCGGTGTCGCGGTACCGGAAAGGCTCGGGTATTCCTGATCGGCAAACAAGCCGTGCAGCGTATGACCAAACTCGTGGAACAGGGTGATGACATCGTCCCACGACAGCAATGCAGGTTGCCCCGCCGCCGGTTTCTGGAAGTTCGCCACGTTATAAATCACCGGCTTATTACCCAGTAATTTCGACTGATCGACGTAATTGCTCATCCACGCGCCGCCGCCTTTATTATCACGCTGATAATAATCGGCATAGAAAAGCGCCATCGATTTACCGTCTTTATCGAACACCTCGAAAACCCGCACGTCCGGGTTATATACCGGCAGGTCTTTGCGCTCTTTAAACGTGATGCCATACAACAGGTTAGCGGCATAAAACACGCCATTCTCCAGCACGTTGTTCAGCTCGAAATACGGTTTGATCTGCGCGTCGTCCAGATCATATTTCTCTTTGCGCACCTGCTGCGCATAGTGCTGCCAGTCCCAGGCAGCCACTTTAAAGCCACCCTTCTGTTTATCGATTTCGGCCTGAATATCCTGCGCCTCACGCTGCGCGCGGGCGGTCGCGGCTGGCACAATTTTGTGCATGAAATCCAGTGCGGCTTGCGGCGTTTTCGCCATCTGATCTTCCAGCTTCCACGCGGCATAGCTCGGGAAACCCAGCACCTGAGCCTGCTCCGCGCGGACTTTTGCCAGCTTCGCAATCAGCGTACGGGTGTCGTTGGCATCGCCTTTTTCAGCGCGATTGATGGAAGCTTCATACAGCGCTTTGCGCGTGTCACGGTCATCGAGCGACTGTAATAACGGCTGCTGAGTGGTGTTTTGCAGCACCAGCAGCCAGGCGTTGTCCAGCTTGCGGTCTTTGGCGGCCTGCGCGGCAGCCGATAACTCAGCATCACTTAGCCCGGAAAGCTGCGCTTTATCTTTCACCGTCAGGCCGCCCGCTTTGGTCGCGGCCAGCAATTTGTTGGTGAACTGCGTGCTGAGCGTCGCGGCCTGCTGATTCAGCGCCTTGAGTTTGTCTTTATCCGCATCAGAAAGATTGGCACCAGCCAGTTCGAAATCTTTAAACGTCACGTCGATCAGGCGCTGTGATTCGGGGGAAATTTTCAGGCTGCTACGCTGGTCATACACCGCTTTCAGCCGCGCAAACAGTTTGCTGTTGAGATGGATACTGTCATCCATCGCTGCCAGTTCAGGCGACGTGTCTTCGTCGATTTTTTGCAGCGTATCGTTGGTATTTGCGCCGGTCATCGCGCCAAAAACATTTTGTACGCGCTGCAGCATGACGCCGGATTTTTCCAGCGCCACATAGGTATTTTCAAAAGTAGGCGGCGCTGTATCGTTAGCAATTTTATCGACTTCAGCCAGTTTCTGGCGAATGCCTTCGAGAATCGCCGGCTCGTAATCGCTGTCTTTATAGAGATTAAATTGTGGCGCCTGATATTCCAGCGGGCTGGGTTTCAGAAATGGGTTATCTGCGTTGATGGCGTGATTCATAACGTGCTCCTGCATTGGTGCCGGTGCAGATGTGGATTGTGCAGCGGCTGCGTATTGGCTGCATGCCAGAGTTAAAGAGAGAAAAAGAGGAGAGAGACGCATTTTTGGATTTTCCTTTGCCTGAGTTCCTTTAAGTCTTTGAGCATAGTAACAGGCAGGGGATTGGGCAAAATTGACAGGGTAAAATTTGCCCAAGAACTGATTCGTTCTTAATCAAGGTCGACTACTTTTCACACCGCAGACTGTCAGTCTTCTGCCTCTGAGCTGTCTGAACCTGAACCGAAGAAATCGCTACCATAAGAGCCTTCATCACTGTCACTTGAGCTGGAACTGCTCATACGTGGCTTGTAATGCTCCATATGGATTGCATATTCATCAGATTTTATGCCAACCATTTTCGGAACACGGATCTCCGGCCGGAAAAAACTGTTCACTACGTTAGACAGTTGTGCGTTATTTCTGGCAGACAGGATTATTGTCTGATCTGCGGGCGGTAAACTCCGGCTATCTAAAATAATAGAATACGTCAGTCCTAAAATGGAGAGCATCTTCCCGTTAAAAATTATCGACAGACGATTAAATGCCCTTTTTTCTAATATATTAACCGCCTCCCGGCTCAGTTCTGGAATATGACATCTCGGCATCACTAAAGCGACCTGATCCGTTAGCACCAGCGATGAATTTCGAAAAACAGGATGAGAATAGGCTATTTTATAAAATATACTGCCAAAGCGACTTGAGGATTTCAGTAATGGTGAACCCACTTCTAAAGAAAAAAATACATAACCGTCATTTCCCAACATCGAAATATCTATAGGCTGAGTGTTACCTGCATTAAACCGGACCCCCTTACTGATTAATTTCTTCCTCGAATATAAAACCAGATCGTTGTTCTTATTGACCACATCAAGTGAATCTGTACAGTGAACAGCATAGAAAGGTGCCTGAGACAGGGTATTAAAAAAACTCTGCTCCTGAATCGTCAATTTACCCAGTGCTATTCGTAATGCGTGATAGTTATGCACAGAATAATCATCTATCGTTTTCTTGCCGTGCTGCCACAGAATACCATTACGCATAATGCTCTCACTGGTTTGTGAAGACCATCTGTTGCGGGTATTGTGTAAGATCTTCTCGCCTGCTGTCTTTTTGGTGAGAAATTTTTTATCCGGTGTAAGCATATATTAATGCTCCATATTCAAAAATAAATAATGAAGAGATTAAAATAAAAACACCTTCATAGCCACTTACTTAGTAATTAATCAGATTGAAAATATTATAAAGTAAAGCAAACTACTGATAATATAAAATCATTAACGTGACATGGAACTTCTGATAACCTATTTATAACTGAAATAAAAAATTAACAGGATTGAGGATGTTCACCAATCAAGTATTCACTGACCAGCGTTTTAGCGTGAAGCAATTCACCGGCGAGACACTGGAGAACTGCCGCTTCTACCGCTGCCGGTTCGACAGTACCGATCTGTCAGAAACCGCATTTGTCGATTGTCTTTTTTACGATGATGAAGAACAAAAAGGCTGCTCTTTCCAGCATGCAAAATTGCAGGATGCCAGCTTTAAGCGCTGTGACCTGACGATGGCAGATTTCAAAAACATTCAGGCGTTGGGCTGTGAAATCCGTGAATGCAAAGCCACCGGCGCAGATTTCAGCGGTGCCAGCTTTATGAACATGATCACCTCGCGCACCTGGTTTTGCAGCGCCTTCATGACCAAAAATAACTTCAGCTACGCCAACTTCAGCAAAGTCATTCTGGAGAAATGCGAGTTGTGGGAAAACCGCTGGACCGGCGCAAACGTGCAGGGCGCAAACTTAAGCGGCTCCGACCTTTCCGGTGGAGAATTCACCGAGTTCGACTGGAATAACGTCAATATCACCCATTGCGACCTGACGAATTCAGATCTGGGCGAACTGAACATCCGTAAAGTCGATCTCGATGGCGTGAAAATCGACGACTGGCAGCAAAGCCATTTGCTGGAAAAATTGGGGATGATTGTGATCCATTCGAAATAAATATTTCAGACAGCGTTACGCCCGATGGCTGCCATTCAATAATGCCGCCGCCATACTATCAAGGTGCGTTTTCACCTTCTCCCAGTGCGGCATCACCTGCTTCATCAGGCGGTAAAACTGCTCGCTATGGTTATGCTCCGCCAGGTGGCACAATTCATGCAAAATCACATAATCGATGCTTTCCCGTGGCGCTTTGACCAGATGGGGATTCAGGGTTATACGCCCCAGCGGTGAACAACTGCCCCATTGAGTTTGCATGGTTTGCACGCGCAGTGGCGGTCTTTCACTCACCCACAGCGCCTGAACGAGCATCTCCTCCAGCCTTCGGGCGAACACCTCTTTGGCGCGGTCTTTGTACCATTCATTGAGCAAAACGCGGATGCGCTCGGGATTCTTTTCCCGCACCGTAATTTCAAGCTTACCGCGCAGCATTTTGACCCGTGGCTTCTCTTGCGGTTCCACCAGGATTTTCAGCATGTATTGCTTGCCGAGATAATAATGGCTTTCACCGCTGATATATTGCCGTTCGGTCAGATGCTCCTGCTGGGCGCGGAAATCCCGCAGTTGTTGCCAGATCCAGCGTCCGCGTTTTTTAACCGCACCGAGCACTTCTTCATCGGAACTGTTTTCCGGCGCAGCCACCTGCACCCGGCAATCCGGATGCACTTTGATCAACACCTTACTTTTCTGACTGCGCCGGGTGCTGATTTCAAAGCAAATGCGCTCATCGCCATAGTGAAAGCACTGATCAGGCGAATATTTACGTGGCCGGGGAACCGCAATTCTTACGCTCATATTTCCCTTATAGGCCAGATAAGCCAACGCGGGTGATTTGCACCACGCTTTCGACAATCATATTCACCTGATGGATACCCGCCCCGACGTCTTTGCACTGCTGAAATAACATCGGCAACAAACGGGTACGAATGGCAGCTTCAATATTTTGCGTATTAATGGAATTCTCGGTAACGGCACAGTCAACCTCAGCATCAACCACAAACGCCAGATCGGTCCAGTTCTTCTCGACCTGCTTATCTGCGGTTGCGAATACCTGCGGCAAGGTTTTTTTAAACACGCCGTAGTAGGCCTGCGCATGCTTGTTGCTGCCAAATGCATCAGGAATATCCTGCAGGCGACGGTTTTCAACGTCCTGCATAAATTCGGAGTACAGCAGGTATTGTTTGGAAGGATGATCGAACTGTTTTTCGGCTTCTTCGATGGTTTTCATCAGCAACGCAGAGAAGGCTTCCCGCGCGTAGGGATCATCATGCAAATCCTGCTCAATCATTTTGGTTACACGGGTTTTGATGATATCGGTTTCGTTACGCGTTTTATCTTCCGACCAGGAGGCATCCGGTGTTTTCGGCTTTTGCTGACCCATTTTAGACACGCTATACACCGCATCAGGCTCTTTTATCTGCACGCCCACCACATGTTTATCCAGCAGCTTTTTCACCTGGTCAGCGTATTCGTCATAATCTACCGTTTCACCGGCATCCGCTTTTATCTGTAAACGCAAAATCGAAAGTTGCCTGACCGTATCTTTGTAATTTTTGCGGTCAGCATCGGTAAAGCTGCTGTCTTCAAAGAAGGTCGCTGACTGCAATGCCACTTTCAGGCAACTGGCAAAGGCACTGAGAGCCTCGTAAAAATCTTCACGACGTTTCAGATGAATATCGACAAACTCGCCGTGACGGAGCTCCATTTTGGGCACCAGCGCCTGACGTAGTTGTTCCGGGTCACTTTGATTCGTCACCCCGTCAAATATCGCCCACAGGGTGTTATAGAGTAAAGGCAGGCGTTTATATTCGCTGCTCATCTGATTATACAAACCGTCGATATCATGGATGTCATAACCGCCCTGCGTTCGTGAGGCCAGATCCTGATATTTGGCGATAGTCGTATCCAGTTCTGCGAGCACACCGCGGTAGTCGATCAGCAATCCTTCTTTTTTCTTGTCATGCAGCCGGTTTACACGGGCGATCGCCTGGATCAAGTTATGGCCTTTCAGCGATTTATCGATATACAACACGGCGTTCTGCGGCTCATCAAAACCGGTGAGTAATTTATCGATCACGATCAGCAGCTTAAGTTGCTCATCTTTCTCAAAACGTTTAATCAGATCGCGGGTATATTTCTGCTCATCCTGACTGCCGACATTGTCTTTCCACCACTTCGAGACTTCCGGCAGAGTGGCTTCGTCGATGCTGGTATTGCCCTCACGGGTATCTGGCGGACTCATGACCACAGCAGATTCAAACAATCCGGCCTCATCGAGGTACTTTTTATATTTGATCGCCGAGAGTTTGCTGTCGCACGCCAGCTGGCCTTTCAGACCCTCCGTAATATGTTTACTGAAATGGTTGGCGACATCCAGAGCGATCAGCCGGATACGATCATCAGAGCTTTGAACTGCACCTTTGCGGGAGTATTTACGTTTTAAATCGGCTTTTTGCGTGTCACTCAGTCCTTCGGTGATGCGTTCAAACCAGCTGTCGACGGCTTTCTCATTCACGTTCAGCTCAGGCTTTCGCTCTTCATACAGCAACGGGGAAACGGCTTTGTCTTCCACCGCACGTTGCATGGTATAAGCGTGAACAATCGGGCCAAACTTATTGGTGGTTTTATCATCTTTCAGTAATGGCGTACCGGTAAAAGCCACAAACGCCGCGTTGGGCAACGCCAGTTTCATGCGGATATGATTTTCACCGCCCTGACTGCGGTGGCCTTCGTCGATCAGCACGACGATATTCGGGTCGTCGTTAAAACACTCCGGCAATTCTGTGGCAGAGGTAAATTTCTGGATCAGCGAGAAGATAATCCGCTCTTTGCCTTTGCCGATTTGCTGCGCCAGACGCGCCCCCGAGGTCGCCATGGCTTTCTGATGATCGTGCTTGCCGGGCAGCTGATCGCCCGACAGAAAACTGTTACTCAGCTGAGTCTGTAAATCCACGCGGTCAGTCACGACGATGAAGCGGCAGGCTTTCAGCGATTCATCCAGCAGTAACGCCTTGCTGAACAACACCATCGTCAGCGATTTCCCGGAACCTGTGGTATGCCATATCACGCCGCCTTCACGACCCCCCTGCGCATTTTTGAGTTTGATGCGCTCAGTCAGCCGCTTAATGCCAAACACCTGCTGATAACGGGCAATCACACGGCCAATCTTATTATCGAACAGCGTATACAGGCGGGTCATGTCCAGCAAACGCGCCGGCAATAACAGACTGATGAGCATCTGATCCTGACCGGTGACAGCCAGCTGACCGCCGGCAATCAGGTTCTGATACCAGGCGATATCTTGCGGTTTACGGTGGCTAAACAGCGAGGCGATTTGTTGCGTACTGAGCTTTTTGTTTTTTACCGCCAGCATTTCAGCGTCGGTAATATCTTCTTCCCGCCAGCCGCCCCAGAATTTAAGCGGAGTCCCGCAGGTGGCGTAGCGCCCGTCGTTGCCGTTAACAGAAAGCAAAATCTGGCTGTAGACGAATAACTGCGGAATTTCGTCATGCATCTGATTACGCAGGTTTTGGGAAATACCTTCTTCGAGGGTCGGGCCTTTTTTGCCCTGACTGACCGGGCGCTTGGCCTCGATCACTACCATCGGAATGCCATTCACAAAACCGACGATATCCGGTTTACGGCAGTCATAATATGAAGAACCAATGCCGCCCGTGCGGGTGACGCGAAATTCTTCGGTGACCAGAAAACTGTTGCTGGCGATGTTGTTCCAGTCAATCAGTGAAACCGTCTGGTTGGTTTTACGGCCATCAACGAATTCAGTGACGGCGATACCGTACAGCAAATGGTTGTACATCCGCTGATTCGCCTGCCTCAGGCCTTCATTCAGCGCCGGACTGCAGACTTCACTGATAATATTTTCGATAGATTTTTCAGAAAGCGGATGCGCTTTTCCCGCGTAATGAAAACGCCGGGTTTGCAGCACACGGCGCAACTCCTCACGCAATACCACCTGATCCTGTTTGCCGTGGCGGGCATCCAGCGCCTGTTGCGGCGAAAGAAAGCGCCAGCCCATATTCGCCATCAGCGTCAGGGCGGATAATTTGGCGATATATTCTTCTTCGTATTTCGGCGGGATATGCATTTCGGGTTGCGACATCAGTTAGTCCTTTTTCTGCGCAATGGCGCGAAGTGCTTCGATATTACTTTTGGCACCTTCGGCCTCTTTCAGGCGGCGACGTTGTTCGGCGAATTGTTCATATTGCTGACAGGCTTTTTCATCAGCGTCTTTTTTACTGGTTTTCCCTGCACCCTGCAAAATATCCAGTTCATTGAAATTGAGAAATTGCTCAAGCTTATCCTGCCAGCTTTTTAAGAATATTTGCTGACGGCGTTTGGTTTGATCTTCGGCGTAATCCAGCCACATGGAAATAATGCGGTTGAGCTGGTCGATTTCGTCTTCTCGCAGGTAATTTTTGGCGATGGTGATATCGGTTTTACGCACGTTGTCATATTTAAAGCTGGTCAGCCCCATATCCGGCTGGCTGGCGTCCGCACGCTGAGCAATAATTTCCGCCGCCGTCAGGCCGGTACAGGCGTAATGTAGTTTGTTCTGAATTGCCTGAAAGAAACGGGCAGTGTCTTTGTCCGAGGGCTGATAATCCGCCGCCATGGCAAAAATATCCTTAATGCGCAGATACACCCGACGTTCACTGGCGCGAATATCGCGGATACGCTCGAGCATCTCATCGAAATAATCCGGTACCACCGATTGCCCGACCGGCGGATTTTTCAGCCGCACGTCGTCCATCACAAACCCTTTAATCACATATTCCTGCAAGGTTTGCGTTGCCCACTGGCGGAACTGCGTGCCACGGGCAGATCGGACGCGGTAACCGACGGAGAGGATCACCGACAAATTATAGTGCCGTATTTGCCGGCTAATCTCCCTTGCACCTTCAGTTTGAACTTGTAAGTAATCCTTACAGGTTGAACTTTGAGCAAGTTCACCTTCTGCATAGACGGCCTTTATATGCTGAGTAATGGCCTGCGGTGTTATCTGATAAAGCGCGGACATGGCAGCCTGAGAAAGCCACAACGTGTCCGACTCAAATCGGCATTCCAGCCGCACACGCCCGTCAGCGCTTTGAAACAGAACAAATTCTCCCGCCGGAGCCGTTGCCACTTTCTCATCCATCAGGCTGCCTCCACCTTCACCCGGCGCTTACCAGTCAGCAATTGCTGCATTAACGCGGCCTTTTCCTGCTTCAGGAAGGCCAGTTTCTTTTGCAGCAGCTCGATTTCATTATCGGCAGCGGTAAGAACGGCGGCGATTTTTTGTTGTTCCGGTAGTGGGGGGAGTTTTACTTTTATTTTTTTTATAGCTGAACCCACAATTTGAGGCTGAGCGGAACCAGAAATCACATCGTCGAAGCCCCTATAACTAAGGGAATAATAAATATAACGATATGCATTAATCGACGGTTCTATATCATCCAGACACATTGAATTACCAGTTATATATGACTTTCTAGGAATTAGAGAAACTTCACCACAAGTTGAACCTCTACACGTCACCGTGACACATTCTAACTCATGGTTATATTCTGAGTAATACCCAATAAAACCATTTGCCCCATAAACTCTAAAACCTGCGGGTGTTAATTGACTAGATGTAATAGTAGACCATTGTTGCGGTTTGGATATTTCCCCTAACGTTGTTTCGGTCCACTCTCCCTCAAACCCCGGCAGCCGCTTCTTCCCCGTCAACAAACTCTGCATCAGCGCTTTTTTCTGCTGCTGACTGTTGCCGATCAGTTTTTCGGTGGTCGCAATCGCCTTATCCCAGGTTGAGAGGATTTGGGCGATTTTGGTTTGTTCGTATAAAGGACAAATAATGATGGGAATATTACGAATTGTAGAAAGATTTAAACCTGATTTTGCTCCAGCATCGTTCAGGGAATTTATTATTTTATTAAGCCTTGGTGATGACAGCTGATATGCAATGAATTTTGAATCAATCAATTCATTATTAAACCGTAGTAATGCTGTATGCTGGTTAATATAAGCCTTACCAAAACCCTCCGGCACCCAACCAATTTTACCTAATTCAGCAGTAATTGAAATCAATACATCTCCATATTCAAGAGATGTTCTTTCCCCATCTCTTGAGCTAGAAACAACATTGACATACTTCATGTTATCCACAAGCAAATGGATACCATCTCGATTCAAATTTGTCATTCTGACAAATTTATCACCAACATCGGAGTAATATTTCGACCAGTCTCTAGAACCACTTGTTATATTTTTAGCTATGGTTCCTAAGAATATATTTACCCAACCCGCCGGAACCTTACTCATAACCCAGCTCCTTCAGATATCCCGCCATTTCTGCTTCCAGCGCATCCAGCTGAGCCGTTAACGCCAGACGCTCTTCACGCACCGCCACCAGATCAATCTCTTCTTCTTCCTCGAAGGTATCGACATAACGCGGAATATTCAGGTTGTAGTCGTTTTCCTGAATTTCTTTCAGGCTGGCGATATACGCGTATTTATCTACGCTGCCGCCTTCGCGATAAGTCGCGATGATTTTGGCGATATTTTCCGGGCTGAGCTCGTTCTGGTTTTTACCGGATTTATATTCCCGGCTGGCGTCGATAAACAGCACATTGTTGTCGATTTTATCTTTCTTAAAGATAAGGATCGCCGCCGGAATGCCGGTGCCGTAAAACAGTTTTTCCGGCAGGCCGATCACCGCATCAAGCAGGTTTTCTTCTATTAATTGCTGGCGAATTTTCCCTTCGCTGGAGCCACGGAACAGCACGCCGTGTGGCACGACGACGCCCATACGACCGGTGGCAGGTTTCAGGGTTTCGATCATATGCGAGATAAACGCATAGTCGCCTTTGGTTTTTGGCGGAATACCCCGTTTAAAGCGGTTGAATTTATCAGTTTCCGCATCCGCATGGCCCCATTTATCCAGGCTGAACGGCGGGTTAGCGGTAACGATATCAAACAGCATCAGGTCACCGTTTTTATCCAGCAATTTCGGGTTGCGGATGGTATCGCCCCACTCGATTTTGTGGTTGTCTTCGCCGTGCAGGAACATGTTCATTTTTGCCAGCGCCCAGGTCGAGCCGATGGCTTCCTGACCGTACAACGCATAATGCTTTGAACCGTGATTCGTGCGCACACGGGCACCGCATTTGATCAGCAATGACGCCGAACCACAGGCCGGATCGCAAATGGTATCGCCCGGTTGCGGATCCAGCAGTTCCGACATTAAATCCGACACTTCCGGCGGGGTATAAAACTCACCGGCTTTCTGCCCGCCACTGGCGGCAAATTTCTTGATCAGGTATTCGTAAGCGTTACCGATGACATCCAGCGTGCCGACGCGGCTCGGTTTAAGGTTCAGCTCCGGTTTATCAAAATGCTCGATAAGTTCGCGCAGAATGCCGTTCTTCTGCTTTTCTTCACCGAGTTTATCGGTGTTGAAAGAAATATCCTGGAATACGCTTTTACCGGCATCCTTAAGTTTGGTGCCGTTGGCTTCTTCAATAGCGTGCAGCGCCTGATCGATACGTTCGCCGTTTTTGGCTTCGTGACGACGGGCGTAAATGGCGTAATAACTGGCATCACGCGGCAGGACAAAACGCTCACTTTTCATCAGCGCTTCGATCAGCTCCGGCGAATCACCGTGCTCTTTGGCGTAAGTGTCGTAATGATCCTGCCAGACGTCAGAGATGTATTTCAGAAACAGCATCGTCAGGATGAAATCTTTGTAGGTATCCGCGCTGATGGTGCCACGGAACGTGTCACAGGCATCCCAAAGTGCTTTGTTAATGTCGTCTTGTTTTACTTTATCGGTCATTCGGGTCCGTCACTCTTTATCGTTCGGTGAAAAGCATGGCGGCATTCTACCCTTATCACTGCTTTGCAAAAATAGCGCGTTTCCCCATTGCCAAAATGCAGGTGTAAAAAAACCGCCCCGAAGGGCGGTTCCTCTACTGCTACAAACCAGACCCTATGTTGACGTTAATATTGATATGAGAAAAGTTTACGTTCCATCCATCATTTTCCGACGTCATCAAAGAACCCAGCACAACGAACCCAGCACAACGATCAGTGCATAAATACACTTTTTCATTGTTGCGGCCTTTTAAAACCGCGTTCCACCAATAAGCACCGGGACCGACTGGAGAAGGACAAGCAGTGTTTGGGTTGCCTGTCCGCGCGGTACTCAAGTGCTAATTTCAAGCCCGGTGACCCGTCGCTAAACGGGCAAACTAGCCCCGCGCAGATGCTACCATCAAGACCATAAAAACAATAAGGATATGTGTACAGAATTTAAACTTGCTGCCTTCCCACCCCTGGTGTAAGTTAGTGGCGTTTGGGTTGCCTGATCCCGCTTATTATTAAAGCGTGAAACTGGGTTGATTTAGCGCTAACTGAATCTCCCAACAAAATAACCGCTCTCTGAAGCGGTTTTTTTGTACCTGAAATTCCGCTGTCAAAATCGAAAAGTGCGCTTCTCCCCAGCCCCTTCATCAGGATCTCACCGCAATATGCTATAACAGGCATTCGCATTAGCCACGAAATTAACCTCATGAAAGATAATAGTATTTACTCCCCGCAGGCGTCTGTGCCGGAAAAATCACGGGTGCTGGGTTGGTCTGATTTATTCTCGTTGTGGTTCTCACTCGGTATGGGCCTGATGGTGTTGCAGGCCGGAGCGATTCTGGCTCCGGGCCTCGGGCTGGCGGGTTCTCTGGCGGCGATTGTGTTGGGATCAGCCGTCGGGGTTGCGCTGCTGGCGCTGGTCGGGGTGACCGGCGGGCAAACCGGTTTGTCTTCAATGGCGTCGCTAAAGCTGAGCCTCGGAAAACGTGGCGTGGCGTTGCCGGTCTTGTTCAATCTGATCCAGCTGGTCGGCTGGGGCGCGTTTGAAATTGTGGTGATGCGCGATGCCGCCAGTCTGCTGGCAAAACGGGCCTGGGGCGACGGCAGTTTTTGGGCGGATCCGACCCTCTGGACATTTATTTTCGGCATCGTCGCCACCTTGCTGGCGGCCAGCGGGCCACTGGCGTTTATCCGCGTGGTGCTGCGCCGCTGGGGTATCTGGTTGCTGCTGGCGAGCTGCGCATGGCTGACCGGTTATCTGTTCCTGCACGCGGATTTATCGACGCTGTGGCATAAAGCCGGAGACGGTTCGATGCCGTTCGCGCTGGCCTGCGATATCGTGGTGTCGATGGCGTTTTCATGGCTGCCGCTGGTGTCGGATTACACCCGTTTCGGCAAATCTGCGCAACAAAATTTCTGGGGCACCGCCTGCGGATATTTCCTCGGCAGCGTGTGGATGATGTCACTCGGCGTCGCTTATACGCTGGCGTTTGTCAGCACATCGGCCGATGCCAATGCGCTGCTGCTGGCGCTTTCTGGCGTTGCGCTGGGTATTCCGCTGTTGCTGATTCTGGTGGATGAACATGAAAATGCCTTTGCGGATATTCACTCTGCGGCGGTATCGGCGGGCACTTCTCTGCCGGTCAGTGTCGGTAAACTGACGCTGGGTATCGGCCTGCTGTGTACGCTGATTGCCTGGTCAGTGCCGCTGACGCAATACGAAAACTTCCTGCTGCTGATTGGTTCGGTATTTGCGCCGCTGTTCGGTGTGGTACTGACGCATCATTTTGTTCTGCGCCGGCAGACACAAAAGGACCTGAACATTTGCTCTGTCGCGGCCTGGTTTATCGGTATCGCGGTCTATCATCTGATGGCAAATCTGCTGCCTGACGTCGGCGCGACGATCCCGTCGCTTCTGGTGGCAGGACTGGTGTGCTGGGGATTAGGGCGTAAAGACTGAGTTAAGAAAACCGCCCCAAAGGGCGGTTCCTTAATGACTACAAACCAGACCCTATGTTGACGTTAATATTGATATGAGAAACGTTTACGTTCCATCCATCATTTTCCGAAGTCATCAAAGAACCCAGCACAACGATCAGTGCATAAATACACTTTTTCATTGTTGCGGCCTTTTACAACCGCGTTTCACCAATAAGCACCGGGACCGACTGGAGAAGAACAAGCAGCATCTGGGCTGATTGTCCCCGCGGTACTCAAGTGCTAATTTCAAGCCCGGTGACCCGCCGCTAAACGGGCAAACTAGCCCCGCGCAGATGCTACCATCATGCCTATGATATTTGTAAGGTTATTGATCATAATTTAAGCTTGCGGGGAATTCTTCACTTAGGTATATTTGCTTGGTCTGGGCTGCTTGTCCCGCTTATTTAAGCAAATGAAAATTGAGAAAGCTTAGCGCTAACTGAACTTCCTCAACAAAAAAACCGCTCTCTGAAGCGGTTTTTTTGTGCCTGAAATCAGGAAATTACAAAGCAATATCCGCGGGCTGTTTTGGCTCTTGTTTGGCCTGAACGTCGAGCGGTCGCAGCTGAACCACGTCGGCGACCGGCGTGGTGATCATCGACGGCGTTTCCAGTTGCAGAATGCGGCTGGTTTCCAGCAACTCTTTCTCGGTCGCTTCGATATTGCCATTCAGTTTAGTGCCATAGGACGGGATGATTTCCCGGAATTTGGCCTGCCATTCTGCACTGGCGGCTTTTTCTTTAAAGACCGTTTCCAGCAGTTTCATCATGATAGGCGCTGCGGTGGATGCACCCGGTGAAGCCCCCAGCAAGGCGGCGATACTGCCGTCCTTCGCGCTGACCACTTCGGTGCCGAGACGCAATACGCCGCCGTGTTTGCCATCTTTTTTGATGACCTGCACGCGTTGTCCGGCCACCCAGCGTTTCCAGTCTTTTTGCTCGGCCTGCGGGAAGAACTCCTTCAGCGCGGCATGACGGTCTTCATCACTGAGCATCACCTGCCCGACCAGATATTTCACCAGATCGAAGTTGCCCATGCCAACGCGGGTCATCGGCAGCAGGTTAGAACTGTTCACACTGCCGAACAAATCCCACAGGGAACCGTTTTTCAGGAATTTGCTGGAGAAGGTGGCGAACGGCCCGAACAGCAGAACCTGTTTGCCATCAATAATGCGGGTGTCGAGATGCGGGACAGACATCGGCGGCGCGCCCACGGCAGCTTTGCCATAAACTTTCGCCAGATGACGTTTCACTACATCCTGATTTTCGGTCACCAGGAATTCACCACCGACCGGGAAACCGCCGTACTCACGCGCTTCCGGAATGCCGGATTTTTGCAGCAGCGTCAGAGACGCCCCGCCCGCGCCGATGAACACGAATTTCGCATTCACCACATGGTGTTTGTGGCTGTGTTTGAGATCGGTAATTGTCACGCGCCAGCTTTTATCCGGATTGCGCTGGATATCGCGCACTTCCTGACCGTTTGCCAGCGTGAAATTGGATTTTTTCTGCAATGCTTCGACCAGCTGGCGGGTGACTTCGCCGAAGTTCACGTCGGTGCCTGCGGTGGTGCGGGTTGCGGCGACTTTTTGCGCCGGATCACGGCCTTCCATCACTGCCGGGATCCACTGTCTGATTTGTTCCGGGTCTTCTGAATATTCCATCCCGCGGAACAGGGTGCTTTCCTGCAACGCAGCAAAACGTTTGCGCAGGAAATCGATATTCTCATCGCCCCAGACAAAGCTCATGTGCGGCACGCTGTTGATAAAGGAGCGCGGGTTATTCAGCACGCCTTTCTGCACCTGATACGCCATAAACTGCCGGGAAACCTGGAAGGCTTCGTTGATCGCCACCGCTTTGGTGATATCGACAGAACCGTCGGGCATCAGCGGGGTATAGTTCATTTCTGCCAGTGCGGAATGGCCGGTACCGGCGTTATTCCAGCCGTTGGAGCTTTCCTGCGCCACGCCGTCCATGCGTTCAATCATATGGACTGACCAGTCCGGCTCGAGTTCCTGGAGGTAGGTCCCCAGGGTTGCACTCATAATTCCGCCGCCGACCAGCAATACATCAACGGATTTTTCGTCTTCTGCGGCCGCAGGCTCGCTGGCACCCAGTGAGTCACGGTTGAGAAGCATACCAAGTATCTTTCTCATGACGTCTGTTTCTCTAAATGTTCAGTTCTGTTCTTGGCGATTCGGTTAAGAATATTGTTATGGCTGTCGAACAAGAAATTAGCAAAAAAACACGCGGGATCGTTACTGAAACTTCATTTTTTAAAATGCTGGCTACGAATATAACATTATCACTACATAATTTAAAAAAGGATTTAACGTTTCAAAAAAACAGGCAAACGGGATACCGGACAGCGCTTCAGGCCGCGTCACCGCTGGATTTGAAGGATTCTGCAAAGGAGTTTTGGAGGGCTTTGGGGCGGTCAAAGAACGAGCTATTCGTGCTAAATCGGGTTTTGAGTCGCGGAATAGCAGAAAAAAGTGAGGAAAAGCGATCAACCGACGGCCTGATGACCGCCGGCATCAGGAGGCTAACTGTCGGGCATTTCCATTGAGCGGATCACCAGAAAATCTTCTGAAATACCTGCACCTTTGTCCACCTTCTGCACGTCATGTACAAACCAGGCATATATCTCAGAGGGAGCACTGTCTTCAGGCCAGGGTGGCGGCAATCCCTCATAAGCAGCGTGCCCGTAAGCCAAAAACTTTTTCGCCCTGCGTAATGCAGGAATGTAAACATCAGGCACGAGCTGACGGCGGATATCCTTGCTATCGGGCATTTCCATCGCATTTTGCATACTCAGTGCAGCACGGTGAACATCATCCAGCCAGCCCCAGTGTTTACTCAGAATATCGATTTCATTGCGAATATCACTGGCGGTCTCCTGCGCTTTTGGCGAGATGCCTAACAGGCCTGCCGACGCACCTGCGGAAGCCATCACCTGCCCGCGCTGTTCGGCATATTTCATGCACTGACTGCGATACAGATAAAACTGTCTGCCCAGCCAGTCGATATAGCTGTCGAGGTGCAGGTTCTGCGCGGCAACGCTGAGATTTTTAAAAGGCACTGCCTGCTGATATAACGCTGTCCACTGTGCGACAGATTTTTCCTTCACGCTGTTTTCCATAATGAAGTAGGAAGCGACATCGGTATCCGTTTTATCTAGTGTCTGGAAATCAGGGAAGGGAACGCCTGCCAGCGTAGCCTCACGGTACATTCTGTGTAAGGCGACCCGGCATAACTCGGCGCTCGGTTTTTGCTCATCAGGTTTTAGCCCGCCGCCCACATCTTCAGAACAGCCGGGCAGTAACTCCTCGCGGTATTTTTGCTTATCGCCGCCTAAGCGGTAAAGGCTGCGCCAGACCCGCGTTTCATGGGCCGCCACCAGATGCAGGGCGCTTTTCACCGCAGCCGGTAACGGGGTGTCCTGATCGACATATTTATCCCCCAGCAAAATACTGATCCCCCTGATGGGGCCGCCGAATGCCCCGACAAACCAGTCCACACCGTTGTTATTGCTGGCAGGGGTATGCCGGGCACAATCGAATAAACCGGCAAAAATAATCTCAACGGGAATACCCTGATAAACGTATTTATCGCCCTGTTTCTGGCAAATATCGTCGAGCAGCGTATCCAGAAACTTACGCGCCAGAGTTGCCCCGAGGTCGTAACCGAATAACGAGACCGAGATCAGCTTGATGGGCACCTGACTGCTGGCTACCGCTCTTTGATAAAAGCGTTCGAAACGCAGTTTTGCTGCGGTGATTCGGGTATCTACGCCCGTCACCAGCATGTCGGCAATAACAGGATTGTCACGCAACCAGGGAGTGGCTTCGATGCTCACTTTTTTCACTGCACTTTTCGTGATATCCCCGGTCAGCTTCGCCCATTCAGTGGGGTTAATCAGCTTTTTACCGACATCTTTTAATACTTCCCACCACTTGCCTGTTTTAAAAAATTCTATGCCTGCTTCTTTGGCAATATCACCAGGCAGATCTTTTAAGTCATCCAGTGCGCTGCCTTGCGCGCCATCCATAATGGCGTGGAGCTTAGTTGTAATATCTTCACGGAAAGGAGTACCGAGCCCCGAGAAGTAAAAAGCATTATAATTGTGCTGGGAAGTATCCTGATCATGATCTGGAAATGCCCTGAATAATCTCGCAACATTGCTCAGACGTAACTCAGCTGAGTCTTGTTCAATATTGCGATGGATACCATCAAAAAAGAAACCGATGTGCCAGGTTCTCGAACAATTACCCAATCCTGCATCAACGGTTTGCTGAGCACGATTCGCAGCAGCGACAAGACTTTCGATATCCATTAGCGATCTCCCCGTGCAACTGATTTAGGAGAAATTTCAGGATGTTTTTCGTAAGGTGACCAGGCATTGTCACTCCACCCTAATAAAACTTTATCTCCGGGGAGGAAATGAACGTGCAAATCATTCTCACCCCATTTGCGTTCGGGAAGAGGCATGACGATGCGACGGTTTTCCGTACGCAGTCCTGCATTGTATTGGGCGCGGGTTGTACTCAATGTCCAGGTAACTTCCGCCGTCTTTCCGCTGATACTGCCACAACACGTTGTTTTACCCCCACCATGAGCAAATGCATTGGGTCCAGCCACACCATTCACACTAAATCCCAAAATAGGCCGGTCAATTTCGCTGTGAATAATTAATGTCACCGGCCCGGTCGGTGGTCCCCAGATGGATGCCCAGACTACCCAGCCTCCCCATCCCAGTATGAACAATAATAATCCCGCGCCCAGCCATTTACCCCAGCGCGCATAGCCGCGATTAACGGCTCCGTCTATTTTTTCCAGCCTTTTAAAAAAATCCATTTTATTCCCCGCTATAACTTTTATTTACCGTTTACTGCATCTGGGAGTTTTTCAACCTTCGGACTAATAAATCCTGTCCCCCACCACAAGCGCACTTTATCTCCAGGCAGAAAATAAACATGTAAGTAATTTTCTCCCCATTTACGTTCGGGGATAGGAATCCTTACTTTATGGATTTCAGTACGTATTCCTGCTTGATATTGCGCAAGGGTGTAATCAACAGTCCAGACAACTTCCGCCGTTTTACCACTGATACTTCCGCAACATGTGGATTTACCAGAACCTGAAGCGTAAGGATTTTCTTTATCATGTGCTGAAGAATTAGCACCCGCTACACCATTCACACTAAATCCCCGGATAGGCCGGTCAATTTCGCTGTGAATAATTAATGTCACCGGCCCGGTCGGTGGCCCCCAGATGGATGCCCAGACTAACCAGCCTCCCCATCCGAGTATGAACAGTAATAATCCTGCGCCCAGCCATTTACCCCAGCGCGTATAGCCGCGATTAACGGCCCCGTCTATTTTTTCCAGTCTTTTAAAAAAATCCATTTTATTCCCCGCCATAACTTTTATTTACCGTTTACTGCATCTGGGAGTTCTTCAGCCTTCGGATGAATAAATCCGGTTCCCCACCACAAACGGACGTTATCTGCAGGAAGAAAATAAACGTGCAGATAATTTTCTTCCCATTTGCGTTCGGGAAGAGGCATGGTGATACGACGGTTTTCCGTACGCAGTCCTGCATTGTATTGGGCGCGGGTTGTACTCAATGTCCAGATAACTTCCGCCGTCTTTCCGCTGATACTGCCACAACAGGTTGCGCCCCCACCGCCGTGTGCAGACGCATTGGATCCAGCTACGCCATTCACACTAAACCCCAAAATAGGCCGGTCAATTTCGCTGTGAATAATTAATGTTACCGGTCCGGTCGGTGGCCCCCAAATGGATGCCCAGACTACCCAGCCTCCCCATCCCAGTATGAACAATAATAATCCCGCGCCCAGCCATTTACTCCAGCGCGTATAGCCGCGATTAACGGCCCCGTCTATTTTTTCCAGCCTTTTAAAAAAATCCATTTTATTTCTCACGTTATTTATTTTGACTGACGGAATCAGATGCCTGCCGCTGGTAATTTATTATCCTTGCCCGGATGTTTTTCATAAGGTGACCAGGCATTGTCACTCCACCCTAATAAAACTTTATCTCCGGGGAGGAAGTGAACGTGCAAATCAACTTTTCCCCATTTGCATTCTGGATTAGAAAATAATCAGCCCGTCCTTCCATGTAATTTCCTTATTTAATCTACAGAGTATTCAGTTAAAATTTTCACCAACGATGCTTCCCCCTCGCTCACTTTTTGCAACATCGTCAGCATTCCTTCGGATTCCAGTATTTTCTTCCCGCCGTTAAGGTAATAAAGTGCATACAGTTTGCTGTCGACGCCTGCGGGCATTCCGGCCAGCCGTGCTTTTTCCAGTGCTTTAATCACCATGTCGCGCTGCGAACAGGGAGGGAAATGCTGACTGGCAGGCATTTTCTGCCACTGGGTTAAAATCGCACCGACTTCGGGTTCATCCATAATCTGTTGCCAGATTTCTTCACTTAGCCTGACGGCATGATCCCGTGGATTTTCTGCAGTAGATGCCAGCAGAGGAACAGGCTGCCAGCTCCCTTCTAAAGGTGCCCACCACCGGGTGATATTCCTGAACAGAAAGGTGTGCCATTCCTGTTCACCACATTGCGCGAGCAGACTGATCACCTGTCGGGTATAAAAGCGAATCAGTGCAGTGGTGTCATCCGGGCCAATCACTGTGCAGGCATAAGAAAGTTGCGCCGCAAGTGCTCCTGAAAGGCAGGATTTAGTCGCAATCACACCCACAACGCCGGGTGTGTCCTTTATCTTTTGTGTGAGTTCATTGTTATTTTTCACCGCCAGCAGCCACGGCCCGTAATTTTTAAACTCGGCGAGTTGCGGATGGAGGTATAAAGAATAAATTTCCGAAGCATTGAGCGTGTAAAAGGCCTCAAATGCTTGGGTTTCCTGCGCTCCACCTTCTAACAATAAATAAAAATAACCGTTCTCTGTTTCAGCTGCGAACTCTGCTAATGCTGTTGACTCGATCATTTACGCTCCCTGTACGATGGCATCGTTGGCTTTGATGGCGTTAAGTAAGCATTCGATACAAATCTTGTTTTTAAGCTCAGGATACTGTCCCGGCAGCATGGGCATATTCAGCCGTACAGGGTTCGCCACCGTCAGCACCGTGTGCGGCGTTTTCCTGAAATATTCACCCGCCGTGCCGTACTCAATTTTGCCGTCCTGCAGGATGAGGTAGCTGCCGCCGCCAATCAGCGTGATGCGCTTTTTCGCGCTGAACAGGATGTCGCCGTCCACCGCCGTGATGCTCACTTTTTTACCCGCCGCAAGCGACAGCTGGTTGTTCTGCGCCTGAACGTCGACCCTGCCTTCGCTGGCCTTCAGGCTCATCTCACCTTTCAGCGCAAAGATGCCCATTTCCTCACCGGTGTTGACGGTCAGGTTCTTAATCACCCCGATATCCGCATTGTTACCGGCGTTCAGAATCATGTTTTTGGCAGCGGCCAGCTGCATATGTTCGCCGCTGGTCAGCGCCATGCCTTCCGGGGCGCTGGCCAGCACCACCTGATTTATCGGCTTCAGCCGTTCACTGAACATGGCGATTTGCGCCGCGATGTCGGCCTCCAGCGCGCTGGCCTCGGCGGCGGCCTGACTCAGGGCTTTCACCTGACGCTGCAGGTAGTCGATTTCAGCCATCGCCGCGCTGTTATCCAGCACCTGACCCTGACCCTGCGGCTGGGCGTCCGCGCTCAGAAAGACGCCCTTACCACCGCGCAGGACGCCGCGTTCATCGGTGCGCAGCTCAAAACCTTGCCCGCGCGGCGCGTTTTGCGCATCGACGATATGCCCGCTATTCAGCTGGGTTTTGCCGTATTCGGTGGCGAGCTTGATGTGCTCCTCACTGCGCCGGTCCTCCATCCGCAGCTTGTTATTTGACGGAGTGCGCAGGACGTTGCGGGTGTGGTTCCGTTCGGTCACGTGGTCGGGATGTTCGGAGTCGTGCAGCGCGGCGGCGATATACGGCCGGTCGGGGTCGCCGCCGTCAAAGGCAATCGCCACTTCGGTGCCGTCGGTAAGCGGCATATGCCAGCCGTAGCCGTCGCCGCCGTAGGGTTTGGCGAGGCGCACCCACAGGTAGGCATAACCGGCATCCGCCGACGCACGGTCGCCGTCAATCCGTACGCGGTAACGCCCCTGATTATCGAGCCACGCGTAGGTGTCGCCTTTGGTCGGGCTTTCCACCCGCGCCGGTATCGTGCCGCTGAGCACCGGCCGCGCCGGTGGTTCGGGACGAAAGCCAATCGTTTCGCGGTAGGCCATGCCCCAGATATTGAGGCGGAAGTGGTCGGTGCGCGAGCCTTTGGCGACGATGCGGGTAATGAGGATGCCGTCCGGCAGGTCGCTGAACGGATAGGCCTGCGGCTCCAGTACCTGACCCGGCGCCAGCCCGCTGCCGGTGGTGCGGGCAAAGATGCGGCACTGATGATTGAGTTTACGTTCATGGCGGATGCGGGCGTAGAACGCGCCGGTTTCAGCGGCGGCGTCCACGTCCTCACCGGCCTCGCGGTAGGGTCGGGCATAAAGGTAGCTTTCTCCGGTCACCGGCGCGGCGCTGCGCACCTGCGCGCTGGCGTCCAGCGGCGTGGTCGCCTCGCGGTAGTTGTAATCGCGTTTAAAGATTTTGCCGGTCACGGCGTTCCAGTGGATTTTCAGCCCCCAGACGCTTTCGGCGTGGCCGTCGCTCATCCCCGACGGCTCGCAGTACGGCAGGGTCATGCCAAACTGGTACTGCTCCGGCCCGTCGCCGAACAGCACTTTTTCACACGTCAGGCGGGTGTCCGCCTCAAAGCGGAACCAGATACCGACCTCGGCCAGAATGCGTTTTATAAACTGCAGGTCGGTCTCGCCCCACTGGGTGATGAGCTCGCGGTCGGGGTAGGTGTGGCTGAGGCGAAACTCAAAATCCTGCCCCTCCAGCCCGTGTTTGCGCAGGATAAACTCCGCCACCTCGGGCACCGACTGGTTCTGAAAAATAAAGCTGTTGGTGCTGTTTTCCAGCAGCCGCAGGCGCGGCACCAGCTCGAGGCGGTACAGGGTTTCATCGGCGGAGGTGGACAGGCGCTGAAAGTCACGGATAACGCCGTACACGACGCGTTCCGGCTGGAAAGGCGTGCCCATAGTGAAGCTGGCGAACTGGCGCAGCATCTGCGCGGCGTCGATATCCGGTTCGGGGCAGGTGACGTCAACGGTGTAGGAAAAGGTCTCGCTGAGCTGTTCCTCGCCGCGAAAGTTCAGCACGTCCAGACTGTAAGGGCTGTTCCAGATATCAAGCGAATAGCGGGAAAGTGTATCCATTCCGGTCCCTGTTTGGCATGTGAAAAGCATCCTGCTTTTCGGAGTGTGAGGAGACTGTATTCACATGGTGAAATTGTGGGCACAGTTTAATGGAATTTACGTATTCACAAAGAGATATATGAAGGGATATGAAGAAAAAAGGCGCAGTTGCCCGCGCCTTTACGATCACTTTTTACGGAATCAGATTACAACGCGACGTCTGCAACCTGCTTCTGCTCTTCACCCTTTTTAGGGGCTGAAGAATTGTCCGCTGCGGGTGCCGGTTCCGCCGCTTTTGGCTGCGGGTTGTCGAGCATCAGAACGCGACTGGTGTCGCCCAGTTCTTTCTCGGTCGCGGCCACGTTGCCGTTCAGTTCAGTGCCGTAAGAAGGGATGATGTCCTTCAGTTTGGCCTGCCATTCTGGCGTTGCGACTTTGTCTTTAAACACTTTTTCCATCAGGTGCAGCATGATCGGTGCCGCAGTGGATGCGCCCGGAGAAGCGCCCAGCAGCGCGGTAATGCTGCCATCTTTAGAGCTGACCACTTCGGTGCCGAGACGCAGAACGCCGCCTTCTTTCTCATCTTTTTTGATGATCTGCACACGCTGGCCCGCTTCCCACAGACGCCAGTCTTCTTTCTTCGCATCCGGGAAGTATTCACGTAACGCATCGAAGCGGTCATCGTCGGACAACATCACCTGGCTGACCAGATATTTCACCAGATCGAAGTTATCGATACCCACGTGGGTCATCGGCATGATGTTGGAGAAATTCACGCTGCCGAACAGATCCCACAGGGAACCGTTTTTCAGGAATTTGCTGGAGAAGGTCGCGAACGGCCCGAACAGCAGAACCTGTTTGCCATCCAGAATACGGGTGTCGAGGTGCGGAACGGACATCGGCGGTGAGCCGACAGACGCTTTACCGTACACTTTTGCCAGATGGCGTTTCACCACGTCCGGGTTCTCGGTCACCAGGAATTCGCCGCCGACCGGGAAGCCGCCGTAGTTATCTGCTTCCGGAATGCCGGATTTTTGCAGCAACGTCAGTGACGCGCCGCCTGCGCCGATAAACACGAATTTCGCTTTGATGACGCTTTCTTTGTCGCCGTTTTTCAGGTCGGCAACGGTCACGTTCCAGGTGTTATCCGGGTTACGTTTGATGTCGCGCACTTCATGACCGAGGCTCAGCGAGAAGTTAGGTTTCTTCTGCAATGAGGCCACCAGCTGACGGGTGATTTCACCGAAGTTCACGTCGGTACCAATCGGAATGCGGGTCGCGGCCACTTTCTGCGCCGGGTCACGCCCTTCCATCACCAGCGGGATCCACTGTTTGATTTGCGCCGGGTCTTCTGAATATTCCATGCCGCGGAACAGCGTGCTTTGCTGCAGCGCCGCAAAACGTTTACGCAGGAAATTGATGTTGTCGTCACCCCACACAAAACTCATGTGCGGCGTGCTGTTGATGAAAGAGCGCGGATTGTGCAGTACGCCGTTCTCAACCTGATAGGTCCAGAACTGACGGGAAATCTGGAAGGATTCGTTGATTTCGACCGCTTTGGAGATATCGATACTGCCGTCGGCTTTTTCCGGCGTGTAGTTCATTTCCGCCAGCGCAGAGTGACCGGTGCCGGCGTTGTTCCAGCCGTTGGAGCTTTCCAGCGCCACGCCGTCGAGACGCTCAACCATGTCGATTGACCAGTCTGGTTCTAATTCCTGAAGGTATGTCCCCAGCGTCGCGCTCATAATGCCGCCGCCGATCAGTAACACATCAACGGGTTTTTCATCTTCTGCCAACGCTGACTGGCTGAAAGCAACCACGTTAAGGCAGAGGATCATGGCGAGTATCTTTCTCATGACGTCTGTTTCTCTGAATGTTTAGTTTTAGTTTTGCAGGTGAAAGCTATCCAGATTTCCCCTGGATAAACGAAATCAACAACCCGGTGCGGTGGGAAATAAGCGATTATTTCCACAGAGTATGAAAGGACAATAATGGGGAGTAACGAAAACCGCGGCGAAGAACGACAAATCAACCACACAAATGTTACCGAATACTCATATTATCGAGATTTCGTAAACAATTTAACATTGCCGTTACGTGCATTAAAAATAGTTTAATACTTTAAATAATTACATAAGTTAGTGACGTGACGAAATTACTCAGGCCAGATTCGCCTGCAAAGCCGCTGCATGCGCAGCCAGAGCCGGTGCCGGACTGTGACCAATCAGCATGAAATTGTAACCGGCGTTGCGCCAGTAAACCACGTTCATTCCGCGACGGATTTCACTCTGCTGCGCCGTCGTGTCACGGTGTTCGCTGCGCGTAATACACAGCGCCATCGGGCCGTAGCGCACATCCAGATAGGTGATTTGCGCGATGTCATAGTCGTCATAATGCAACATGCGGGCATCTTTCAGATCTGCCCCCTGCACTGCCAGCGCCGCCGGGCTCAGCGCGATACCTAAGGTATTTTGCACCCGCGCCAGCTGGATTTTTTGTTGCCCCGCAGAATCATACACATCCGCCAGCGTCTGCGCGGTATACAGCGACATGTAATCCGCCACGCGCACGCGCCAGTTATCCTCCGATTCAAAAAGCGTCGAATAACGCCCTGCCAGCAGCCCGACGGCCAGAAAGCTTACCGACGCGGCGAGCAGTGCGCGACGACTAAAGCGGCGCGAACCGGCAGCCGGAACATCGGGAATGGCATCCAGCGCGGCTTGTAATTTGCCGACTGGCGCTTGCTGTAACATCGCACCGAACGCGTCGTGGAAGGGTAAATTGCTGCGCGACATCTGTGCCAGCCGCTGCGCCAGCACGTCATCCTGCGCCAGTTGTGCTTCAAATTTTGCGCGCTGCGGTTCGCTTAACTGGTTATCGAGATAAGCGACCAGGGTTTCATCGGAATAAGGCGCAGACGGGACTTCACGGGTCATTTTTTCTCTCCCTGCTGCGGTTGTGTGGCGGCACCGGCATCTTTTGCCAGCGTCAGCCGTGCGGCCGCCAGACGGCTCATGATGGTGCCGGCGGGCACACTCAGTGTCATTGCCGCCTCCTGATAGGTAAAACCTTCGACGTACACCAGAAACACCGCGTTGCGCTGGGCTTCCGGCAGCCGGTTCACCCGCTGCATCACCTGCGTATGCCAGTGACGTTCTTCAAAAGACAGCGTGTCGGCGGGCGCCTCCGTTTCATCCACATCCGCAAATCCCTGCCCCTGACGAACGTGCTGCGCCCTGAGTTCGTTAACCCATATAGAGTGCAGAATAGAAAAGAGCCAGCGATCCACGCCGGTGCTGCCGGCGACCTGCGCGCAGCGTTCCAGCGCCCGCACGCAGGTGGATTGCACCAGATCGTCTGCCACGTCGTGCTTGCGCGATAACACCATCGCGTAGCGCCACAAACGTGACAAGCACTGGCTCAGTTCAGAACGTAAGTCTGCCGGTGAGATTTATCGTTTCTCCGTGATCAGGATTCCGGGTGGCCGTCGATGGCGGCGCTCAGGTCGCGGTATTCTTCGCAGCCGGTACCGCATAAGCCTTTGATGGTCGCCAGCTGGGCTTTGGCGAGATCAGGACGCCCTTTAATCATATAAGCCTCGCCGAGATATTCCCGGACTTTGGCGTAATTCGCGTCAATGGCAATCGACTTCTGATAATAGCTGATGCCTTCGTCGGTGCGACCCAGTTTACGGGTGGCGTAGCCGCGATAATTCCAGGCTTCTTTGGTGTTCTGATCTTTGAGCGTATTCAGCACGGTCAGCGCTTCCTGATAACGCCCGGTTTTCGCCAGATGATAGGCGTACTGCGTTTTATCCTGATCGGAAATCATGCTGCCTTTATCCACCATGCAGCTTTTAGTTTTGCTGTCATAGATTTGTCCTTTCGGGCAGTCCGGCGTTTTCTTCGCGTCGGAATCGTCGCCCATCGCATTCGCTGCCGCGCTGAAAAACAGCAGATTGCCAGCCAGACAAGCAACCGACAGCGCCTGCATTACCGTTTTTGTCTTCATAATGATGTCCTGTAAGGGAGTAACGGATGACTTACGGGCGGCCTGCGCTGCCCGGTAACATGCGGCGCAGAATGCCGTCGCGGAGAACGTAATGGTGGAACAGAGCGGTCAGCGAGTGCAGCAAAATAGTCAGCCCGTCAGTGTTCGATATAAAGGTAAACACCTGAGGACCGGTTTCTATTCGGTGTGAGGGAAAATAATTCTCGTCTGATAAGTTTTAAATGATAAAAACGGAGGAGAAATGAGACGTCAGAACGCTAAAAGATAGCCTATATATAAATCAGTGACGCGCAAACAGCGTCCTGCGGCGCACAATTTCCCTGCGGGCCGGTCAAAAACCACGTTATTACGCGATAAAGTTTTGTTCTGAGTGGCCGATAATCCGTATTGGGCGCCTTACACGTCAACGGCTGCGCCATAATTTTGCATTTATTTCTTATGAGGTGCGGCAGGTGAGCGAAGTATCTAAAGAATCGTTTGCGAAGCGGAACACGCTGGCAATCTTGTCCGTTTTGCGTGACCTGAAGAAGAACCAGACACTGGTGATGGTCAGCCATTCCCGCGGGCAATTTATCAGCAAAATTCTGGACGTCGACGCTGACCACCACCAGTTTTTATTCGATCTCGGCAGCTCAGATTATGAAAATAGTCTGGCAATGGACGCCGATACGCTGAATTTTGTGGCAGAACCGGCAGGCGCAAAGGTCGAATTTTCATGCAGTAAAGTTCGTCAGGTGGCATATGAAGGTTTGCCTACTTTCACCTGTGATATCCCACCCGTGTTGTATTCCATTCAGCGTCGTGAGTATTTCCGTGTGAATGTGCCGTGGCTGCCGGATTACCGTTGCAGCGGAAAACTGCCGGACACGACAGACTTTGCCTATCGCGTGAGGGATATTTCTCTTGGCGGGCTGGGGCTGGAGATCGACGGCATGACGCCGCCGGAAATCAGTTCAGGCGCAGTGCTGAAAGATTCCCTGATCGAACTGGCTGAGCTTGGGAAATTCAAAGTGGATTTGCAGTACATCGGCGCGATGGCGCGTAAATCGGTGAGCAATAAAGGTGAAACTGTCAGCAAACAGCGGCTGAGTTTTAAGTTTCCGAATTTATCGCCCGCGCAGGAACGCGACCTGCAACGGGCAATTTTCGAACTGGAAAAACAGCAACATATGAAAGCAAAACGTTTCCAGCACGATTAAGGTTTAGATAAACATACCGCCTGAAGCCTCGACGCGCTGGGCGGTCATCCAGCCAGCTTCATCGCTCAGCATCATCGCCACCATCCCGCCAATATCATCCGGCAAACCGGCGCGTCCCAGTGCGGTATTGGCTGAGACAATTTTATTCACTTCCGGATTATCGCGCACCATACCGCCGCTGAAATCCGTTTCGATCGCGCCAGGTGCCAGCACGTTAGCGGTAATGCCACGGGCGCCTAGTTCTTTGGCCTGATAGCGGGTCAGCACTTCAATCGCACCTTTCATGATGGCGTAAGCCGAAGAGCCCGGCAGAGCGAAACGCGCCAGTCCGCTGGAAACATTCAGAATGCGGCCACCGTCTGCCATCAGCGGCAGCAGTTTCTGCGTCAGGAAAAATGGCCCTTTCAGGTGGACGTTCATCATCAGGTCAAACTGTTCTTCAGTGGTATCAGCAAAAGACTCATGCAAACCCACACCGGCATTGTTCACCAGAAAATCAAAAGTGTCGCGCTGCCAGATCTGTAGCAGCTGAGTTTTTACCTGCGCCACAAAAGTGTCAAAGCTGCCGGACGCGCCGGTATCCAGCTTTAACGCCACCGCTTTTCCGCCCTGTGCTTCAACTGATTGCACCACCGCCTGCGCCGCATCCGCCTGGCTGTGGTAAGTCAGAATGATATCAACGTTGTTTTTTGCCAGCTTTTCAATGGCATTCTTGCCTAATCCACGGCTTCCGCCGGTCACAATAGCGATTTTACGGTTCATTTTGGGCCTCTTTGGATTTTTGTCACTGATACATCGGTTGAAACATAGCCTATTGGATTACCTGAGTGCGATAAATGGTTCATAATGAGTTTCACTGTCTCAATACCAACAACAATCGGGCAAAATGTGGATAAAATTCAATCAATGCAGGTCTTCGTTCGCGTGGCGGAGCTGAGTAATTTTACCCGTGCAGCAGAAAGTCTCGGTTTGCCAAAAGGCAGTGTCTCGCGCCTCGTCCAGCAACTTGAAACGCGGATGTCGGCACGCCTGCTGCACCGTTCCACGCGCCGCGTGCAGCTGACGCAGGACGGGCAGGTGTTTTATCAGCGCTGTAAAGAGCTGCTGGCCAACATGGAGGAACTGGAGTCGATGTTTCAGTCGAATCCGGCCAGCGTCAGCGGGCGGTTACGGGTTGATATGACCACCGGCATGGCGACCAGTCTGGTGCTGCCGCGCCTGGCAGAATTCCTCAACCGTTATCCTGCGCTGGAAATTGAGCTGAGCTGTACCGATCATCGCGTGGACGTGGTGCGCGAAGGGTTCGATTGCGTGATCCGCACCGGCACGCTGAAGGATTCCGGCCTGATTGCCCGCCCGCTCGGTCAGCTCAGCGTGGTGAACTGCGCCAGCCCCGGCTACCTGCGCCGCTACGGTACGCCGGATCATCCTGACCAGCTGGCGCAGCACGCGATGGTACATTACGAACAAATTCTCGGCAGCCATACGTCCGCCTTTGAATATCTCGACGGTAAGCAGGTGAAAACCGTTAAAAGCGGCGGCGCAGTGACGGTCAACAGCACTGAAACTTACGTCTCTGCCTGTCTGGCCGGATTAGGCATTATTCAGGCGCCGTTGCTGGGCGTGCGTGACGCGCTGGCAAGCGGTCAGCTGGTGAGTATTTTGCCGCAGTTCCGTGCCCCGCCAATGCCGGTGACGCTGGTTTATCCGCACCGCCTGAACCTTTCCCGCCGCGTGAAAGTGTTTATGGACTGGCTGACCGACATTACTCAAACGTTCATTGCCTGACCGCTTAAACCGCCGCGACTTAGTCCCGGCGGCTCAGGCGTCTATACTTAAAGCCGGATGCACTTTTAAGGACAACATGGATCAATGCCCATCATTTCTAAACAAGAACCTGATACACAGGAAAAACCCGAGCCGCTGATTAATATCAAAACCGGTAATTCTACGGTGGATAAAAACATCGGCAGATTTTCACGACTGGTGGAACACGTTCAGTCATGGGGCTGGGTCGCCCACCTGCTGCGCGCTACCGAGCGCTTTAATGACCGTCTTGGCAGCCAGTTTGGCGCGGCTATTACCTATTTTTCGTTTCTGTCGCTGATCCCGATCCTGATGGTGTCCTTCGCCGCCGTCGGTTTTGTGCTGGCCTCAAATCCCGATTTGCTGGCAGAACTGATCAATAAAATCGTCAACAGCATCAGCGACCCGAATCTGGCGAACACCCTGAAAAGCACGGTGAATACCGCCATCCAGCAGCGTACCGCCGTGGGGTTATCCGGTTTGCTGATTGCGCTCTATTCCGGTATCAGCTGGATGGGGAATTTGCGCGAGGCGATCCGCGCACAATCGCGCGATGTCTGGGAACGTAATCCGCAGGATCAGGAAAAGATTTACCGCCGCTACATCCGCGACTTTATTTCACTGACCGGGCTGGTGCTGGCGCTGATTATCACGCTGTCGCTGACGTCGATTGCCGGTGCCGCGCAAAAAACCATCGTCGATGCGCTGGGTCTTGGCGGCATTGACTGGCTGCGTCCGGTGATGACCAGTATCACGCTGGTGATTTCTATTGCCGCCAACTATCTGCTGTTCCTGTGGATTTTCTGGATGCTGCCGCGCCACAAGCCACGTAAAAAAGCGCTGCTGCGCGGGACGTTGCTGGCGGCGGTGGGCTTTGAGGTGATCAAATTCGTGATGACCATGACGCTGCCGAAACTGGCGACGTCGCCTTCCGGCGCGGCGTTCGGGTCGGTGATCGGGCTGATGGCTTTCTTCTATTTCTTCGCCCGTCTGACGTTATTTGTGGCGGCGTGGATAGCGACTGCAAAATACAAAGATGATCCGAAAATGCCGGATCACCGTCAGAATGCAGGCAAAAATGAGAAAAACGCCACGGAAAACGACAGTGAATACACGCCGGACAATCTCATCGTGCCAGATGAAATGCATATATCAGCAATTAATTCTGACAATGAGATTAAAAAGCAGTGAATAATGCCAAATCAGGCATTACACTGCACTGAAAACCAGAATAACTGACTGAGAGCCGTACTTTTATTTCGCGGTTTTGCAGTCAGTTACTCTGCCTTTTAACCATTCGCCAAACTTATGAATGGTGAAATCTCGCCCTGATAAAATATTCCCCCGATCCGGCTTTAAACGCCTTTTTTCAGCGCCTCCGCTGCGTTGAAATACCGCCCTGCTCTGCATAAGATGCCTTTTCGATATACATTTATTTACATTAGATCCCTCCCACTCATTACAAATAAGAAACACTTATGCAAGCCACTATCACTCCAGAATTAGAAGCTGACGCCAACCTGGTGAGTCAGAACTCCCGCGGCAAAGTTATCGTGGCATCGCTAATCGGTACGGCCATTGAATTCTTCGACTTTTATATCTACGCCACTGCCGCGGTAATTGTATTCCCGCACATTTTCTTCCCGCAGGGTGATCCGACAGCGGCCACACTTCAGTCGCTCGCCACCTTCGCCATCGCCTTTATTGCACGTCCGATTGGCTCGGCACTGTTCGGTCACTTCGGCGACCGCGTCGGGCGTAAAGTCACCCTTGTGGCATCTTTGCTGACCATGGGCGTGTCCACCGTGGTGATCGGCCTGCTGCCGACCTACGCGACAATTGGCGTCTTCGCACCGTTGCTGCTGGCGCTGGCGCGCTTTGGTCAGGGTCTGGGACTGGGCGGTGAATGGGGCGGCGCAGCGCTGCTGGCCACCGAGAATGCGCCCGCGAAGAAACGTGCCCTGTACGGTTCTTTCCCGCAGCTTGGCGCGCCGATCGGCTTCTTCTTCGCCAACGGCATGTTCCTGCTGCTGTCGTGGCTGCTGACCGATGAACAGTTCATTTCCTGGGGCTGGCGTGTGCCGTTCCTGCTGTCTGCGGTGCTGGTGATTGTCGGCCTGTATGTGCGTGTTTCCCTGCACGAAACGCCGGTGTTCGCCAAAATCGCCAAAGCCGGTAAACAGGTGAAAGTGCCCATCGGTACGCTGTTCACCAAATACAAAAAAGCGACGCTGCTCGGCACGTTCATCATGGTCGCGACTTACACACTGTTCTACATCATGACCGTGTATTCACTGGGTTACGGCACGGCGGCAAAGCCGGTCGGACTGGGCATTCCGCGCAATGAATTTCTGCTGATGCTAATGATTGGCGTGATCGGCTTCGGCGTAATGGTGCCGGTTGCAGGTCAGCTGGCGGATAAGTTTGGCCGTCGCAAAACCATGATTTGCATTACGCTGCTGATGATCGTCTTCGCCCTGTGCTTCCCGACCATTCTGGGTGCCGGTTCACAGGCGCTGGTGATGGTATTCCTGCTGTGCGGATTTATGGTGATGGGACTGACCTTCGGTCCGATGGGCGCACTGCTGCCGGAACTTTTCCCGACAGAAGTTCGTTATACCGGCGCATCCTTCTCCTATAATGTGTCTTCGATACTGGGTGCGTCCGTCGCGCCGTATATCGCCACCTGGCTGGCAACTCATTACGGGTTGTTCTACGTGGGCGTGTATCTGGCCTCGATGGCAACGCTGACACTGATCGCGCTGCTGTTGTCCAAAGAAACCGCCCATCAGTCACTGTAACTGACCCGACACCGTGCCCGGTATGCGCCCGGCACGGTGCCTTCAGCGAAGGTTCCTTATGCGCTTACGACGTTTTATCCTGCCTGTTCTGATCTTGCTTATCGTTATTGCTGCGGCCTTTTGGTATTTCTGGCCTCATACCTCCAATCCCAACGCCCTGTGGAACATCATCAGTAAGAAATGCGTGCCGAATCAGCAAAGTACAGGCAAACCTGAGCCCTGCGCACAGGTCGATGAACCACAAGGATTTGTGGTGCTGAAAGATCTGAACGGCCCGCTGCAATATCTGCTGATGCCCACCGCGCGGATCACCGGTATGGAAAGCCCGGCTTTACTTGAACCGGCAACGCCGAACTTTTTCAGTCAGGCATGGAATGCGCGGCATTTTATGGCGGATAAATACGGTAAACCGATCGATGACAGCAATGTCTCGCTGGCGATTAACTCGCAGTATGGCCGATCGCAGAATCAGCTGCATATCCACATTTCCTGCCTTCTGCCGCAGGTGAAAACCATGCTGAGCAAAGATGGCGCGCAGATGGGATATAACTGGCAAGAGCTGCCGGATAAGCTGCTGGGACATACCTATCTGGCGCGCAAAGTGACACAGGCTGAACTGAATGAAAAAGGCGCTTTCCGGCTTCTGGCCGAAGGCGTGCCGGAAGCGGATAAAAAGATGGGGCATTTCGGCATGGCAATGGTCAGTCTGCCGGGCGGCGATTTTCTGCTGCTCGCCAGTGAGCGTGACTTACTGAAACTCAATAACGCCTCGACCGAGGAGATCCAGGACCACAAATGTGCGGTACTGGATCCGGTGCCTCAGTGATGCAGATTCAGCCAATTAGATAAACAATGCGGGAGAAATCCCGAAGCGGTCGGCAAGCTTTCCGATGTGCTCAACGGTCAGCTTGCGTTCCCCGCGCAGAATGCGGGAAACCAGAGATTTACTGCCGATTTCGTCAGCTAAATCACTTTGCTTCAAACCATATTGATCCATCAAGGTCATGAGAACGGCGATGCCGTCCGGTAATGCTTCCATGTCTGCCCGAAAATTAATGATTTCTGGCAGCGTGTTTTCGTAGGCGGTAATTCTGTTGCTGACAATATCCAGTAAAGGACTGGTCGGGTTATTCATCAGTAAGTACTCAACCAGTTCCAGCGCTTCCTGATAGTCCTGCTCGTTGGGATTTTCTCCCAGCAAAGGTACGGCGCTGACCAACGCCTCAGTCGCTTTAATGGCGTCCTTAATCATTTCTTTTTCCCCCGGTGCTGATCGGTAAACCGATCGTATTCGGCGTGGGTATAAATCCCTTTGACATAAAACTTTTGGCTTTCAAAGAAGATCAGCGCAATCACCCTGACCTCGTTTCTTGCGATGTTGATAACATAATGTTTATCAAGATATTTAAAGTTATCCAGCGATGGGTAAACCTTTCTCAGCGCTGCCGGTGTGGGGAAATTCCCTTTCTCAATCACCTTTCCGAGACTGAGCAATTCCGTTTTATATTGCGGAAATCGCACAGCGGCTTCGGCTAAGGCACGCATTGTAATCAGATGCATTATTCTTCCATAAGTTGACAACCTGGCAACAGCGTAACACTCCGCCGCCAGGTTGCCAATATGGCAACTTGATTAACGATTACTTCTCTTTCATCTGCTGCAATATCGGGCCGCACTGATTTTCTTCATTATCGCTTGGAGAAATCAGGGCGAGTAATGCCGCGGCGGGAGCCACCACTGCACCGAACGCGACGGCGGCGGCACCACGGGCAATCAGCGGACCCGGTTTCACGCCGGCATCCGGATTTTTGTAAGTACCGCGAACGTACAACGGTGAACGTAAGGTCAGGATACGCACGCCCTTACTTTCAGGGTTGATCGACAAGTCCAGACGCTCAGTCGCCATATTGGTGTTACCGGTGATGTTGATGACCGCGTTCTCGGTATCAAACACAAACAGCCGTGGCGTTACCAGCCCGCTCTTCACGTTGACGTTGGCGGCCGCACAGTTGATGGCCACTTCGTCATCGCCAAACAGTTTGCTGACCACGTAGTTACCGACATTTAGCCCAGCCAGTTCCATCAGACCACGGCTGATCACGCCGTCGTTGATGAGGATTTTCATGTCGCCGTTGCTGGTGCCCAGAAGCGCCGCAACCGAATTGCCTGTACCGGTCAGCGTGGCGTCACCGTTCAGGTCGCCCAGGCTGCGCTCCATCGACTGCACGCTTGGCAGCAGCTGTTTCAGTTTCAGCTTACGCGCATGAATATCTGCACGCGCCTGCATTGGCGATTTATCCCCTTCGAGGCGGATAGTGGAATTCAGGTTCCCGCCCGCGACGCCGAAGCGCAGCGGATCCAGCAAGATTTCACCGTCCGTCAGTTTCAGATGTGTGCTCAAATCACTCAGCGGCAGAGATTTGCCGTGCTCGATGCGTTTGGCGCTGAACTTCACATCAGCATCCATTACGCGCCAGCTCTTGGTATCAAATTTCTCCACCGGCAGCACTTTATCGGCAGGCTGGCGGGTAGTTTCCCCACGTTTGGCCTTATCTTTGTTGGAATCCGCACCAATCAGTGGCGCGAGATCGGCAAAGCGCAGTTGTTTAGACACCACATCGCCGGTCAGTTTTGGCCGTGGTTTGCTGGCCTGATAGGTCAGGGAACCGTGAATGTCGCTGTCGCCAATTTCACCATTAAAGTTCTGATAACGGTAAATCGCGCCGTTTTTTCCATGCAACGTCGCCGATAAATGCCCGTCAGTGGAATAAGGTGGGGTTTGCGGCAACAACACGCCGGTAAGACCGTACAAATCAGACAGCGTCTGGCCGGAGAATTTCAGGCGTAAATCCAGACCGCCGAGGTTCATCGCATCCTGCAAGGTCCCGGCCACCGCTACCCGCGTGTTGCCTGAACGTACATCGGCCTGTAACGGGAACAGCGCATCGGGGTCTTTCAGCGCCAGCATGCCGCCGATTTTACCGCTACCAGAGAGCGATTCGCCGTTGTATTTACCGTCAACTTTCCAGCCGAAAACGTACGGCGGAGTTTTAGATTTCGACGCGTCTTTTTTATCGCCGACCACTTCGGTAAACGGCAGCGGTTTGCCCAGCGGATCAATAATGGCGCGGAAATCGGCTTTCATTTTCGCGTCTTTATAATCGATTTGTCCGCGGTCAAACACGATGTCATTGAGGGTAAATGACCAGGCGGAAGGCGGCTGAGCCGGGTCTTTGGTGTCGCTGTTGGCAAGATTAAACGTCCAGTTATTTTTGCCATTATCGAGACGTACCAGCGACGCATCCGGCTGTTTCAGCCAGATACGCGGAATAAGGACTTCTTTATGCAGCAGCGCGAGTGGCGCAATACTGGCGTCCACGCGGGCGAGTTTCACCATCTGCGCGTCTTTTTCGCCAGTTTGCACATCAGAAGGGTTACCGAGCACGATATCTTCAGCATGAATGTGCGGCCACGGCACCCAAGCACGCCAGCCCGCCTCATCTTTCTGCCGCGACCAGTCCACCCCTAAATTGCCGCGAATGGCAAAAGTACGGTTCAGTTCAGCGCTGACCTTTTGATTAATGGTAGGTTTGAGGCGGTTCCAGTCGAAGGTCGCGATGAAAATCACGACAGCGATCAACAGAATCACAATGATGCCCACAACCCAGGAGATCACTTTACCTGTGCGCGTCATAAAGCTGTTCCTTTCAGACAGTTAACGAATCCCAGTGTTTAACCATAGTTGAATTTGTCGCAATTTGCCGGAACCGGCGTGTGAAAAAGAAGAAAAACGAGGCAGGAGATGTAACTTTAAAAGCATTTAAATCAACAGAATAACAATGAATCACACCACCTCTACGCACCGGGCAATTTGAGACTTCGCCTCAGCGGGTAAGGTGTGATCCATTATCCTTTGAAATGTATTGGCAGGTTATCAAGATTGTCGAACGTCGCAGGACGCGCCAGATAATAGCCCTGAGCGGCGAGCGCATCCGAATTACACACCATCGCCCATTCCGAGGCTGTTTCGACCCCTTCAATGATCACGCCTTTGCTGTAGCGGTTCATCAGCGTCACCAGCGTATAAAAAAGGCGCGAGCCTTCTTCGCTCTGTCCCAAAAGAATAAACAAATCGCGGGCGATTTTGATGTATTCGTAATGCCAGGTGGTGAAAGAAGAAAAGTTTGCGATCCCCTGACCAAAATCGTCGAGCCATAAACGGTCAGATTGCTCGATTTGCGACAACGGAATACTCAGTGCATGTTCAGCGCTTTCGACCAGTTCAAAACGTACGTAAGGCATCGCGCTGATTTGCGCGCGCAGCGCGGTGTCAGATTGCAGCATTTCCAGCACCTGACCATCAACGTTGATAGAAGCCAGTAATTCATGGTCGATGAACAGACTTTGCCAGCGCTGTAACAGGTCGAGCTGCTCCTGCACGATTTGCAGACGTTTGCCCACGGCTATCGCAACAAAATATTCTTCAGGTGAAATGAATTTGTGCGGATCCGCCGGGTGGAAAACCCCGGTCAGTAATTCAATCCCCAACAGCTTTCCTGTCGTGCGATAAATAGGCTGAAAACGGTACACTCTCTGACACTGACGCCAGTAAGACTGTGCTTTTACGCGTTCAATCGCGGTAAAAGAAGGCGTAATCAGCCCTAACATCATCTTAGTTATCATATTTTTCTGCCGTCATGAATAAGAATCAGATCATCAGGGGACATGCGGCAACATGTGTTGCGTGACGACAATGGCGTCCATGTGAACAGACCGGACTTCAGCGAAGCACGTCGTTTCATGGCGGCAAAGTAGCCCGGTTTCCTGGCTTTCATTAGTAGAGTTATCTATCGGCGTAGCGCGGGGAAACTTTAATCACTCCGCATTTCTCTGCATGATTTGCGCATAAAAAACCCGAAAACCGGGCTGGAAGTTCCTTTCAGCAGGCTCTACATTGGGATGGATGAAACATTTCACTAACGTCTTATTCACAATCCGGAGAGAGCAATGCCTTACGTCAATATCAAAATCACCCGTGAGGGCGCGACGGCAGAACAGAAGAAAGCCCTGATTGCCGGTGTGACGCAGTTGCTGGTGGATACGCTGGGTAAAAACCCGGCCAGCACTTTCGTCATTATTGATGAGGTCGACACAGATAACTGGGGTCTGGGTGGCCGTCCGGTGACTGAATTGCGCAAGGAAAGTCAGTAACGCCCGCAGGTGGAAGTGCCGCTGCTTCCACTTTTTCTCAGATTTTCCTGCGTTTTTTTACCTCCTGCAGAAAAAAAATAAAACCTCGTTTTAATTTATTTGACTGACCGCATTCTTATGAAGAGACTAGAGCGCAATAATGACGATCTTTTCTTTCCTTTCGTTTTAATGCTTCAGACATAGGCCAGGTACAATGACCCGCAAAAACATTGCCGTAATCGGCGAATGCATGATCGAATTATCTCAGAAAGGCGATGCCCTCCACCGCGGTTTTGGTGGCGACACGCTGAATACGTCTGTTTATATTTCCCGTCAGGTTTCCCCTGATGCGCTGAACGTGCATTACGTGACCGCGCTCGGCACCGACAGTTTCAGCAATGAGATGTTGCAGGCGTGGCAGCAGGAAGGCGTGAACACAGATCTGACTCAGCGTCTGGAAAACAAACTGCCTGGCTTGTATGTGATTGAAACCGACGACACCGGCGAGCGCACGTTCTATTACTGGCGCAATGATGCCGCCGCGCGCTACTGGCTCGACAGCCCGCAATCCGAAGAGATTTGTCAGAAGCTGGCAGAATTCGATTATCTGTACCTGAGCGGCATCAGTCTGGCGATCCTTAACGATGAAAGCCGTGACCGTCTGATGACCCTGCTGAAAGCCTGCCGTTCACGCGGTGGCAAAGTCATTTTCGACAACAACTATCGTCCGCGCCTGTGGGCCAGCAAAGAACAGACGCAGGACGCGTATAACGCAATGCTTTCCTGCACGGATATCGCTTTCCTGACGCTCGACGATGAAGACATGTTGTGGGGTCAGAAGCCGTATGAGGAAGTGATCGCACGCACCCACGCGCTGGGTGTCAGCGAAGTGGTGGTAAAACGCGGAGCCGACAGCTGCATCGTGTCCAGCGCCGAAGGCGAGCAGCACGATGTGCCTGCGGTGAAATTGCCGAAAGAGAAAGTGATCGATACGACCGCCGCAGGGGATTCCTTCAGCGCCGGGTATTTAGCAGTGAGGCTCACCGGCGGAAGCGCGGTGGAAGCGGCAGTGCGCGGGCATGAGACAGCGAGCACCGTGATTCAGCATCGCGGGGCGATCATCCCGATGGAGTTTATGCCGGGGCGGGTATAACGGTTTTCTTTACTCCGGGCGGGCCGAATTGGGCTTTGGTTTTTACTCCTCCCCCTGCGAAGGGGGAGGCTGGGAGGGGATTTTAATGACTAACTCTTTGCTAAAGCACACTTAAATTTTTTGATGTAGACCTTAATACCCCACCCCAACCCTCCCCTTCGCAGGGGAGGGAGCCGATCGAGATCTTTATTGCGTCGCCGCCGATGCCGCCGGCACATCACCCGCTGCCGGAGCGCTCTCCACCGGTGCCATCACTTTGTCATACACCGCCCGCAGTTCACCTGCATTCAGTTCAGACTCGCCTTTCGGTTGTGCAATCAGCATGGCGGGTTCGCGGGAAAGCTGCTGTTTCAGCTCCTGATTCAGCACCGGCAACGTCAGCGTGGTAAGGAACTGCTGACGCAATTGCTGGTACTGTTCCGGTGCGATATCCACGACGCCGTTCTGCTGCGAACGCAAACGCTGGCTCATCAGCACATCGGTGTCGGTACGGGCGTAGGTGGCGAAAAGCTTGCTCAGCTGATCGTTCTTTTGCGCAATCAGCGCATCAAATTCAGACTGCGAAATACCTTTATCACGCACCACCAGCAACTCTTCGGACAAACGCTTAAACAGCTCGGCAAGCTTCGCCTGTGGGGCGTCGATACGGATAGCACATTGGGCGCGCTGATACTGCACGTTGCAGTCAAAGCCCAGTGACGGGCCCGGTGTGGTGGCATCTTTCTTATTTTCGAAAGCAGTTTTCAGGGCTTCCTGCAAATGCCAGAACAGCGCCTCACGGGCTAAATCACTGCGCCAGTACGCGGAAAGCGCCTGTGAATCCTGAATCGGCTGCCAGGCGTTATCCCACATTAATGAGAGACGATCCTGAGTCAGATTTTCATCCATCACGCTCATCGATTTGGTCGTGACTTCAGAGAGTGTCGGCAAGGTTTGTGGTGTCTGACGGCTGCCTTTCAGAACAGAGAAAGTCCGGTTGATTTGTTCGCTAAGACCACGACTATCCACATTCCCAACCACAAACAACGTCATCGCATCAGGGGTATACCACTGATGATAAAATCGGGTTAAGGCTTCGATATTGATGGGTTTTGTCGGCAACTGATCAGGACTGTGCCCGACCAGGGTCGAACCGGCCATACGCGCGCGCCACCAGGCGTCCTGCGTATTTTGTGGTAAAGAGCCCACCGGATCCTGAGATTCCTGACGCGCGGCACTCACCAGCTCAGGCGTCACAGAGATTTTACCGGCGGTATTCGCCAGCCAGTTCAGCGCATCCTTCATCAGATCAGGACGGCTATTTGGCAGACTCAGATTATAAACAGTGAAGTCATAAGAACTGACAGCCGGCGGCAGCGGGCGCTGCGGATTGATACCTTGCTGCCATAAAGACTGTAACTGAGACGTGCTGAATCCTTCGCTGTGCATCAGTGCCAGACGCGGAAGGAAATGGGCATAGCCCGATTGCTGGGCAGATTCTGCCAGCGAGCCGGTGCGAACCACCAGGCGTAATTCGATACGATCACTCGGGCGTTGCGGCGTCGTCAGCAACTGCCAGGTAAATCCATTGTCCAGCTTCCCCTGCTGCCAGGCAGGATCAGGTTGTAATGCTTCAGCTTGCACATGACTTGCGGCTGCTGCCAGCAACAATCCACCAATGAGTAAACGGATTTTGGTGCCCTGCATGTGAACCCCTACGTAATGACAATCTAATTTTAAATTTGCTGTCCTGCCGGTGTCAGTTGACTCGCCCACAGGAACTGAATGCGTAAGTTTAAGGACGAAAAATACAGTCCTTCGTTAGACCGCGCTTTTCCTGCAAAGTCGCGCAGCCGCCAAAAATATTCTGGGAATAATAGCCGGAGGTGGCGTTCTGGAGACATATTATGAAGATAATCCACCGGTTACATCAAGCAACCGGTGGATATTAGGGGAATTTGAGGCTAAATAAATGCGTTTTTATAAACGTTTAACGCTATTTTCTTCCATCATCAGGCCATCATTCAAAAACCTGAAGCAGACTTCTCAGCCTCTGTCAGACCTTTCTGGCCATTCAATGTCGCTTTCAATTGCCCTTCATCGAGCTGATCACACCATTTTGCCACCACGATAGTCGCTACGCCGTTACCCACCAGATTGGTGAGCGCACGCGCTTCAGACATAAAGCGGTCAATGCCCAGAATCAGCGCCAGCCCTGCCACCGGTAAGTGCCCTACCGCCGACAATGTTGCCGCCAGTACGATGAAGCCACTGCCGGTCACGCCCGCCGCGCCTTTTGAAGACAACAGCAGTACCACAATCAGGGTGATCTGATGCCAGATATCCATATGGGTATTGGTGGCCTGAGCGATAAAGACCGCCGCCATGGTCAGATAAATCGAGGTGCCGTCCAGATTGAAGGAATAACCCGTCGGGATAACCAGGCCTACCACGGACTTTTTGCAGCCCAGACGCTCCATTTTATCCAGCATACGCGGAAGTGCGGATTCAGAAGACGAGGTGCCGAGAACGATCAGCAATTCTTCTTTAATGTAATTCACAAATTTGAAGATGCTGAAACCGGTGAAGCGTGCGATAAGCCCGAGCACCACCACCACGAACAGAATACAGGTCAGGTAGAAGCACAGGATCAGCTGACCGAGCTGGACCAGAGAACCGACGCCGTATTTACCGATAGTGAACGCCATCGCCCCGAAAGCACCCAAAGGTGCCAGGCGCATGATCATGTTAATGATGCCGAAAATGACCCCTGAGAAGCTTTCAATCACATTGAAAATCAGCTGACCTTTGTGACCCATGCGATGCAGCGCAAATCCAAACAGCACCGCAAACAGCAGCACCTGCAGAATATTACCGCTGGCGAACGCACCAATCACGCTTGAAGGGATCACATCGAGCAGGAAAGGAATGATGCCCTGACTTTGTGCCTGCTCGGCGTAAACCGCGACGGCTTTGGCGTCCAGCGCTGCCGGATCGACGTTCATCCCGGCACCCGGTTGTACGATGTTGACGATCACCAGCCCGATGATCAGTGCCAGAGTACTCACAATTTCAAAATAGAGCAGCGCGATGGCGCCGGTACGCCCCACCGCTTTCATGCTTTCCATGCCTGCGATGCCGGTAACGACGGTACAGAAGATAACAGGCGCAATGATCATTTTGATTAACTTAACAAAACCATCACCTAACGGTTTCATTTGCGCGCCGATGTCCGGATAGAAATGCCCCAGCAGCACGCCCACAGTAATTGCTAAAAGAACCTGAAAATACAGACTCTTGAAGAGTGATTTTTTCATGAATACCCATCCTGAAGTGAGTGCATCGCCCTTGGTTTTTTAAGGTCAAAGATAATGAGGCGAGTGCATTGGAGTAACATCAACACAACATGATGGAAATATTTCGTTTCTCTGCGCAATGACGACTCATGAAAAACCAGAGCGGAAACCATTCAGCTCAGATTTAAGTAAGTAAAGAAATCAAAGAGAGTCAGAAAAGTGCCGGCAGGAAGGGGTTTCCTGCCCTTCAGAGCGTTCAGGAAGGCTGGCAGAATTTGCGTTCAAATTCTTTTTTGGAAAGCGGCGGGGAGAATAAATACCCCTGTCCGAGGTGAATATTTTCGTTCAGCAACCACAAACGCTGCTCCTCGGTTTCAACCCCTTCGGCGACCAGCTGGATATTCATTGCACGTCCAATGGACGCCACAATGTTCACCATCACTTCGTCCTCAGGCAACACGCTGACAAAGCTGCGGTCGATTTTGATGACATCAATCGGCAGCGAACGCAGGCGGTTGAGATATTCAAGACCTGAATAGCCCAGGCCAAAATCATCCAGTTCAATCGATACGCCTGCTGCGCGTAATTCACTCAGCAGCACCAGTGCGCGATCTAAATCTTCAATCCGCGCCGTTTCCGTAATTTCCAGAACCAGTTGTCCCGGATTGATTTTGTAACGGCTCAGGAGGCTGCGCAGTTCCGGCAGGAAATTACGCTGCTGCACCTGCACGCCGGAAAGGTTGACCGACAAGGGCAATGTAATGCCGCGCTGCTGCCAGTCCGCCAGGATCTGGCAACCGAGTTCGAGAATCTTGTAACCCAGCAGACTCATTACACCAATTTCTTCGGCCAGCACGATGAAATCACTTTCCAGCCCGTAACTGCCGTCGGGCATTTTACGCCGCAGCAAGGCTTCCGCGCCGACCACTGCGCCGGTTTTCATATTCATCTGCGGCTGGATAAACAGCGTGAAATCGCTTTGCTCCATGGCGTGCAGAATATCGTTTTCCTGCAATAAGCGTTTCTGAATCTTTTCGGTCAGCTCAGGCTCGAAGAACAGGATCTGATTCTTACCCTGCTGATAAGCGGACAATCTGGCGGCACGCGCGTTAGACATCATCTGCTGCGCCGTCACCGGGAATTCGCCTGTGTGCTGGACGATACCGATACTGCCCGTCGGATGCAGCGACATATTGCCGGCATCACTTTCCTGTGGCGCATTGATGCGCTCCATGATTTGTCGTGCCAGACGCATCGCCATAAAGGGACGCGCAATGTCTCCCGCCAGCAGGGCAAATTCGTTGTAACTCAGACGCGCCATCAGACAGTTTTCCGGCAGCACATCCATAATGGAAGATATCAGCGGGCAATCGACATGGCCGTCATCACGCAGGCTTTCGATGCCGATCAGCAGCAGGTGGTAACCTTTCTCAGGCTCCGCTGAACTGAGCCGCTGTTGCAGTCGCTTAATGAATTGTTCTTCATTATTCAGGCTGCTTCCGGAACACAGCGACACGTCATCACTCTTTTGCGGTAACTTTTCCCGTTGTTGCTGATTGCGGTTGTAGCTGCGCACCAGCATGCCGATTTCGTCGTCTTCATGACGCTGCGGCAGCGTCAGCTGGTGAGAAGGCACTTCGCTTTCCGGCAGGGATTCCAGCTCGCGGGCAATCGTACGCAGCGGTTTAACGATCAGGCGGTTGACAATCCAGCTCACGGAAATTGTCAGGATCAGCGCCAGCAGCAGATAAGTGGTGAGCATGGTCGACAGCGCGCTGATAATGAACTGATACATACGGTAGGAATCAGCCTGAAGCACCAGAAATGCCAGCGGCTTGGGCGATTTTGGGCTGGCAGCAGCAGAATAGAGAGGAACTGAAATGGTCACCGGTAAATTAAAACCGCGGATAACCCATTGCGGCACCGGGCGGCCAGGCGGGAAATGCGTATGCAGCGCCGCAATTTGGTTCGGCATCACCACATCGGCACGGCTCAGAATGCCCACCGGTTGCAGCGTGTTAAGGATATCCTGCGTTTCTGACAGATCGACATCCAGTACGGCCTGCGACAGGGGCTCACGGACAGAATGTGCAATATTTTCAAGTTGCTGGGCGTAATCATCCCTCCGCTGCTGTACAAAGTGAAACAGCTGGATGACGATAAAGATACAGATAGTGAACGCAGCGATGCCTGAAACCGCTGCCATCTGTTTGATCGTTAATGAACGCCTGACCCGCAACTTTATTCTCCATTAACCGCAGACACGTTTTGACCCGCTCACCTTAACAGGAACGGTACTTCTGCGCAGTATACCTTATAACGCGTTTTTACGAGGTCTGAGTCAATATTTTGGCTATAAAAAACAACATGTTTGCCAAAAAATTTCTAAACTAATTATCCGTTAAGATAATTAACTTACGAAAAACATACATTACGAAGCATAACCGGATACCCCCGCAGCCAGAACATCCAGGGTTCAGCAACACTGATGAAGTTTATGCGCTATACATCACAATAAAGACAAGCTTTTCAACTAACTTAAGACAAACAAGCAGTAAAATAACACCAAAAACCTTTTCGAGACAGCCAGTTATGTCACCCTCGTTTTTATGCGGGAAATTCCTATTTTTTGTAAAAACTGCTCTATGCTGTAAAAGAACTGATATATTAAGACGAGTCTCATTCCCACTAAAAACTTTAAAAAAATTAAACTTTTCACACTCTTTGTTAACGACCATTCACGGTCGTTTTGACGTCCAGAAAACACCGATATATATAATCCTACCGGGCGGGGTTTATGAATAAATATGACGATATTAAACGTTTTATGGATAAGACGAAGTTGGAAAAGCTTGATTATAAAGAGCTTAATGAAAAATCAACGGGTGAATCCATTACCGGTTCAATGAATCAGTGGACGTTAATTAAACAAGTTTCCGCCAGTGAAGATCCTGCCGGTCCTCTCGATAATGGCCGTTCGACGCAACCCACCCCTCAGTCTATTTCTGCGGATGAATTTTCCCTATCTGCTGCCCGGCCTGTGAATGAACACCAGGATAACCGCCAGATAACGCAACCCTCCGTGGCACACGCGCCAATGTCTTCTGAAGTGGCTCCTCCGGCTGCCGGATTTGGCTTGCTGGATGCGCTGCGCGAAACGCTGCCTCCTGCTACTGCACCCGCGCCAGCACCGGTTCAGCCCGCACAGCATCAGCCTGTTCACCCGGCACCGACATTGCACGCACAGTCTGTTATTCCTGACAGCGGGTCGGGTTTACTCGATTCGCTGCGTAAAGCCATGCCTGAAGCGCCAAAACAACCTGCACCGAATCCGGTTCAACCCGCGCAGGGGCTTCAGCCAGTACAACAACCCGCTGCGACGGTGTATCACCAGCCGCCGGTACAACCTTCAGCGCCCGCTTACAGCCCTGCGCCTGTGCGCAGCACAGCGCCAGTGGTCTCCGCGTCCCCGGCGTCAGCTGATGCTAACCAGCGCTTTAAACAGATGTTTAAACAGCGGGCTCCGCAACCTGCCAGCGCTTATTTACATCGCGACACCCCGCTTCAACCCTTGTTAGAGATGATTGCCTCATGCCGTTAGTTTGCGTTTGTTCACCGAAAGGTGGGGTAGGAAAAACCACGGTGGCCTCCAACCTGGCCTATTCGCTCGCCCGCAGTGGCAGCAAAGTGCTGGTTATTGATTTTGATGTGCAGAACGCCCTTCGCCTTCATTTCGGTGTGCCTATTTCCGATACCCGCGGCTTTGTGGCAGGTTCGGGTAACGAATCCGACTGGAGCCAGTTTATTCTCAAGGCGGGTTCAAATACGTTTGTATTACCTTATGGCGAAGTCAACGAAGACCAGCGTCTTGAATTTGAGCACCAGCTGGCCACCGATCCGCATTTTTTACAGCGCGGATTAAATACCGTCCTGAATTATCCGGGTTTAATTATTATTGCTGATTTCCCTCCGGGTCCAAGTCCGGCATTAAAAGCGGTTCAGGCTATTGCGGATTTACATATTGTGGTCATGCTTGCCGATACCGCGTCATTATCTTTATTGCCGTTAATGGAAAAGAATAAATTAATTGGCACCCCGCTTAATAATAAGAAGGGTGAATATTACGTCGTCAATCAAAGTGACACCCGTCGTACATTAAGTCGCGATGTCACACAATTTTTCGAACAGCGTTTAAATGAAAGATTATTGGGCACAATCCACAGGGATGAATGCGTGCCAGAGGCGAATGCCTCGCAGCGCTCTATTATTGATTTTAGTCCGGTATCCGCTTCGGCATTTGATATTGAACTGATCAGCAAAAAAGTCGCCGCCATCTTAGGGATTAAAGTCGGTGATGGTGAATTACACGCCGCGCCTAAATCTGGCAGTTATTAACTATCACTGATAACAGCGACCCCAAAGCGATGAATAAATTCCTGTTTTCCCTGCTTGTTCTTCTGCTGCTGCCGGTGGCAGCAGTCATCATCATCACGCCGATGGACAGCCAGAAGCAGTACATTTTTGGCCTGATCAGCATCGGGCTATTATTCCTGCTCGGCATCAGTAAAAGCCGCCGCATTAGTGTGGTCATGGTGATCATGTCTATCATCATGTCGACGCGTTATATTTACTGGCGCGCCACAGAAACACTGCATTTTAATTCCACAATTGAAGCTATTTTAGGGATCGGTTTATTCCTTGCAGAACTGTATGTCTGGCTGATTTTATTGCTGGGTTATCTGCAAACCACCTGGCCATTAAAACGCACCATCGAACCTTTGCCGGATGACATCAGTTTATGGCCAACCGTCGACGTGTATATTCCTTCGTATAACGAAAGTCTCGACGTGGTTCGCGATACCGTTCTGGCGGCGCAGTGCATCGATTATCCGAAAGATAAAATCAAAATTTACGTGCTGGATGACGGTAAGCGCGACGAATTTGCGGTGTTCTCAGCGGACGCCGGCGTGGGATATATCACCCGTAATGATAACTCCCACGCCAAAGCCGGTAACCTTAACCATGCGATGAAACTCACTAAGGGTGAGTTGATTTGCGTGTTCGACTGCGACCACGTGGCGACCCGCGCCTTTTTACAGGCCACCGTCGGCAGCTTCCTGAAAGATCCGCGTCTGGCGCTGATCCAGACGCCTCACTATTTCTATTCGCCCGACCCGTTCGAACGAAATCTTTCTGCTGGCCGCACCATGCCCAACGAAGGTGCGCTGTTCTACGGTCCGGTTCAGCAGGGTAATGACAACTGGAACGCGACGTTCTTCTGCGGCTCCTGTGCGGTTATCCGCCGCGTGGCGCTGGAAGAAGTCGGCGGCTTTGCCGTTGAAACCGTCACCGAAGATGCCCACTCCGCGCTGAAAATGCAGCGTCGTGGCTGGAATACCGCGTTTCTGGATATCCCGCTGGCCGCCGGTCTGGCGACAGAGCGTCTTGGCCTGCACGTTATTCAGCGTACACGCTGGGCGCGCGGCATGACGCAGATTTTCCGCGTCGATAATCCGCTGCTTGGCCGTGGTCTGAAATGGCAGCAACGTCTGTGCTACCTGAACGCCATGTTGCACTTCCAGTTTGGCCTGCCACGCGTGGTCTTCCTGACCGCTCCGCTGGCGTTCCTGCTGTTTAACCTGAACATCATTTCCTCGTCCGCCAGCCTGATTTTCGCTTACGCGCTGCCGCACCTGGTGATGTCGCTGTACATCAACTCCCGCATGAATGGCCGTTTCCGTTACACCTTCTGGGGTGAAATTTATGAAACCGTCATGGCGTTCCACCTGATCCTGCCAACGATTGTGACCCTGCTCGCGCCAAAACGCGGCAAGTTCAACGTGACGGACAAAGGCGGTTTGCTCGACGTCGGCTTCTTTGACTTCAACATTGTGAAGCCGCATCTGATCGTCGCGATCCTGATGTTTATCGGTATCGGTTACGGAATAGTGCGCGCCATCTTCCACGATTATTTTGCTATTGATCCCAGCGTTATCGCGCTTAATGTGGCGTGGGGCAGCTTCAGCGTGCTGATCCTGCTGGCGGCAATTGCAGTGGCGAAAGAGACGCGTCAGGTGCGTAAAACCATCCGTGTTGATGTGGCGATCCCGGCGATTATTCATTACGCCAACGGGATTTCACTGCGCACCACTACGATCGATATGTCGATGGGTGGCGTGCAACTGGTGACGCCGGATGTGCGTTATCTCGAAGAAGAAATTGAAGAAGTGGAAATCCAGCTTTCATCCGGCGCCGAGAGCTTCCCGGTCAGCCAGGTCAGCGGCAACAAAGAGCGCATTCGTCTGCAATTTGAAAACCTGCCGCTCTCAAAACGCCGTGAACTGGTGCGCGTGGTGTTATGCCGAGCGGACGCCTGGATTGGGGAAGAATACCCGCAGGATAACCCGTTCAAATCACTGCTCAGCATCATCCGTTGCGTGTTCGAATTGTTCTACAACACGTGGAAAGAACGCCGTGCTAAAGATAAACCCGCTGACGCCGCCAGCAAGAGTGAAGCAGCATGAACCGACTACCTGAACCGACCGTAAAGCGCCGTTTCTCTGCTGTGCCGGGGGCGTCCCTGCTCAGGAAAATCACTACCGGCCTGTTGCTGACGTTCAGCAGCCTGCCGTTCACGCAGGCGGAAGAAACGCCAGCTCCGGCGGTGGATCCTGCCACCAGTTTGCCCGCTGCGCCATCGTGGCTGCCGCCGGTCACACCGATGCCGGAAGACAACACAACGCCCGCCAGCAATGCGGCACCGGCAGATTCTGCTCCGGCTGCTGACGCCCCGCAGGCCGATACCACGCCGGTGAATAACAGCAGCTCACTGTCTGCGCCTGTGACTCCGGTTACCGATCCGGCCGCCGCGCCGGCACCGGTGATCCCGCTGGTTCAGCCGGTCACCAGTAATATTACCGTGGCGGAAATGGGACAGCCAAACGGGCTGACGCTCAGCGGCGGCCAGTTACAGTCGGGCATTCTCTTCACCCTGCCGGCGGACGAAGTGGTGACCAACGCGCATCTTTCGCTGGCGCTGAAAATTTCTCCGGCGCTGATTGCCCGCGATACCACGCTCGAGCTGATGCTCAACGGTCAGCCGCTGGGTAATCTGCCACTGAATCAAAGCAGTAACGGCGGCGATGTTTACGATCTGGATATCCCGTCTGCGATGGTGGTGTCCAGCAATAACCTGAGCTTCCGCGTGCATGACAGCAACACCATGACCTGCGAGAAAGATCAGTCGGATAAATACTGGGTCACGATTTTGCCGACCACCAGCATTGGTCTGGAAGGTCAGCAGCTCAATATCGGCCGCAATCTGGGTAACTTCCCGCGTCCGTTCTTTGATGGCCTGCAAATGCAGGAGTCCAAAATCACCATGGGCTTCACGTCGTCGATGAAACCCGGAGATGTCAGCGCAGCGGCGATGGTCTCTTCTTATCTCGGCATGTTGTCCGATTATCGCAGCGTCGATTTCCCGGTCATCCTGAACGATTTGCCGGATCAGAACGGCATACTGTTCGGCAAGCCTGGGGATAAAATCGGTTCGCTGACCTTGCCGGCGAGCAACGGCGCATCGATTCAGATCATCGATAACCCGATTAATCCGGTCTACAAACTGCTGCTGGTTCTGGGCAATGACGACAACGAACTGCGTCAGGCCGCGTATCGCCTGATCAGCGGCGGTATGCCGAATAGCGTCGATCATCTGGATGTCGCGCAGCAAACCATTCCTGCCAGCAAACCGTATGACGCGCCGCGCTGGATTGATACGTCACGGCCGGTCACGCTGGGTGAACTGGCGGGTAAAGATCAGGATTCACTGATTTCCAACGGAATTTATCACGACGGTATTCAGGTGGCATTCCGCGCTGCGCCGGACTTGTTCATGTGGGATGGTCACAATATTCCGGTGCGCATTGATTACCGCTTCCCGACCGAAAACTGGATTGATGAAGACAGCTCGAGGCTGAATGTCTCCATCAACAGCAATTATCTGCGCAGCCTGACGGTGAACAAAGTCGGCCTGATCGAGAACCTCTGGCGTCGTCTGGGCGGTGACAGCCGTCAGGAACGCTACACCATTCAGCTCGCGCCGTACCTGATTTACGGCGATAACCAGCTGCAATTTTATTTCGACATTAAGCCGAAAAAAGATGCGCCGTGCAGCATTCTGACCAGCGATAACATCAAGAGCCGTATCGACCCGAAATCCTTCATCGATCTGAGCGGAAGCTATCACTTCGCCCAGTTGCCGAACCTGTCGTATTTCGTCGGTGCGTCTTATCCGTATTCCAAACTGGCTGATTTCTCCGACACACTGATGCTGTTGCCGCAAACGCCGACGGCGGATGAAATCCATACCCTGCTGAATCTCGCCTCACGCGCCGGTAAAGCCACCGGTGTACCGGTGAATCACGTTCAGGTGGCCTTTGGTCTGAAGGGCGACGAGCAAAATAACCCGCTGTTTGATCGCGATATTCTGGCCGTCACTACGCTTGGCGATACGCCGTTCAATCAGCAGTTGCTGGCTGACTCGCCGTTTAGCATCAATGCCGGTGCGATGGGCGTAAAAACACCCACCGAAGTCCAGCGTCTCGTGGCCTGGCTGACCGGTGACTGGTACCGCCAGCCGGTGGATGCCGACCGGTATCTGTCCTCGACCGGCGCATGGCGCGGCTTCGTCAGTTACCGCTCGCGCTGGTCTAACGATCACGTGGTAGTGGTCGCGACCGGTACAGACGATCAGCAGTTGCTGAAAATCCATAACGATCTGAAATCGCCAAAAATTAACGCCAACGTGCGCGGTGATCTGGCGATCATTACTGATGAAAATGGCATCCGCAGTTTCTCCGTTGGCCAGCAATTCCCGACCGGACAAATGCCGTGGTACATGATGGTGCTCTGGTACGCCAGCACACATATCGTGATCCTGTCGCTGATCGCCACCCTGGTTTCGCTGGTGATTGGCCTGAGCCTGTTCGTGGTCCTGCGTCGTCATGCGGCTAAACGTCTGGGTCAGAAATGAAAAGCATCGGCTGTATAACAAAAACAATCAAAGTCGCCTGTGTTTCAGGCGACTCTCTGGCGATTACCGGAGCTGGAAAATGAAAAAACATAAACTGTCCCTGGCGGTGATCAGGGCTATTTATCTGGTAGGGATCGCCGGAGTCGCGAGTTTTAGCGCCGCTACATTTGCAGCGGACACCACCAATCCGGCCATGAAAGCCCTGTTTGATCAGGCCGCTTACTGGCACGAGCGCGCGCATGATGATCTGGCTAAAGACGCCTTGCAGAAAGTGCTGCTGGTGGAGCCGGACAATGCGCAGGCGATGTATCTGATGTCGCTGTATTCCATGCAAAGTGGCGATAAAACGTCGGCTAATCAGTGGCGTGAAAAACTGTCTGCCGTCTCGCCGGACGATCCACGTCTGGCGTCGCTGAACAGCGCCAAAGCGATGCAGTCAATTCCCCCCGCTCAGCTGGCTTCTGCCCGGCAGATGGCGGCGCAAGGGAACGTCAGCGGCGCATTATCGGCGTACCGCACCATTTTTAACGGTAACCAGCCGCTCGACAGTCTGGCAACCGAATATTATCTGACCATGGCAGGCGATAAATCGCTCCAGCCGCAGGCCATTGCCGGATTACAACAGCGCATCGCCTCCCGTCCGGACGATACGCAGGCACGTCTCGGTCTGGGCAAAGTGCTGACTTATCAGGAATCCACCCGTCGCGACGGCATTAAACTGCTGAGCACCATGGCCGGTTCCAGCACCGAAGCCGACCGCTCATTACGTCAGGCGCTGCTGTGGATGGCACCGCAGGAAGGTGACCGTGATTTGTATCAGGGTTATCAGGCGCGTCATCCCAATGACACCGGCGTGATGGCCTATTTCCAGAAAAACATTGGCGGCGCAGCGAAAGGTCAGGGCTTTACTGCGCTGAACAGCGGCGACGTCACCAGCGCTAAATCCAAATTCGAAAGCGTACTGGCCGATAACCCGAACGACGCCGATGCACTGGCCGGTCTGGGGTATATCGCCCAGCGCAGCGGCAATTTTGAAGAAGCGTCGCAATATCTGAGCAAAGCCGCCGCGCAGGGCGGTCCGAACAGCGCGCAACTGAGCAATCAGGCGCAGGATTCGGCGTTTTATGCGCAATTAGCTAAAGCCAAAGACGCTGCCGGTTCCGGCAGTTATGACGCGGCGCTGGCGGCGGTTACACCACTGACACAGGTCGGTGGCGAGAAAGGCCAGTCTGCCAGTTTGTTACGTGCGGATATTCTGCGCCGCAAAGGGGATCTTCCCGGCGCTGAGCAGCAATACAGCGCGCTGGGCGATAACGCCGATGCCCGCACCGGATTGTATTATGTGCTGCGTCAGCAAAACAAAACCGCCGAAGCTAATCAGGTTCTGAAAACTCTGCCAGCCGGACTACAGGCCAAGATGAACCCGCCGGCCGTAGCGGATGTCATCGAGCCAATGCGTCGTCAGGCCGCGCAGGCGGTGGCGAATAACGATCCGCAGCGCGCACTGAATATTCTGCAGCAGGCGCAGGAACGTCAGCCGTCGAACGTGTGGGTAAAACTGGATATGGCGCGCATCCTGCAATCGCAGGGGCAGACCGCGCAGGCGCAGGCCATTATGGCGCCGTCTTCACGTCCGGGCGCATCTTCTGCCGATTTGTACGCCGCGGCACTTTTTGCTTCCGAAACCAAAAACTGGTCCACCGCCAACGCCCTGCTCTCGCGCATTCCGCGCAGCAGTCAGAATCAGGGTATGCGTGAGCTGGCGCAGCGCGCCAACTACAATGCGCAGATGGCGGACGCCGAAAATTATCTGCAACAGGGTAATACTGCGGCAGCCTCGAATACGCTGCGCGCACTGGCACAAAATCCACCGAGCGCACCGGCGGATGTCGGTTCGCTGGCGAAAAATCTGGCGGCAGCGGGACAGCTTCCGCTGGCGGTGCAGCTGGTGCGCCAGAATATGCGTCAGGGTGTTAAGGGTAATGCCGGTGATTATGCCGATCAGGTGACCGTGCTCAATCAGGCTGGTCTGAGCAATGAGGCGCAAGCCTTCCTGCAAAATCCGCAGATTCAGTCCGGCACGTCACCGACTGCGCTGGCAAATCTGCGTAACGGCTTTGTCATCAATCAGGCTGACCAGCTGCGCGAGCAAGGTCAGTATGCGGCGGCTTACGACAAACTGGTCGTCGCGCTGCAGGCCGATCCGCAAAATCGCGACCTGATGCTGGCGATGGCACGTCTGTATCAGTCAGGCAAACTCAATAAACAGGCGGGTCAGGTTTATAACTATCTGATGAGCAACGACACGCCGACGCAGGATGCGCGCGTGGGTGCGATTAACGTGGCGCTGGGCGAAGGCGATAACCAGCGGGCGAAAACCCTGACGGAAGGCCTGACCGGGCCGCGTACGCCAGATCGTCTGCTGTTAGAAGCACGCGTTGCCGAAGCACAGGGCGATCATCAGCAGGCTATGGCGTTACTGCGTTCCGCCAAAGGCAAGATGATCGGACTGGAAGGTGCAGACAGTCCGGCACAGGTCGCCGGATTGCAGATCAGCGACAACCCGTTCATCAACCGCTCAACGCGCACGTCGGCTTCACGTCCGGCAACACAATCCTCTTACGGCACCGTGTTGCCGTGGCAGGTGTCTGATCAGGTTTCCACGCCGGGCAATATTCCGGCAGCCACCGCACAACCGACGGCAGTGGCGCAACGTAATGCAACCGAAAAACAGATCGACGACATGCTCGACGACTTGCAGGGCAAAACCGCGACCTGGGCGCAGGGCGACATGTCGATTCGTGGTCGTGACGGCGAAAGCGGTCTCAGCCAGCTGACCGAAGCCAAAGCGCCGATGACCTTTGCCTTCGTGCCGTTTGATACGTCACGTCTGAGTATCGGCGTCACACCGGTTTCTCTCAGTGCAGGCAGCCCTTCCGGCACCGGCAATGCACGTTTCGGTCAGGGCGCACTGGCAGCAGCGCAGTCGGCGCAGAAAGATGTGGCCGCCGCAGCCGCAGCGGCCGGTCTGGATATCGCCAACTACAGCACCTTTGCCAAATTGCAGGCGGCCGCTGCGGCGAACTCCAGCACCAACTGTACTTCCGCCAATGCCACGTCCGATCAGTGCGTCGCGTACAACACCATTACCGGCACGGATCCGACGACGTATGCTGCGCCATCCGCCGGAAATCAGAGCGCGACCGGCGTGGAGGTGAACGCCGCGCTGACCGGTGACAGCTACAAAGCCGATATCGGCAGCACACCGCTCGGGCAGGATCTGAACTCGCTGGTCGGTGGTGTGCAATGGGCACCGAAACTGACCGACTTCACCACCCTGCGCGTGACCGCTGAACGTCGTGCCGTCACCGACAGTATTCTGTCTTACGTCGGGACCAAAGATAATTACAGCGGCAAGGAATGGGGTCAGGTCACCAAAAACGGCGGCAGCATTAATCTGTCCTACGACGATGGCGACGCCGGTTTCTATGCCGAAGGCGGTTACTACAGTTATCTGGGTAATAACGTGAAGAGCAACACATCGGTGAACGCCAATGCCGGTTTGTATGTCCGCCCTTACCGTTATGACGATCGCGAGCTGAAAACCGGTATTAACGTCGGTTACATGAACTTCGACAAAAACCTCAGCTACTACTCTTATGGTCAGGGTGGTTACTTCAGCCCGCAAAACTATGTCAGCGTCTCCTTCCCGGTGGAATACACCCAGAAGTATGACGACTGGGATCTGAAACTGTCTGGTGCTGTGGGTTATCAGTCTTACTCTCAGGATAAGAGCGCTTACTTCCCGAATAATCCGGAACTACAGAAACAGCTGGAAGATCTGGTGGCAGAAGGTTACGGCACCGAAGCCTATTACGGCGGTAAAACGCAGAACGGCATCGGCTGGAATGCAGGCGTGGGCGGCAATTATCATCTGAACAAAAGCATGCAGATTGGCGGACAGGTTGGCTACGATACTTTCGGTGACTACAACGAAAGCACAGCGCAGGTCTACTTCCGTTACCTGATGGGTCAAAATTAATCGCGGTGAAATAAAACCATGCAAGAAAATAACTATACTCAGGTCGCGCAGGAATATTACCGCCAGCGCCATACCACACCGGGCTGGCAAAGCCTGGTGCAGGTGCTATTTTCAGGTATTCTGGCCTCCGCCGATGATGAGGATGGCCGTCGTTTTCTTACGCTGATGGGCAATAATCTGGCGCGTCAGCATCCGCTTCCCGCCTCTGCGACACTGGGCGAGCTGGAAGACAATATCAATCATATTCTCAGCCGGTTCGACTGGGGGGTGGTGAAACTGGAAGCCACTCAGCAACAGCTGGCGCTGGTCCACATTGCCTGGCCGGTTTCACCGCAGGGTCAGGATGACGAGCTTTGGCGCATCGCGCTGATCTCGCTGTTTGAAGGTCTTTATGCGGAGTGGTTGTTGTCACAGGGCGGACAGCCTTATGTTCCGCTGCGCTGGCAGGAAAGCACACCGGAAGGCGCATTCGTTTTCCGTTATCAAAATGGTTTGTAAGGGATCCCTATGTTGTTATTTCGACGCTACAGTCTTGTGCTGTGGTTCGGCGTTATTTTCGCGTTTTTCAGCTCTGCCGTAATGGCTCAGGACTCTGGCTGGTCAGCGTATAAAAGCCGCTTTCTGATGCCGGACGGGCGCATCATCGATACCGCCAATAAAAACGTCAGTCACACCGAAGGCCAGGGATTCAGCATGTTGCTGGCGGTCTTCAATGACGATCAGGCGACGTTCGATAAACTCTGGCAGTGGGCGAACACCACGCTCTACCGCAAAGATATCGGCCTGTACTCATGGCGCTACGATCCTAACAGCACCCCGCATGTGGCGGATACTAACAATGCCTCTGATGGCGATACGCTGATGGCCTGGGCACTGCTGCTGGCGGGCGATAAGTGGAACGACAGCCGTTACACCAAAGCCTCGGAGAAATTGCAGACGGCGCTGATCAAATACAATGTGATTGATTATGCCGGGTACAAAGTGATGCTGCCGGGCGTGAAAGGTTTCAATCAGACCAGCAACGTGACCGTCAATCCGTCCTATTTCATCTTCCCGGCCTGGCAGGCGTTTTACGCTCACAGCCATTTGAAAGTCTGGAAAGATCTGGATGAAAGCAGCACAGCGATGCTCAGTAAAATGGCGTTTGGTGAATTCCGTCTGCCGACCGACTGGGTGGATATGCAGGCCGATGGCACCCTGAAACCGGCCAGCCGCTGGCCGACGCGTTTCAGTTACGATGCGGTACGCATCCCGCTGTATCTCGGCTGGGCACATCCGGGCAGCCCGCAGATGGCACCGTTCATTCTGTGGTGGCAGAAATCCCCACGCGATGCGACACCGGCCTGGATTGACGTGATGACCGGCACCAAAGCGGGCTACAACATGTCGCCGGGCCTGTTAGCCATTCGCGATTTCACCATGGCTAACGCCGGCGCCATCAGCCCGAATCTGGCACCGAAAGACGATTACTATTCTTCCACCCTGCAACTGCTGAGCTGGTGGGCGAGTCATAAAGGGTAAGCCATACTCTGGAATAAAAAGGCCAGTCAGGGGGATGCTGACTGGCCTTTTTTGTTGTGATCAATTGTATATATACAATCGATTAATTCTAAAATGATTTCATATATACAATTGATTTATCCAAATTTGATTGTATATTCAATATTGAAAATCAATAAATCTATTGTAAATATGCAATTAAAAGGTTTCTCTATGTGGGATAAAGAATTAAAAATCAAACAGGTAGACAACCTTCTCAATGAAATGAAACCTCGACGCAAAGCCAAGCGTCCAAAAAAAGGATGGATACAACTTCTCAGAAGCGCGCTGGGCATGAGCACCCGCTCGCTTGCCGAACGATGTGGTTTAAGTCAGTCGCGCATTTCGCTGATAGAAAAAGGTGAAATTGAGGGGTCGCTAACGCTGAATACACTGGAAAAAATCGCTGAGGGCCTGGATTGTGAGCTTGTATACTTTTTGCAGCCAAAGCAAGGGCGAACGTTGCAAGAACTAAGAGAGCAGCAGGCCGAGAAAAAAGCGAGATTCCTTAATCAGTACACTGAAATTCATATGTCGCTGGAACAGCAACCCACATCATCAGCTTTCCAAAAATCGACACAAGACAAGCTTAAAAGCGACCTATTACAAAAATGGCCTCGGGATTTCTGGGATGAAAAATGAGCGAAACCATCAATAATGGCCTTCCTGAAGGGGCAACGGAACTTAGCCCTGACGATCTGGCCGGTTTAATTCCCGACTACATCTTTACCCGGGAAGACCTGAATCAATTTGAAAAAACGAACATACAGCAGGCATTAGCGCATCTCAGCCGTCAGAAGCTGAGTTACATACAGATCTTAACTGTCGATTTCTGTCTTCGATTACACCGCAACATGTTCAATAAAACGTGGGAATGGGCGGGTCAACTCAGACGCAGAGAAGTAAACATCGGGAATACGCCACCGTATATGATCTCAATGCGTGTCAGAGATACTCTCGATAATGCAGTTTTCTGGATTGAAAACGAAACTTACCCACCCGATGAAATCTGCCTGAGACTTCACAGAGACATTGTATGGATCCACCCTTTTCCCAATGGGAATGGAAGGCATTCCCGGATATTTTGCGATGTGCTTCGTCGCGCGCTTGGAAGGGGGTTCTTTCCCTGGGGGATATCAGCAGGCGAACTCGTTTCACCAGATGCACATCGCGCTGAATACATTCTCGCTTTGAGAGAAGCCGACAATGGCGATTATAGGCACCTTATCAGATTTGCTTCTGACTAAGTATTGCCCACAAAAAAGCCCGCTTTTTGGACTGCACCCCAAAAGTTGGACAGTTCATGTTAAGCGGCTTTCAGGGCCTGGGTTCGGTATTCTACCGGACTCAGGCCTTTTAATTTCAGGCTTATTCTTTCGTTGTTGTAGTAATGGATATATCCCTCTATCGCCTCC